>Ga0310696_10006356_pt1 | contig 14046 bp, 12 predicted proteins | sample AusTroGonzalo_MG_4_FD_203885 | JGI IMG/M metagenome (GOLD analysis project Ga0310696, IMG submission 203885) | Bovine rumen microbial communities from tropical cattle in Woodstock, Queensland, Australia - Gonzalo_02 (v2) (version 2) | ecosystem: Host-associated > Mammals > Digestive system >...
CGGTTACCGCAGGATCTACAACCGTAACCTTTAGTTGTTCTGTCAATTACTCTTGATCTCCATTCGTGTCCGCATTCTGGACATTGCCACCATACCATTTGTCCGGAACGACATCCAATATGGGTGGGATCAAGACCTAGATTTTTAGTGGGATGTAGTTCTTTAGCGACATTCGGATAACACTCGGCTAATGAATTTTCCTTTTGCAGTCTGAGAAAACCGGAAATAATATCGTGAATATTGTTTTCAATATTGATAACTAGTACCGGAATATTATACTGCATTGCAAAGTAGTTCATCAGTTCTTCAATAGGCTTTTGCAAGAACGAGTAGTCAGCTTCATTTCTTTTTCGTGAGACCGGAATGACATAAGATCCATCTTCAATTTCGGGGGCTCCTGTTTCTCGTAAGCGGATCAGTTTTATTCCGAAATCTATGAGACTTTGCGACTTCTCTTTATCACGCTTTTTGTTATCGTGCCATGCACGACCATCATATTCTATTCCGGTATTGATTGAAGGAATGAAGATGTCCAGTTCCTTAGTTCCCAAAAGAGGCGTGTTTCGATAACCGTTGATTGCATCCGGGAAGACTTGGCTGATATAGAAGAATACAGTTTGTTCAGGGATGGAACTACCGAATTCTTTTTTGCATGCTATGCAATATTTGTTAGCACGTCGTCGCTTTTCTTGTACGGACAGCTTATATGGCTTACCGCAGTTCTGACACTTCCAAAATACACTCTTGTCGCTACCATAGGTGATTTCTTTAGGGGTTATTGCGTTACTTTTATAGTCCCAGTCAGATAACAATTCCGGAGCACACGATTCAACATCGTTAAATCCAGGCAAAACTCTTTTCCCAGCACAATATGGGCAACCTTGACCATTGGCTTTGTCTGCTACTGCCAAATCGTACGAATGGCCCTTTGCGCATATCCACCAACAGCGCTCATGGCTTCGGGGGGTGATGTTGTTCGGGGAAAGAGTGTTTTTGCTGTAATCCCATTCAGCTAATACCCAAGGCTCTTTTTGTGAAAGAGAAATGCCTCGTTTTATTCGCTCGCATTTTCTTTTCTCAGCACCACGCTTGTTTCCGCATGTCCTACAGCCTTGTCCTCGTGTTCTGGAGGCTATATCTGAAATCCATTCGTTACCACAGCTTTTGCACTTCCACCAAACTTTTTTACTACTTCCATAAGTGATTTCTGCAGGAACTAATGGTGCATTCTTTTGATAATTCCATTCTTTAGCGACTTCAGGAAATCTGCTCTCTAAATCATTGAAACCGCGAAGACCCCTTTTTCCGCTGCAATAGGGGCAGCCCTGCTTTTGGCTTGTTCTTAATGCAATTGAAGTGGAGTATGAATGACCCATTTTGCATACCCAAAAGGCAGATTTCATGCTGAAAGCTGCGACCATAGTAGGAAGGAAAGAGCCATTTTTCTCATAATCCCATTCGTTAGCGATTTCAGGAAATCGTGTTTTCAGATCGTTATAGCCTTCCAGAACGCGTCTTCCGGTACAGTAAGGGCAACCTTTACAACGATTACGCTCAGCAAATGAAGCCTCCCATGCACCTCCACATGTTTGGCATTTCCAAAAAGCACGTTTATTTGAAGAACAACTGATTACATCGATATCTAACCCGATGGCAGAGTTCTTTTCATAATCGTATTCCTTCATTTGTTCGGGATTTTGATCTTTGAACAGGCTCATATGTCCACACTCCTTACTGATATTTCTATTGTATCACAATCATAAGATTTGTTGCAATCTGGTTGCTTGAATAGCACATCGATTATTTACATTGTTTTTGCTATAATGAATATATTGAGTAGAAAAAGCTACAGAAACACTACAGTAAATTGGCATAGTTCATATAAACGGAGAGAACGGTATGAAGGTATTGTGCTTTGGGTCGTTGAACCTGGATTACGTGTATGCGGTGGATCACATCGTCCGCCGGGGAGAGACGGAAGACAGTGCAGGGATGAGCGTCAACTGCGGCGGTAAGGGGCTGAACCAGTCGATCGCCATTGCCAGAGCGGGCATTCCGGTGTGGCATGCCGGGGCCGTCGGAGAGGATGGTGCGGACCTTGTCGGGCAGTGTGAATGCAACGGTGTGAACACGAGCTTCGTCAGGACTGTTGAGGGGCGTTCCGGCCACACGATCATCCAGGTGGACAAGGACGGGAACAACTCGATCGTGTTGTTCGGCGGAGCCAACCGCAGTATGACGCGGGAGTTTATTCGCGAGGTAATCGGTTCCTTCGACAGAGGGGATATGATCATTTTGCAAAATGAGATCAATCTGCTCCCGGTTATCATCGATGAGGCATATACACAGGGGATGCAGATCGTGCTGAATCCTTCGCCGTACAGTGATGATCTTAACGCTTGTGATCTCAGCAAGGTCTCATACTTCTTTCTCAACGAGATTGAGGGTGAGCAGATGACCGGCGAGTGGGAGCCCGAGAAGATTTTGAGAGCAATCCATGAGAGGTACAAGACTGCAAAGGTTGTGCTGACGCTCGGAGAAGAAGGCGCGATGTACTCGGACGGTCAGAGCGTCTGCCGTCAGGAGGCTTTCCGAGTGAAGGCGGTGGATACGACAGCGGCAGGGGACACATTTTCCGGATACTTTGTAGCTGCATTGATCCGGGGAATGTCGCCGCAGGAGGGATTGGCGCTTGCCGCGAGGGCAGCCGCCATGGCAGTGACGAAACCGGGAGCGCTCGATTCGATACCGACGCTCGCGGAGGTACAGTTGGAAACGGAGAAGGAGGGAACATCATGTTGATCAAGAATGCATCATGGATACGAATGAAGGGAGCTGCTTCGACGGTTGTTCCGGTGTTCCGGAAGCAGTTTGAGTGCAGTAAACCGGTTGCAAATGCAACACTTGAAGTGACGTGCGACGGCGTCTATGAGGCGCGTCTGAATGATGCGCGTGTGGGCGAGTTCATCCTTGCTCCGGGCTGGACGCAGTACAACAAGAGACTGCAGGTACAGAGTTATGACATCGCGGATCTTTTGAGTGCGGAAAATGCGCTCACGATCACGGTGGGCAACGGATGGTTCCGCCGCACCAACGCGCCGTGGACGGGCACGCACAATCCGGACGAGTTCCTACCGGCGATGGTGATCGCGGCGGTCCGCATCGTGTTTGAGGACGGCAGCGAGGAAATCCTCCCGACGGATGAGACCTGGGAGGTATCGGAGAGCTACATCACGCTGAGCGGCATATTCCCGGGCGAGGATGTCGATATGACACGAGAGCTTCGATTCGAGGCGGCAGAGGTCACAGAGTACCCGAAGGAGATCCTGATCCCGCAGGAAGGCCCTGAGGTGCACGAGCAGGAGACCGTGTACCCCAGGAGTTCGTTCAAGACGCCGAAGGGCGAGTGGGTCATCGATTTCGGCCAGAATCTGACCGGGTATATGGCGTTCGAGACGGATGCGCATGCCGGCGAACGGCTCAGCATCTCGACGGCCGAGGTGCTGGACCGTGACGGGAATTTCTATACGGGGAATTACCGTTCGGCGAGAAGCCAGTTCCACTATATCTGCCGCGAGGGACACCAGAGCTACAAACCGAAGCTTACATTTTTCGGATTCCGGTACCTGAGGATCGATGAGGCGCCGGAGGACTTTACCGCGGATGGAATCCGCGCGATCGTGCTTCACTCCGAGATGACGAGAACCGGCTGGCTGGAGAGCAGCGACCCGATGTTGAACCAGCTCTTCAGCAATATTCTCTGGAGCCAGAAGGGCAACTACTTAGACATTCCGACCGACTGCCCGCAGAGAGACGAGCGGTACGGGTGGACCGGCGACGGACAGATCTTCTGCCGCGCCGCCACATACCAGTATGATGTTCGGCAGTTCTTCCGCAAATGGCTTGCGGACATGCGCGCGGCGCAGTACGAGAACGGCTGGGTGCCGGAGGTGATCCCGAGCCTGATCGCGTACAAACCCGGCGGTGCTGCCTGGTCGGACGCCGTGACGATCATCCCGTGGCAGCTCTACGAGACCTACGGGGATGAGACGTATATTTCCGATATGTACGACGCGATGAAGAAGTGGATCGCGTACATTCCGACAGTCTCCACGACGCCGGACCTGTTCACCGGGTGCTGGACGTACGGCGACTGGCTTGCCCTCGATTGGCCGGAAGGGTATGTGCCCGCCAACATCGAGCTTTCAAAGCGCGGGTACAGCAATGACGACCTTGTGTGCAGCGCATTTTACGCAAACTCGGTCAACATCGTGATCCGTGTCGGGAAGACCCTGGGGAAGGATGTCAGCGCATACGAGGAGCTGTATGAACGAATCCGGGCAGCGTTCCGGAGCACCTTCGGGGACAGACTGAACACGCAGACGGAGAAGGTGCTGGCGCTTCACTTTGATCTGGCGGAGAATCCGCAGAGTGTCGCCGATGCGCTTGCGCAGCAGATCCGGGACTGCGGCATGAAGCTGCAGACGGGACTGATCGGAACGCCCTACCTGCTTCACGAGCTGAGCCGGTACGGCCACACGGACATCGCGTGGTCTCTGTTGCTGCGCCGTGAGTACCCGGGGTGGTTGTACTCCGTGTCCAGAGGGGCGACGACCGTCTGGGAGCACTGGGACGGCATCAAGCCCGACGGCACGTTCTGGGACGACGACATGAATTCCTACAACCACTACGCATACGCCTCCGTGGCGGATTGGGTCTTCGGGGTTGCCTGCGGGATCAAGCCGGCAGCGGCAGGCTTTGCGAAGGTGCGCATCGAGCCGCATCCGGATCAGCGGCTGAACAGTCTGTGCGCGGTGCTCGACACGGTACACGGCAGGATCCGCTCCTTCTGGAAATACACGGATACGGGGATCCGCTACGAGATTGAGACTCCGACGGAGACGGAGATCGTGATCGGCGGAGAGAGCAGGATTGTCGATAAGGGACGGTATATTTTCGGTAAATAAACACATTTTCCGACACACCGTGTAAGATTTCGCGGAAAATGTTGTAATATAGGGTGTAAGACGAATATTCGAAACTTGCTGCAGCGGAGGTTTTAGCATGGATGGCGTGATGCACAGCGCGCGCGTCAAGATCGACGAGGAGGGTGTGGAAGCCGCGGCATACACGGTGATGATGACGGAAGGAGCAGCATTGCCTCCGGAGCCGGAGGAGATCGTCGACTTCGTTTTGGACCGGCAGTTCCTTTTTGCCATCCGCACGGACAACGGAATGACGCTGTTCGCAGGCATCGTGGAAAATCCATCGTAACAGACTTGACTTTTCGCGCATCCGGGACTATCATAGGGTTGAACTTCGGGGCGGGGTGCAATTCCCCACCGGCGGTATAGCCCGCGAGCGCAATGCGCAGAACCGGTTGGATTCCGGTGCCGACAGTACAGTCTGGATGGAAGAAGTCGATTCTTTATTTGCTATGGAATTCGATCATGTGCCCCGCAGGTTACCTGCGGGGCTTTACATTTGTTCACGAGTCGGAATACTCAGGAGGCATCATGTCGGAAGCTGATTACATGCGGAGAGCGATCGAGCTGGCGGCCCGGGGAGCAGGCTGGACGGCTCCGAACCCGATGGTCGGCGCCGTGATCGTGAAGGACGGTCGCATCATCGGCGAGGGTTACCACAGACAGTTCGGCAACCTGCATGCGGAGAGGGAGGCGATCGCGTCTCTCATGGAATCCGCCGAGGGCGCGACGATCTACGTCACGCTGGAGCCGTGCTGCCACCACGGGCATCAGCCGCCCTGCACGGACGCGATTTTGGACAATAAGATCGCGCGCGTGGTCATCGGCTCAAGGGATCCGAACCCGCTGGTTGCGGGCAGGGGAGCGGCAATCCTTCGGGAACACGGCGTGGAGGTCACGGAGGATTTTCTGAGGGATGAGTGTGACGCGCTGAACCCGGAATTTTTTCGGTATATCACGACGAAGCTTCCCTATGTGGTCGTAAAATACGCGATGACCCTCGACGGCAAGATCGCCTCGAGAACCGGAGCATCCAAGTGGATCACCGGCGAGGTTGCAAGGGAACATGTTCATCGGATGCGCGGCCGGTACGCGGCGATCCTTGCGGGGATCGGGACCGTGCTCGCGGACGATCCGATGCTCAACTGCAGAGTGCCGGGGTCTCACCAGCCGGTGCGGATCGCGGTCGATTCCATGCTGCAGATCCCGCTTACGCGCAAGCTTGTTCAGACGGCCCATGAGTATCCGCTGATCGTCGCCTGCGCGGTGGCGTGGGAAGAGAAGATCAAAAAGCTTGAGGAGGCAGGAGCGCAGGTCTGGGTGCTGCCCGGTGCGGACGGACGCGTGGACCTCAGGGCACTTATAGAGAAACTCGGCGAGCAGCAGATCAGCAGTGTACTGGCGGAGGGCGGCGGAGAGATCCATGAGTCGTTGCTGCGCACCGGATATGTCAACCACGTGATGGCTTACGTTGCGCCGATGCTGATGGGCGGAAGAGACGCGAAGAGCCCGATCGAGGGTCTCGGAGCGGAAAATCCGGACGCGGCCGTGAAGCTTACGAACCGCAAGGTTACGGAGCTCGGCGACGATCTGCTGATCGAGTACGATGTGATGAGGTGAATGAGATGTTTACCGGAATAGTGGAAGAGGTCGGAATTGTGCGGCAGGTGATCACCGGCAGCCGTTCCGGAGAGATTGCGATACAGGCACGCAAGGTGCTTGCCGGCACGAAGATCGGCGATTCCATCGCCGTGAACGGCGTGTGCCTGACGGTGACAGGGCTGTCGTCGGACGGCTTTACGGCGGATGTGATGCCGGAGACGCTCCGGCGGAGCAACCTGGGGTCCCTTCGCAAGGGCAGCCCCGTGGATCTGGAGCGGGCGATGGCAGCGGACGGAAGGTTCGGCGGGCACATCGTGTCCGGGCACATCGACGGCACGGGCAGGATCGCGCAGATGAAGCGGGATGAGAATGCCGTTGTCGTGACCATCGCGGCACCTGCGGAGCTGCTTGCGCTGGTGGTTGAGAAGGGTTCCATCGCCATCGACGGGATCAGCCTGACGGTCGCTTCCGTAACAACGGCGGACTTTACGGTGTCCATTATCCCCCACACGGCGGAGGAGACGGTTCTTCTGCGGAAGATGCAGGGTGACACCGTCAATCTGGAGACCGACATCATCGGCAAATACGTTCATAAGCTTCTGCAGCGGACGGATTCCGCCAAGCCTGCAAAGGAGACCGTGACCATGGAGTTCCTTGCGGATCACGGATTCCTGTAAGGTTTCGGCGGGCTTGCAGAGACACATTTTCCGAAGAGTGATAACGAAATCGAGGTGAAATCCGATGGATTTTCAATACAATACCATTCCCGAGGCCATTGAGGCCCTTAAGGCGGGTAAGCTGATCCTGTGCACCGACGACCCCGACCGGGAGAACGAGGGCGACCTGATCTGCGCTGCCCAGTTCGCGACCACCGCCAACGTCAACTTCATGGCACAGTACGGCCGCGGGCTGATCTGTATGCCGCTGTCCGTGGACATCGCGAGAAGGCTGAATCTTCCGCAGATGGTGTCGGAAAATACGGACAACCACTGCACGGCATTTACCGTATCCATAGACCACGTGAACACTACCACCGGCATCTCCGCGGAGGAGCGGGGGTTCACCTGCAGAGCCTGTGCGGATCCGGCGACGAAGCCGGAGGATCTGCGAAGACCGGGCCATGTGTTCCCGCTGGTGGCAAAGCACGGCGGCGTTTTGGCGAGAAACGGCCACACGGAGGCCACCGTGGATTTGTGCCGGCTGGCCGGACTCACGGAGTGCGGGCTTTGCTGCGAGATCATGCGGGATGACGGAACCATGATGCGGACCCCGGAGCTGCAGGAGATGGCGAAGAAACACGATCTGTGTTTCATCACCATCCGCGATCTGCAGAACTACCTTCGCCGCTATGAGAACCATATGCAGCGGGCCGCGGAGGCTAAGCTTCCGACGGAGTACGGCGAGTTCACGATCTGCGGGTTCGTGAACGATATCACCGGCGAGCATCACGTGGCGCTGGTGTGCGGCGACATCGGGGACGGCGAGAACATTCTCTGCCGCGTTCATTCGGAGTGCCTGACCGGCGACGTCTTCGGGTCGGCGAGATGCGACTGCGGCGAGCAGCTGCACACGGCGATGCATATGGTGCAGAAGGAAGGCAGGGGGATCATCCTCTATATGCGTCAGGAAGGCCGGGGCATCGGTCTGATCAACAAACTGAAGGCGTACGAACTGCAGGAGATCGGATACGACACCGTGGATGCGAACTTAAAACTCGGATTTGAGGCGGATCTCCGGGAGTACTGGAGCGGAGCGCAGATCCTCCAGAACCTCGGCGTCAAATCCCTGCGGCTCCTCACCAACAATCCGAGCAAGATTTACGGGTTGGAGGGCTTCAGCTTTGAGATCAAGGAGCGCGTGCCGATCGAGATCGCGCCGGGGCGCTACGATCTGCGGTACATGAAGACCAAGCAGGACCGGATGGGACACATTTTCCGGGAGATCAAGCTGGACTGATGTGAACCCGGGCGGATGTCAGAGAATACAGACAAGACAGAAAGTTCAGACAATACAGACATTTCAGATAATATAAAAACAAATCAGGAGGATTGGTAACATGGGCATTCACATGCTGGAAGGTCAGGTCGTTGCCCCCAAGGGCATGAAGGTAGGAATTGTGGCGTCGAGATTCAACGCGTTTATCGTGCAGAAGCTTCTCGACGGTGCAGTGGACGGACTGGTCCGTCACGGCGTAGAGGAGGAGAACATTGACGCGGCGTGGGTTCCGGGTGCGTTCGAGATCCCGCTTGTGGCGCAGAAGATGGCCAAGAGCGGGAAGTACGACGCTGTCATCTGTGTCGGTGCGGTGATCCGCGGATCGACCTCGCACTACGAGCTTGTCGTAAATGAGACGGCGAAGGGCATTGCACAGGCAGGACTCGCCAGCGGCGTGCCGGTTCTGTTCGGCGTTATTACGACGGAAAATATTGAGCAGGCCATTGAGCGCGCGGGCTCCAAGGCGGGCAACAAGGGCTATGACTGCGCTCTCAGCGCCATTGAGATGGTGAACCTGATCGGTCAGGTGTGATCCGGGAACAAACCCACTTACGAGAGGGGGCGGTAGTTTGAAACGATTGGTTGTAAAACTGAAAGAACAGGCGAAGAAGCTGTGGGACCGCAGGGTGGTCGCACTGTTCATTTTCGTGTTTTATCTCATGGTCGGATTTGCGATCCTGATGGTTCGCATGAGCCGGATGAAGGTCCGCGTGTCGCAGGAATTTTCCGGGAAGCTCGCGGAAGCCTGTGCGGCGGAGCTCCGCAGTATGGTTGCGTTCGTCGGCCTTTACCTGGTCATCGGCCTTGTGGTGTATTACATCATCCAGATGATCTGGGCGTACAACCAGCGGAAGAACAATGCGCTGATCAACAAGGTGGAGAACCTTTTGATGGACGCGGCGTACAAGCCGGAGAATTTTCAGGTGGCCATGGAGGAGCTTAACCGTTACTGCAGTTCCTCGGTGACGGCGCTTGTGTATGAGGAGGACGACACCCACAAGACGAAGATCATCGGCGATGCGGAGATGCGGCGGGGAATCTACAGCGCGGCGCACGAGCGGCGCCTGGATCTGTATGCCTGCGCGGCAGCCTATCCCGACGGAGCGATCATCCGGCCCACGAAGAAGATCAAGAGGGATTTTCCGCTCACCTATGAGTACATGGAAAAATACCACGCGGACAATCTTGTCCTGGTGCCGGTGTACGGCACGGACGGAACGGTTCGCGATGTTGCCGGAATGGCGAATTCCCAAAGACCGCGGTATGCCCTTGAGCTGCTTCGTACGCTGGCATGTCCGATGTCTCTGTCCATGCACAACTACCGGTATTTTACGGTGGTGAAGAACTCCGGGACAACGGATGCGCTGACCGGTCTTCAGAACCGTCTGGCCTTCGACCGCTGGATGGCTGAGGTCAATCCTGTGGGAATGATCCGTCTCGGCTGTGTATACATCGATGTCAACGAGCTGCATACGATCAACAACCGCGACGGCCATGAGGCCGGCGACCGCATGCTGATCGAGATCGCCCAGCTTCTTCTGGCGCAGTTTGCGGTGGATACGGTGTACCGCATCGGCGGCGACGAGTTCGTGGTTGTCTCCGAGAAGATGGAGAAGAAGGAACTGGAATCCCGGATGTCCATGGTCGACCGGATCCTGGATCAGCGAAACTACTATATTTCCTACGGATTGGCGTGGGAGACGGAAAATATCGATCCCAAGGAGCTTGTTCACATCGCCGAGGAGCGTATGTATGAGGCGAAGTTCCTCTACTATCAGCGCAAGGAGCAGCGCAATCTCGTTGCAATGCCGGAAGCCGAGATGGTGCGTGGCGAGATTTCCGAGGAGGCGGAGCGCACCTTCACAAACATCGCGTGGTCCCATTTCCGCGGTGTGTTCGAGGTAGATCCGATCACCGATACCGTCAAGTGCCTCTTCCTTCCCAACTATTTCGAGGACGTTTTGCAGAAGAACGGCGGATCGTTCCGCAAGGCCTGCTACGCCTACATGGAAGCGATGGTGGACAAAGCCTACTTCCGTGCGATCGATGAATTCTTCAACTATGCGCAGATCATGCAGATGCTCGACCGCGGCGAGGAGCCGGTGGTGCGGTACCGCCGCATCGACGGGCAGGGCATCGCGGTTCGCGTGTATCCTCTCGAGAACTACACGGTGACCAGGCATATGCTGTGGATCCTGGAGACCATCAACTAGAGAAGCGCCGGTGGGAACGAAGACGCGAAAAAAAGGGCTTGACATAACAACAGGCAATACCATAATATGGTTGTTGTCACGGGGCATTAGCGCAGTGGGAGCGCACAACACTGGCAGTGTTGGGGTCACGGGTTCAAGTCCCGTATGCTCCATATAACACGGGCCTCCGCAGTTTGCGGAGGCCCGTGCTGTTTATTTCTGTCTGATCAGGTCGCTCAGCTTCTTGCCGGCGAAGAAGTTGTGGACCATCTCGTCGTACTCCACCCACATCGGGAGAGTCTGGCAGGCCTGACGTCTGGGGCATTCGTAGGCCGGATCGGCGATGCAGACCACCGGCGCGAGAGTGCCCTCCATCAGCTCGAGGACTTCGCTGATGGTGTATTCCTCGGGCTTGCGGCACAGCTTGTAGCCGCCACCCTTGCCGCTTGCACCGGTCAGGAGATTTCCGGCGACCAGGTCCTTTACGATGATCTCAAGGTATTTCTTGGATATTCCCTGCCGCTCGGCGATATCCTTAAGGGGTATATAGTGCCCGTTGTCATGCTCTGCAAGATCCAGCAGTACGCGGATCGCGTAGCGTCCTTTTGTGGAAATCATTGGCGTCTCTCCTCCATTTTCCGAATCGGGATTGCCCTGAAACAAGGTGTGTTTCGGCGTTTCACCTATTATACCACAGGGTAAGTAGGTAAATCAAGAATGAAATTTGCAAATTACCTATTGACACGGTAGGTAAATGGGTGTATGATGCACCTGCTGATAAAAAACATAAGGAGACTTTCTATGATATATGCAGACAACGCTGCGACGACGCGCATGAGCGACGCGGCTTTGAAAACGCTGATCGAACTTTCACAGGAGACGTACGGCAATGCGTCGAGCCTTTACACCCTCGGCCAGCGGGCCAAGGAAGTGTTGGAGAAGGCACGGGCCGATGTGGCGGAGGCAATCCATGCACAGCCCCGTGAGATCCTTTTCACATCCGGCGGAAGCGAGGCGGACAATCAGGCGATCCGCTCGGCAGCGGCGCTTGGGAAGGCAAAGGGCAAGACTCATATCATTTCCAGTGCGTTTGAGCATCACGCAGTGCTGCACACCCTCGCAAAGCTTGAGAAGGAGGGCTTCACCGTGACGCTTCTTCCCGTACACGAGGACGGCTTGGTCCGTCCGCAGGAAGTGGAGGAGGCAATCCGCGAGGACACCTGCCTTGTCACGATCATGTATGCGAACAACGAGATCGGAACGATCCAGCCCGTCCGCGAGATCGGCGCGATCTGCCATGCAAAGGGCGTTCTGTTCCACACCGACGCCGTGCAGGCGATCGGGCACATCCCGGTGGACGTTGAACTCGACAATATCGATATGCTTTCGGCCTCGGCACACAAGTTCCACGGCCCGAAGGGCAGCGGCTTTCTGTACACCAGAAAGGGTATCCGCCTGACGAATCTGATCGAAGGCGGCGCTCAGGAGCGCGGCAGGCGTGCGGGTACGGAAAATGTCCCCGGTCTCGCGGCGATGGCAACCGCCCTTTCGGAGGCGGAGGCTACCCTGGAGGAGAGGGCAGTCGTGACAGCTGCCAAGAGAGACAGACTGATCCAAGGCCTTTCGGAGATCCCTCACTCGGCACTCAACGGTGACGCGAAGAAGCGCCTGCCGTCCAACGTGAATTTCTGCTTTGAGGGAATTGAAGGAGAATCGCTATTGCTCCTTCTGGACGATCGCGGGATCGCCGCATCCTCCGGTAGTGCGTGCACATCCGGTTCCCTGGATCCGAGCCATGTGCTTCTCGCCATCGGGCGCGTTCACGATGTGGCACACGGGTCGCTTCGCTTAAGCATCAGCGACGATATCACGGATGAGGAAGTGGACTACATTGTCAGAAACGTTCGTGAAGTAGTAGAATATCTGCGCGGTTTCTCGCCGATCTGGCGGGATCTGTGCGCGGGCAAGAAGGAGTTTATCCTGTAAGGAAATCCTGCAGGAACAGTATAAAGGAACCGTTATCGGAAACAAGGAGGACAGTCATGACATTATACAGCGACAAAGTTATGGATCATTTCCGCAATCCGCGCAACGTGGGCGTGATTGAGGATGCGAACGGCATCGGTGAAGTCGGAAACGCCAAGTGCGGCGACATCATGAAGATGTATCTGAAGATTGAGAACGATATTATCGAGGACGTCAAATTCGAGACCTTCGGCTGCGGCAGCGCGATCGCGTCGAGCTCGATGGCGACGGAGATGATCAAGGGCAAGCCGGTATCCGAGGCGATGCAGCTGACCAACAAGGCGGTTGCCGAGGCTTTGGACGGGCTGCCGGATTACAAGATGCACTGTTCGGTGCTTGCGGAGGAGGCAATCCGCTCGGCACTCGAGGACTATCAGAAGAAAAAGGAAGCCATTGACACAGTGGGCGAATAAGAATAGAATAGGGAAAACCCAAAGGAAGAGAACGGAAAGTTCTTTGCAGGTAACATCACATGGTTAAGGAAAAGACAAAACAGACGCTTTTGTACACACCGCTTCGGGAGAGCAATCAGGTGCTCTGGCTCACGGTGACGGCAATGTTCATGGCAATCAATATCGTGCTTGCCACAATGGGCATTCCGGTACCCGGAGGGGCGTTGTACCTCTGTGATGTGATCATCTGCACGGCCGCAATCCTTTTGGATCCCCTCGGGGCGTTTTTGGTGGGCGGCGTCGGATCCTTCATCGGCGACTGCTTTTTCTATCCGGCAGCGATGTTTGTAACGTTGGTGACACACGGACTTCAGGCGGTTGTGATTTCCCTGATCGTGCATGGGGATAAAACCGGAAGACCGAAGTTCCGCCGTTCCCTGATCGCGGTGCTGGTCGGGGCCGTGATCATGGTTACCGGTTATACCCTCGGCAAAGCGTTCGTGTACGGAAACTGCACCCTCGTGTTTGCCGTTGTGAACAGCCAGTTCGAGATCGCGCAGGCAATGATCGGCGTCGTGCTTTCGTTAGTGCTTTGCTACCGCGGAAACCTGTTTCGCATTTTCCGAAGAGAGCTGCGGACGGAGGAGACGGTTGCTTCCGGAAAGAGCGGCAGAAACTGAGACAGAAAAGAATTTTCGGAAAATTTTAAAATACCTATTGACATAGTAGGTAAATGGTGTTATGATGCACCCATCACAAAGCGGAACACAAATCCGCAGAGATAATCGATCGGAAAGGAGAACGAACATGAACGCATTTACGAATCGTACTGCAGTTAACTACATGTGGTGTTGT
>Ga0310696_10006358_pt1 | contig 14041 bp, 5 predicted proteins | sample AusTroGonzalo_MG_4_FD_203885 | JGI IMG/M metagenome (GOLD analysis project Ga0310696, IMG submission 203885) | Bovine rumen microbial communities from tropical cattle in Woodstock, Queensland, Australia - Gonzalo_02 (v2) (version 2) | ecosystem: Host-associated > Mammals > Digestive system >...
GGCGCGAGTTTTGTGTTTGCGCAAGCGCAAACACGACCGGTTCGAGCGGGAATTGGTGCGATTGACGGCGGCTCGCCCCGCTTCGGGGGACGCGCCGCCGTCAATGGTGCCGATGACCGGTCTCGAACCGGTACGGGAGTTGAGTCCCATCGGATTTTAAGTCCGAGGCGTCTGCCAATTCCGCCACATCGGCTTGTCGCAGTCAACAGTATATCATCCAACGAAAAAAATGTCAAGAAGAACGATTGATTTTCCGCCCGCCGTCTGTTATAATGGAACGGTAGGACAAACCGCGGGACAGAACGGAAAAAGAAATGAAAAAGATCGACAAAGTTGAAAACCTGAGATTCGGAGAGGAACGGGCGCTTTACGGGGCGCGCGATCTTCTCGTCGTCGGCTGCCGTTTCGAGGGCGAGGAGGACGGAGAGTCCGCCCTGAAAGAAGGGCGGCGGATCACCGTCCGCGATTCGTATTTTGCGCTCCGCTATCCCTTCTGGCACGACACCGCGCTCACGGTCAAAAACTGCGAGATGACCGAGACCTGCCGCGCCCCCTTCTGGTACGATCGGAACGTGACCCTCGACGGGTGCAAAATGCACGGCGTCAAGGCGTTCCGCGAATGCAGGGGGGTGGACGTCAGAAAATCCGACGTCGTCTCACCCGAGTTCGGCTGGAGAAGCCGGGGGATCACCCTCTCCGACACGACGCTTTCGGGCGAGTACGCCTTTCTGTTCGCCCGCGGGATCGTCGCGCACAACCTGACCTTTTCGGGCAAATATTCCTTCCAATACGTCGTCGACGCCGAGATCGCCGACAGCACGCTCGACACCAAGGACGCCTTCTGGCACACGAAGAACGTGACCGTCCGCGACAGCGTGATCCGGGGCGAATACCTCGGATGGTACTCCGAGAACCTGACCCTGATCCGCTGCAAGATCATCGGGACGCAGCCGCTCTGCTACTGCCGGAACCTGACGCTCGTCGACTGCGAGACCGAGGGCTGCGACTTCTCGTTCGAGTATTCGTCGGTCACGGCGACGGTCAGGGGCGACGTCCTCTCGATCAAGAATCCCCTCTCGGGCAGGATCGTCTGCGATTCCGCGGGCGAGATCATCTTAAAAGACACGGTCTATCCCTGCGACTGCGAGATCGTCGTCGGGGGAGAACGCCGCGACCATCTGTAACGGATCCCTTTCCGAACGCACGCAAAACGACTCATTCAATACTGAAAGGAATCCGTTATACCAATGAATTACGAAAATGAAATCAGACGGCGCCGTACCTTTGCGATCATCTCGCATCCCGACGCCGGTAAAACCACGCTGACCGAAAAGTTCCTGCTCTACGGCGGCGCGATCCAGTCCGCCGGATCGGTCAAGGGCAAGCAGGGCGACCGTCACGCCACCTCCGACTGGATGGAGATCGAAAAGAAGCGCGGGATCTCGGTCACCTCGTCGGTGCTCCAGTTCGAGTACGACGGCTACTGCGTCAATATCCTCGACACCCCGGGGCACCAGGACTTCTCGGAGGACACCTACCGTACCCTGATGGCGGCGGACAGCGCCGTCATGGTGATCGACGCGGCGAAGGGCATCGAGCCCCAGACGCGCAAACTCTTCCGGGTCTGCGCCCTGCGCGGCATCCCGATCTTCACCTTCATCAACAAACTCGACCGCGAGGCGCGCGACCCCTTCGATCTGCTCGACGAACTCGAAAAGGAGTTCGGGATCGGCACCTATCCCGTCAACTGGCCGATCGGGTGCGGGCGCGATTTCCGCGGGGTCTTCGACCGGCAGAAACGCTGCGTCGAGGTCTTCGACGAGTTCCACCGCGGGCGCGAACGGCTGCAGGCGATCGAATGCGACCTCTCCGACGTCGAAAAGATGGACGGGCTGATCGGTCCCTACGCCCGCGAAAAGCTGACCGAGCAGGTCGAACTGCTCGACGCGGCGAGTTACGAGTTCGACATCGAACAGGTCCGCAAGGGCAAGCTGAGCCCCGTCTTCTTCGGCTCGGCGCTGAACAATTTCGGCGTCGAGACCTTCCTGCAAAACTTCCTCAAAATGACCCCTTCCCCTCTCCCGCATCTGTCACAGGGTCAGGAGATCGACCCCGTTTCGGAGGGGTTTTCGGCGTTCGTGTTCAAGATCCAGGCAAACATGAACAAGGCGCACCGCGACCGGATCGCCTTCTTCCGCATCTGCTCGGGTAAGTTCGAGCGCGGAAAAGAGTATCGGCACGTCCGGACGGGAAAGAACGTAAAACTCTCGCAGCCCCAGCAGATGATGGCGCAGGAGCGCGAGGTGATCGACGAGGCGTACGCCGGCGACATTATCGGCGTCTTCGATCCCGGCATTTATTCGATCGGCGACACGGTCTGCGAGATCGGGCGCGAGATCCGCTACGCCGGCATCCCGACCTTCGCGCCCGAGCATTTCGCCGTCGTCGAGCAGATCGACTCGATGAAGCGCAAGCAGTTCGCCAAGGGGATGGAACAGATCGCCGAGGAGGGCGCGATCCGCATTTTTCTCGAGCCCGGAATGGGGATGGAACGCGTGACGGTCGGCGTCGTCGGCGTGCTGCAGTTCGACGTGCTCGAGTTCCGGATGGAGAGCGAGTACGGCGTGAAGTACCGCCGCTCGGATCTGCCGCATACCCTGATCCGGTATCTGCCCGACGGGGTGGATCCCGCGTCGCTCAAACTGATGCAGTCGACGCGGCGCGTGACCGACCTGAAAGGGCGGAACCTCCTGATCTTCACCGCCGACTACGAGATCCGCTGGGCGGAGGAAAAGAATCCGGGGCTTTCACTTCTCGAGTTCGATCAGGTCGTCTGATCCCCTCTCGACGATCAAAAAAGGAAGGTGGTTTTATGAACTTCTTCAGCGAAGATTTTATGCTTCAAAACAAGACCGCGAAGAAACTCTACCGCAAATACGCGGAGGGGCTTCCGATCATCGATTATCATTGCCACGTCCCGCCGGAACTGATCGCGGAAGACCACCGCTTCTCGGGGATCACCGAACTGATGCTCGGCGGCGACCACTACAAGTGGCGCGCGATGCGGTCGTTCGGGATCGAGGAAAAGTATATCACGGGCGACGGCTCCGACTGGGAGAAGTTTCTCGCCTACGCGACGATGCTCCCGAACGCGATCGGCAATCCCCTGCTCCATTGGACGCAGCTGGAGCTGAAGCGCTATTTCGGGATCGACGAGATGCTGACCCCCGAGTCGGCGAAGCGGATCTACGACAAGGCGAACGCCCTGCTGCAGTCCGACGGCTACACCGCGCGCGGGCTGATCGCACGCTCGAACGTCGAGGTGATCTGCACAACCGACGATCCCATGGACGATCTGCACGATCACCGAAAGATCAAGGGGACGGGGATGAAGACCCGCGTCCTGCCCGCCTTCCGTCCCGACAAGGCGGTGAATATCCATAAAGATACTTTTCTTCCGTACATTGAAAAGACCGGTGCCAAGACCTACGGCGAGTTGCTCGAATGGCTGCGCGCCCGGATCGGGTTCTTCCACGAAAACGGGTGTCGGCTCTCGGATCACGGGCTCGATCACGTCCCCTACGCCGAGGGAGACCCCGCCCCGATCTTCTCCCGCGCGCTCGCGGGAGAGACGGTCTCGCGGGAGGACGCCGAGATCTATCAGACCGCGGTGATCCGGTTCTGCGCGCGGGAATACGCCCGCCGCGGCTGGGCGCTGCAGATCCATGCCGGGGCGATCCGGAACAACAACGCCCGCGCGTTTGCCGAACTCGGCGCCGACGCGGGTTTTGACAGCATCAACGATCCCCGGATCTCGGAGAACCTCAACCGGCTTCTGAACTCGCTCGACGAAACCGACGAATTGCCGAAAACGATCCTCTATTCGCTGAATCCGAACGACAACTACACCCTCGCGACCTGTATGGGCAATTTTCAGCGCGCGCCCTATAGGTCGAAGATCCAGCTCGGCTCGGGCTGGTGGTTCAACGATCAGCGCGACGGGATGGAGGCGCAGCTCCGCGCCTTCGGAAACCTCGGAGTGCTCGGTTGCTTCGTCGGGATGCTGACCGATTCGCGCAGTTTCGTTTCCTATCCCCGGCACGAGTATTTCCGCCGGATCCTCTGCAACCTGCTCGGCTCGTTCGTCGAAAACGGCGAGTATCCCGCCGATATGGACGCGCTCGGCAAGATCGTCCGCGGCGTCTGCTACGAGAACGCGAAAGCGTATTTCGGGTTTTAAGGGGACGGCGAGGGACGACGAGAAACGGCGAGGGACGACGGGGGTTTTCCCGCTTTCTTTCGTAGAAAGCGGGGCAAAGAACTTCAATAATGGATTATTGAAAAGCAAAACGGCGCCCCGGCGCCGTTTTGCGGTTTCAAAAACGAGACTTTGCCCGTTCGCTTTGCTTTTGGTAATCCATCTTATCGCCCGCCGAACGCTCGGCGGGCGATATATCGAGTTTCGCGGAACGCGGAACATCTCGAAATTGCCGCGGCGTTCGCCGCGGCAATTATATCGAACGGCGCGGCACGCCGCCCCGTATATCGACAGGGCGCCCCGCGCCCGCATTTACGGCGCCGTTTTGCGGTTTCAAAAACGCGATTGCTTTCGCCTCCTTTGCTTTTGGTCATCTCTCTTATCGCCCGCCGAACGCTCGGCGGGCGTTATATCGAGTTCTGCGGAACGCGGAACATATCGAAATTGCCGCGACAAACGCCGCGGCAATTATATCGAACGGCGCGGCACGCCGCGCCGTATATCGACAGGGCGCCCCGCGCCCGCATTTGCGGCGCCGTTTTGCGGTTCTATAGCCGCAACTTTTCCGGTTCGCCTTGCTCTTCGGAAAGCGGGACGTCGAAAGACGCCGTCCCCTACCAAATACCAACGCCGCGCGGCGAGTTTCCCCGCGCGGCACAAAACTTTTGCCGTCCGAAAATCGGGCGGCAAAATCATAACTGCCCCGGAGGGGCATCATAACACAACGCGACGGGTTTCCCCGCCGCGTTGTTCATAACTGCGAAGCAAGCGGCTTCCCGCTTACTTTGCAATATTCCCGTCCGTACAATGCACCGTATAATTGCCGGTGCCGGAGTTCCAACCGCTCCCTTTGCTGATCGCGTTCCATTGCGCTTTCGTGCCGGTAAAGGTGATCGAGGTCAGTTTGGAGCATTTGTAGAACGCACCGTCTCCGATGCTCGTGACGCCGTTGCCGATCGTGACCGAAGTCAGTTTGGAGCATTCGTAGAACGCGCCGCCTCCGATGCTCGTGACGCTGTCGGGGATGGTGATCGATGTCAGCCCGGAGCAATTGCGGAACGCAAGCGCCGGAATGGTCTTTACGTTCTCTCCGATCGTCACGGTCGTCAGGTTGGAACAACCGGAGAAGATCGGATACGAACTGGATCCCGCCGAGGTACAGTTGGCGGCGTTCCAAGCGACCGAGGTCAGACCAGAGCAGTTGTAGAACGCCCGCTCTCCGATGCTTGTGACGCCGTTGCCGATCGTGATCGAGGTCAGTTTGGAGCAACCGTCGAACGCATATTTCCCGATGCTCGTGACACTGTCGGGGATGGTGATCGAGGTCAGTCCGGAGCAGTTCTCGAACGCAAAGTTTCCGATGCTCGTGACGCCGTTGCCGATCGTGACCGAAGTCAGTTTGTAGCATTCGTAGAACGCGCCGCCTCCGATGCTCGTGACGCCGTTGCCGATCGTGACCGAAGTCAGCCCGGAGCAGCCGTAGAACGCATCGCCTCCGATGCTCGTGACGTTGTCGGGGATAACGACCGAGGTCAGCCTGGAGCGGCCGTAGAACGCATACGCCGGAATGGTCTCTACGTTCTCTCCGATCGTTACGACCGTCAGACTAGAACAACCGGAGAAGATCGGATACGAACTTGATCCCGCCGAGGTGCAGTTGGTGGCGTTCCAGACGACCGAGGTCAGCCCGGAGCAACCGTAGAACGCACCTTCTCCGATGCTCGTGATGCTATCGGGGATAGTGATTTCGGTCAGCCCGGAGCAGCCAGAGAACACATAACTCTTGATGGCGGTCACCGTATCCGGGATCACCAATTCGGTGAGCAGAGTCCCGTTCAGATAGAGGTTGTGCGCGTAAGTGAGAGGATTGGCAGTATCGCCTCCAAACGTGATCCCGCACCAACCGGCAATTCCGCCGGCATAGTAAACCGAAGTCAGACCGGAGCAGTTATAGAACGCATACGCCGGAATGGTCTCTACGTTCTCTCCAAACGTTACGGTCGTAAGATTGGAACACCCTTTGAAGATCGGAGACGAACTTGATCCCGCCGAGGTGCAGTTGGCGGCGTTCCAGACGATCGAGGTCAGTCCGGAGCAGTTCTCGAACGCATAGTTTCCGATGCTCGTGACGCTGTCGGGGATGGTGATCGAGGTCAGCCCGGAGCAACCGTAGAACGCCCTGTTTCCGATGCTCGTGACGCCGTTGCCGATGGTGACCGAGGTCAGACCGGAGCAGTTGTAGAAAGCGCCGTAGAGGATATTCCCACCCGTGACGGTGACCGACCGAAGCGAAGAGGGAATATAGTAGGTTTCAACCGTGCTGCCGCCGTGATAGGTTTGCGTCGTTTCTGTCCCGCCGGTATAACTGTATTCCCCAAAGATGTAGCCGAACGGATATTGGTAGGTATCCGACGCCGTCTTGCCGGCTTCTGCGCCGACGAACGGGATCGTGATGCTGACAAGCCCGGAGCAGCCGGAGAACGCACCCCATCCGATGCTCGTGACGCTGTCGGGGATGGTGACAGAGGTCAGCCTGGAGCAACCGTAGAACGCCCAGTCTCCGATGCTCGTGACGCTGTCGGAGATGGTGACCGAGGTCAGTTTGGAGCATTCGTAAAACGCCCAGCCTCCGATGCTCGTGACGCTGTCGGGGATGGTGATTTCAGTCAGTCCGGAGCAGTTGGAGAACGCATATTGATAGATGTCATAATCCTTGCCGTTATACTTGTCCGGCAGGGTCAGGTTTGTATCACTTCCGAGATAGGAGAGGAGATAGATGCGGGTTCCATTTTCGTAGAAGAGATACCCGTCGTCGGTTCTATGCAGATAACTCTCTCCGTCTTTATAGACGTGTTTGGCGTAACCTCCGACGTATCCGTTTCCCCAACTTCCGGCGGTGATATTCAGTGCCGAGAGGTTGCGGACTTCAATCAGTTTATAGCAACCGTCGAACGCATAGTTTCCGATGCTGGTGACGCCGTTGCCGATGGTGACCGAGGTCAGCCCGGAGCAACCGTCGAACGCATAGTTTCCGATGCTCGTGACGCTGTCGGGGATGGTGACCGAGGTCAGCCCGGAGCAACCAGAGAACGCATAGTTTCCGATGCTCGTGACGCTGTCGGGGATGGTGACCGAGGTCAGTTTGGAGCATTTGTAGAACGCATATTCTCCGATGCTCGTGACGCCGTCGGGGATGGTGACCGAGGTCAGCCCGGAGCAGTTGTAGAACGCCCGGTCTCCGATGCTCGTGACGCTGTCGGGAATCGTGACCGAGGTCAGCCCGGAGCAACCGGAGAACGCACTATCATAGATTGCCTTCGTGTTCTCGTGAATTGAGCAGGATGTAATGGACGTGTTGCTCGCTTTCATCAAAACCACGTACAGATTACTGCTGTTACCGAGATAGAGCCCGTTATCGTAGGCGTTATACTGCAATGCGGAGCAACCGGAGAACGCCTCGTCTCCGATGCTCGTGACGCTGTCCGGGATCGTGACCGAGGTCAGTTTGGAGCAGTTTTTGAACACATACGCCAAAATGGTCTGCACATTGTCACCAAACGTTACGGTCGTCAGGTTGGAGCAACCGGAGAAGATCGGAGAAGAAGATGATCCCGCCGAGGTGCAGTTGATGGCATTCCAGACGACCGAGGTCAGCCTGGAGCAGCCGTAGAACGCATTGTTTCCGATGCTCGTGACGCCGGCGGGGATGGTGATCGAGGTCAGCCCGGAGCAGTTGTAGAACGCAGACTGCCCGATGCTCGTGACGCTGTCAGGGATGGTGATCGAGGTCAGCCCGGAGCAGTTTTCAAACGCGCCGTAGAGAATGTTCCCGCCCGTGACGGTGACCGACCGGAGAGAGGAGGGGATATAGTAGGTCGAACTTGTGGTCGAACTCGTGCTGCTACCGTAATAATACTGCGTCGTTTTCGTCCCGCCGGTATAACTGGACGTTCCGAAGATATAGCCGAAGGGATATTGATCTCTATCCGACGCTGTCTTGCCGGCTACTGCGCCGACGAACGGGATCGTGATGCTTTCCAGCGCGGAGCAACCGGAGAACGCACCTTCTCCGATACTCGTGACGCTGTCGGGAATGATAACCGAGGTCAATTTGGAGCAACCGCGGAACGCAGCATATCCGATGCTCGTGACGCTGGCGGGGATGGTGACCGAGGTCAGACCGGAGCAGTACTCGAACGCGCCGCCTCCGATGCTCGTGACGCTGGCGGGGATGGTGATCGAGGTCAAACCGGAGCAACCGTAGAACGCCTCGCCTCCGATACTCTCGACGCCGTTGCCGATTATGACCGAGATCAGACCGGTGCAACCGTCGAACGCATTTTTTCCGATGCTCTTGACGCCGTTGCCGATGGTGACCGATTTCAGCCCGGAGCAGCCGCAAAACGCCTCGCTTCCGATGCTCGTGACGCTGTCGGGGATCGTGACTGAGGTCAGCCCGAAGCAGTAATAGAACGCATACGCCGGAATGGCCTCTACGTTCTCTCCGACCAGTACGGTCGTCAGGTTGGAACAACCGAAGAAGATCGGATAATCATCAGATCCCGCAGAGGTGCAGTTGGCGGCGTTCCAGACGATCGAGGTCAGACCGGTGCAAACGTAGAACGCATAGTCTCCGATGCTCGTGACGCCGTTGCCGATCGTGACCGAGGTCAGCCCGGAGCAGTAAAAGAACGCAAGGTCTTCGATGCTCTCGACACCGTTGCCGATGGTAATTGAGGTCAGCTCGGAGCAGAAGTAGAACGCACATTGATAGATGGAATAATTCTTGCCATAGTAATCATCCGGTAGGGTCAAGTCGGTATCCGTTCCGCAATAGGCAACGAGATAGACGTCGGTTCCGTCGTCGTAGAAGAGATACCCGTCGTCGGTTTCGTGTAAATAACTCTCTCCGTCTTTGTAGACGTGTTTGGCGTAATATCCGACGTAACCATAGCTGGAACTCCCGGCGGTGATACTCAACGAAGACAGGTTGTGAACTTCGATCAGTTTATAGCAATCGGAGAATGCAGAGTTCCCGATGCTCGTGACGCTGTTCGGGATGGTGACCGAGGTCAGACCGGAGCAACCGGAGAACGCCCCATGATTGATGGCATAGTCCTTGCCGTTATACTTGTCCGGCAGGGTCAGTTCGGTATCTGTTCCGTAATAGGCGACGAGACAGACGTCGGTTCCGTCGTCGTAGAAGAGATACCCGTCGTCGGTTTCGTGTAAATAACTCTCTCCGTCTTTGTAGACGTGTTTGGCGTAATATCCGACGTAACCGTTTCCCGGACTCCCGGCAGTGATTTCCAACGCAGACAGATTGCGGACTTCGATCAGTTTATAGCAACCGGAGAACGCAGCACCATCAATGCTCGTGACGCCGTTGCCGATGGTGATTGAGGTCAGCCCGGAGCAATCGGAGAACGCCTCGCTTCCGATGCTCGTGACGCTGCCGGGGATGGTGACCGAGGTCAGCCCGGAGCAGTTTTCGAACGCATAATTCCCGATGCTCGTGACGCTGTCGGGGATGGTGATCGAGGTCAGACCGGAGCAGTAGTAGAACGCATACTGTCCGATGCTCGTGACGCCGGCGGGGATGGTGACCGAGGTCAGATCGGTGCATTGGTAGAACGCCCTACCTCCAATGCTTGTGACACTGTCGGGAATGGTGACCGAGGTCAGCCAGAAGCAACCGGAGAAAGCGCCGAAGAGGATGTTCCCGCCCGTAACGGTGACCGACCGAAGCGAAGAGGGGATATAGTAAGGTGAACTTGTGGATGATCTCGTACTGCTGCCGTAATAATACTGCATCGTTGCCGTTCCGCCGGTATAACTGTTTTCCCCAAAGATGTAGCCGAACGGATATTGGTAAGTATCAGACGACGTCTTGCCGGCTTCCGCGCCGACAAACGGGATCGTAATGCTTTGGAGCGAAGAGCAACCGGAGAAAGCCCCGCTTCCGATGCTCGTGACGCTGTCGGGAATGACAATGTTTGTCAGATTGGTGCAATCGACAAAAGCATTTTCGGCGATAGACGTGATCACGACGCCGTCAACCGAAGCGGGAATCTCAAAAGACCTGACGTTTCGCTTGAAATCGTCCGAAACGCCGGTGATCTCACCGCTTTCGCTAACCGTGAGAGAATCTTCCCATTTTACCCAGCGGGCTTCAAGCACCTGATTTCCGTGTTGCCCGAGCAGGTTCGTGATCTTCGTCCCGCTTGCGTCATACCAACCGAGGAAGACGCCGTAATCCCACGTTGGATCGGCGAGCGCGATCTCGTCTTCAACCGTATAGGTCGCAGGGTTGCTCTCGTTATTCGTCCCGCCGTTCAGGTTATAGATGATCGCATATTCGATCGCCGTCCAGTGCGCTTCAAGGGCGAGGTCACCGAAAGTTCCCGCGGCGATCGCGGTCACTTTGTCGCTGCCGTTATACCAACCGTCGAAGGTATAGCCCTCGAACGAAAGCGGCGCGAGCGTGAACGCGTCCTCGGCGGTATAGGTCGTCGGATTGGTATGGGCGACGTCCTTCGTATTGGCGTACGTGATTTGATACACGGTCGGCTCGGTCACGGGATCTGTTACGGGATCGGTCACAGGACCCGTTACCGGCTCGGTTACCGGCTCGGTAATCGGCTCGGTCACGGGTGCCGTTGTCGGTTCCGTCGCCGGCTCGGTCTTCGCTTCGGTCTTCGCTTCGGTCGCGGGCGTGCCCGTTGCGGGGACGTCCGTCGTCTGCGACGTTTGCACTCCGCTGTCCGTCGCGATCTGTTCAGAACTACCGGGCGTCGTCGCCGCGGACGAGCTCCCCGGTGTCGTTGCCGCGGACGAGCTCCCCGGCGTCGTTGCCGCTTCGGTTTTCGGCGTCGTGCTTGCGGGCGCGGAACTCTTGCCCCCGCACGCCGCGAAGACGAGCGCGATCGAGAGCACAATCAGGGCAAGGGCGAGAATACGGATCGTTTTCATTGTTTTTTCCTCCGGAATGAATTTGTATCATTTGACCGCTCGCGGTCAACGTCATTGAGGCGACGCCCCACGTCACTAACGCCCGCGCTCTCGCGAGGGCGCACGTTTTACTTCGCTACGTCTCCGTCCGTGCAATGGACCGTATAGGAGCCGGTGCCGCTGTTCCAATAGCTTCCTTTGCTGATCGCTTTCCATTGCGCTTTCGTGCCGGTAAAGGTTACCGATGTCAGCCCGGAGCAGTTGTCGAACGCATATTCTCCGATGTTCGTGACGCCTTTACCGATCTTGACCGAAGTCAGCCCGGAGCAGTTGTAGAACGCATAGTTTCCGATGCTCGTGACGCTGTTGCCGATGGTGACCGAGGTCAGTCCGGTGCAGTAATAGAACGCTTTTGCCGGAATGGTCTGAACGTCGTCTCCGAACGTCGCGGCCGTCAGGCTGGAGCAACCGGAGAAGATCTGAAGAGCCGAGTTACAGTAAGTTGCGTTCCAAACGACCGAGGTCAGACCGGTGCAGTCCTTAAACGCCTCGGGCCCGATGCTCGTGACGCTGGCGGGGATGGTGACCGAGGTCAGATTGGAGCAGTTGTAGAACGCCTTCTCTCCGATGCTCGTGACGCTGGCGGGGATGGTGACCGAGGTCAGCCCGGAGCAATAGGCGAACGCATAGTTCCCGATGCTCGTGACGCCGTTGCCGATGGTGACCGAGGTCAGCCCTTTGCAACCGAAGAACGCCTCCTCTCCAATTCTTGTGACGCTGTCGGGGATGGTGATCGAGGTCAGACCGGTGCAGTCGCGGAACGCATCTGAGCAAACAAACTTCGCATCCTCGTGGATCGTGCAGGAGGTAATGGGCGTATCGCTTGCTTTTATCAAAACCATATAAGGATTATTGCTGTTTCCAACATACAATCCGTTATCGTAGGCGGTGCATTGTAAATTGGAGCAGTCGCGAAACGCATAGTCTCCAATGCTTGTGACGCTGTCAGGGATGGTGACCGAGGTCAGACCGGAGCAGTTGTAGAACGCCCAGCCTCCGATGCTCGTGACGCTGTCAGGGATGGTGACCGAGGTCAGACCGGAGCAGTTGTAGAACGCAGACCAACCGATGCTCGTGACGCTGTTGCCGATGGTGACCGATTTCAGCCCGGAGCAGCCGGAGAACGCCCCCTCTCCGATGCTCGTGACGCCGGCGGGGATCGTGACCGACGTCAGTTTGGAGCAACCGGAGAACGCACTCCCCGGAATGGTCTTTACATTCTCTCCGATTGTCACGTTCGTCAACTTGGAGCATTCGTAAAAAACCGAATACCGTCTGGTGTCGGCTACCGTCAAAGTGCTGCAGTTCGTTGCGTTCCAAACGACCGAGGTCAGCCCGGAGCAACCGCGGAACGCCTCGCATCCGATGCTCGTGACGCTGTCGGGGATGGTGATCGAGGTCAGCGCGAAGCAGTAGTAGAACGCTTGCTCTCCGATGCTCGTGACGCCGGCGGGGATCGTGACCGACGTCAGTTTGGAGCAATCCTTGAACGCATTGTCTCCGATGCTCGTGACGCTGTCGGGGATCGTGACCGAGGTCAGTTTGGAGCAGTTTTTGAAGGTCTCCTCTTCGATGCTCGTGATGCCGGCGGGGATCGTGACCGAGGTTAAGGCGGAGCAACCTTCGAACGCAGAGCGATAGATTATTTTCGTGTTTTCGTGAATTGTGCAAGACTTGATGTTCGTATTGCTTGCTTTGATCAAAACCACGTACGGATTCTCACCGTTCCCGAGATAGAGCCCGTTATCGTAGGCATTGTATTGCAAATTGGAGCACTTCCAGAACGTACCTTTCCCGATACTCGTGACGCCGTCGGGGATCGTGATCGAGGTCAGCTCGGAACAGTATGCAAACGCAGAATGATAGATTATTCTTGTATTCTCGTGAATCGTACAGGACGTGATGGACGAATCGCTTACTCTCATCAAGACAAGGTACGGATTCTCATTGTTTCCGAGATACAGCCCATTGTCATAGGTGTTGTATTGCAGATTTGAGCAACCGACGAACACATTGTCCTCCATACTCGTTACACTGTTCGGAATCGTGATCGAGGTCAGCGCGGTGCAGCTGCGGAACGCATACTCCCCGATGCTCGTGACGCTGTCGGGGATCGTGACCGAGGTCAGTCCGGAGCAACCGTCGAACGCACCGTTCCCGATGCTCGTGACGTTGTCGGGGATGGTGACCGAGGTCAGCCCGGAGCAGCCGGAGAACGCAGAGTTTCCGATGCTCGTGACGCTGTCGGGGATGGTGATCGAGGTCAGTTTGGAACAACCGGAGAACGCCAAGACTCCGATGCTCGTGACGCTGTCGGGGATGGTGACCGAGGTCAGCCTGGAGCAGTTTTTGAACGACTCGTCTCCGATGCTCGTGACGCTGTCTCCCAACGGCGACTCCGCCGGGATCACAAGAACGGTATCGGCACAAGATCCGATCCGGACGAAACAAGTGCCGTCGCCGTTGGATTCAAAATAAAGCCCTTCCGATTCCTTCGGCGGGTCGTTGGAAGCAGGTCCTGTCACAGGCTCCGTCGCGATTTGTTCCGAACTCCCGGGCGTCGTGCTTGCGGGCGCGGAACTCTTGCCCCCGCACGCCGCGAAGACGAGCGCGATCGAAAGCACGAACAGCGCAAGGGCGAGAATACGAACAGTTTTCATCATACATCCTCCCGTTTACCACATAATCGGCGTTATGTGGTAGACAATTTAATAGATTTGTCCTGATTATATCATATTGTTATAAAGTCAGTCAACATTTCGAGCCGTTTTT
>Ga0310696_10006359_pt1 | contig 14040 bp, 15 predicted proteins | sample AusTroGonzalo_MG_4_FD_203885 | JGI IMG/M metagenome (GOLD analysis project Ga0310696, IMG submission 203885) | Bovine rumen microbial communities from tropical cattle in Woodstock, Queensland, Australia - Gonzalo_02 (v2) (version 2) | ecosystem: Host-associated > Mammals > Digestive system >...
TTTTTTCGCGCGAATTCACGAAATTGGAAGTCCGGGGGGCAGGCTAAAATCGGCACCGTCACGCCAAACGGCCCCAAAATGTCACGCTATCTCACGCGGAATATAGGCTTCTTCCCATCACGAGGGAAGGAGCCTTCTTCATGCGCGAAGTTCAGCTGCAGATAACGATGATGCCCGTCGAGGCGCTGGTTCCATACGAGAACAACGCCAAAATCCACACCAGAGACCAGATCGAGCACATAAAGCACTCGATAGAGACGCTGGGGTTCAACGACCCGATCGGGATATGGCACAACGAGGATGGCGTCCCCGAGATCGTGACGGGCCACGGCTCGCTGATAGCGGCCAGGGAGCTGGGCTACGAAGAGGTGCCTTGCACCTACCTCGACCACCTGACCGACGAGGAGCGGCGCATCTACTGCCACGTCCACAACCAAACGCAGCTAGAGACCGGCTTCGAGATAGACACGCTCATCGCCGACATGGACAACCTAAACGCCGACTGGGAGAACCTGGGCTTCGAGGCCTACTGCTACCAGGAGGAGAGCCTCGGCGAGATAGTGGAGGTCGAGCCACCCGCCGAGATCGAATGCCGCTGCCAGCCCGGCGACGTATGGGTTCTGGGCGACCACCGCATAATGTGCGGCTCGGCGACCGAGGCAGCAGACCTCGAAAAACTGGCACGGGGGGGGGTCGCTCAATTGCTAGTGACTGACCCGCCATACGGCGTGAGCTACGTCGGCAAGACCAAGGACGCGCTCACGATCGAGAACGACGACCAGGGCGACGCCGAGCTTCACGGCTTCCTCACGCAGGCCTTCATGCTGGCCCTCTCGCACATGGCGCAGGGCGCGGCCTTCTACATCTTCCACGCCGACTCCAAGGGCGACGTCTTCAGGAACGCGGCAAGGGACGCGGGGATGCGCGTGCGCGAATGCCTCGTCTGGGTGAAGAACGTATTCGTCATGGGGCGGCAGGACTACCAATGGAAGCACGAGCCGTGCCTCTACGGCTGGAAGGAGGGGACGCACTTCTTCATCGACAGCCGCAAGGAATCGACCGTGGTCGAGGACGACCGCCCGAACATCGCTAAGATGAGCAAGGCCGACATGAGGGCGCTGCTCGAGGAAATCTACGCCGACAAGATCGAGACCACCGCGATCCACGAGGACAGGCCGACGCGAAGCGCCGAGCACCCGACGATGAAGCCCGTGAAGCTGATCGCGAGGCTCATCCGCAACAGCAGCAAGCCCGGATGGACGGTTCTAGACCCGTTCGGCGGCAGCGGAACCACGCTCATCGCATGCGAGCAGCTGGGGAGGAAATGCCTCACGATGGAGCTAGACCCGCAATACTGCGACGTGATTATCGCCCGATGGGAGCGCTTGACGGGGCTGACCGCCGAGAAGGAGGCCTGATGGAGGACTACGGCTTCTTCTCCGACGAGGAAAGCGCATCCCAGGGCCAGCTCTTCGAGCCTGAACCCGAGCCTGAGCGCTACCACGCGATGAGCGACGAGCAGCGCACTGTCCAGATCTTCAAGACGATGAGCACGCACGCCAAGATGCGCCTCCTGAGCGAGCGCGCGCTCACCGACGCGCTAGAATGGCACCTCGAACCGGGCATGGCATACCACGTGGTGAGCTACGGCGACGTGGATGCGCTGACATACCTGCGACACATAGCCAGAGACCAGAAGCTCGACTACGCGATCATCGCCACCTGGTGCATGGCCCAGGTCGACGCCGACGAGATAGACAGATGGGTGGCCCAGGGCAACATCGGGCGCGTCGATTACGTGGTCGGCGAGGTATTCCAGACCCACGCACGATATAGGGCCATCCGCGAGACGCTGGCCCGAACCGTCGCGCGATGCGGAGGCAGGGTGCTCAGGTGCCGCACCCACGCCAAGGTCATGGTCTGCTACGGCCAGAGATACGACGCCGTGGTGGAATCGAGCGCCAACATCGACACGAACCCGAGGGCCGAGCAGACATGCATCACCGTGGACACGGGCCTCGCGGATTTCTACAAAGCCTGGTTCGACAACCTGCCGAACTTCGACGAGACCCCTGCGGATTGGGAGCCTTGGAGCCGATGATCAAGCGATGCGAGATATGCGGGAAGGAATTCGTGGCGCGGCGCAGCACCGCGAAGTACTGCTCGCCCACGTGCCGAAAGCGGAACGAGCGCGGCTACGCGTTCATCGGCGAGCTGGAAGCGCCCGACACCACGATCACGATGCCCGAGGAGGACGTACTCGCGGTAATCCAGCAGGCGCACTGCACAGCCGCCGACCTTTCGAGGGCATCGCTCTACACACCGGCACCGCTATGCCTGAAGCTCAAGACCGTGGCCAAGAAACTCGAAGGCGCGCTGAGGGGCGAGGGCCTATGACGCGCGGGAGGAAGCCAGACCAGAACGCCATCAGGCGCGGCATCACGCCAAGCGCGATCGTGCCTGCAGACGAGCAGACGGGGGTGCCGATGCCGCCCGACATCAAGGCAGACCCCGTGCAATCCCAGATATGGGCATGGATAGCGCCTCCCGTGAACAACTTCACCGAGCAGGACATACCGAACCTGCGGCTCCTCTGCTTCTGGCACGCCACAGCTGCGCAAGCGGAGCAGGCGATGCACAGCGTCGACGGTAAGGTGAACATCTTCGACAAGATCGGCGTGAAGCCGTTCAAGACGCCAGACGGCAAGGAAATCCCGCTGGTGCGCAAGAACCCGGCGCTCACCATCCTCAAGGAGGCCAGCTCCGAGATTCGAGCCCTTTCTGACATGCTGGGGCTTTCCCCGCTCGCCAGGTCGCGCATCGGCCTCATGGACGCGACCACGGTCAAGACAGCAGCCGACACCGCTGCCATGTTCGCAGCCATAGACGACGCATACGGCGAGCTTCCCGAAGCGGAAATCCTCGAGATCGAAGCGGAGATCGAGGATGCGCAGGACTAGCACGGAACCCTACTCGCGCGAGGGCCTGCTGCAGGCGCGCGCGAAAGAACGCTGCCTTTCCAGCATGTGCCGACACGTAGCCAACGACAGCTACTACGGGAAGCCGTTCATGCTCGAGCCGTTCCAGCGGGAGAACATGTGGCTCCCCATCTTCGGGAGCGGCCAGATGGTAGACGGCCACTGGCGCAGGAAGTACAGGCGCGCCATATTCTGCCTCCCTTCGGGCTACGGCAAGACCGAGATGGCAGCGGCCATCGTGCTCACCGTGGCCACGACCGAGGTCGTATACAACGGCGAGTACGGCGTCGTGGCTTCCAGCTTGGAGCAGGTCGGGAAGATTTTCAACAAGATCGGCACGATGATAAAGCTCGACCCGACCCTCTCACGCCAATGGGACATCGGCACCAAGGTCATCACGCACAAGGAAACCGGCGCGAAGATAATGGTCTTCCCTAACAAGGCCGACGCGCTAGAGGGCTGGCACCTCAACGTCGTGATCTTCGACGAGATGCACGTGTACAAGGATTCGAAGGTCTGGGACGCGGCGCTCAAGGGCCAGAAGGTGCTCAACAACCCGCTGGCGATCGGCATCACCACCGCAGGCGACGCGCGCGAGGGCTTCCTCTGGGACACGCTGGAAAGCGGGATGGACGACCCCGGAATGTACATCTACTGGCTGGGGATGGACGACGGCCAGGACATAGACGACCCGAAATCCTGGGAGCCTTTGATGGTGGCCTCATGGGTCACATGGGAGAGCATCGAAGACCAGCGCAACTCCGCGACATCGAAGCGCTCGTTCGAGCGGTACACCGCGAACCGCTTCCCGCAGGACAAGGACGCCTACAGCTGCTTCACGGCGCGCCAGCTCGACGCGTGCATGGCAGCAGAGAACGATTGGAGCTGGGACATGCCGTTCACGCTTGGCATCGACGGCGCGACCTCCGGGGACAGCTTCGCCATCGAGGGATATCAGCGGTTCGTCGGCGAGGACGGCGAGGAGCACCACAACACGCGGGAGTGGGTCTTCGACGAACCAGACGAGGACACGGGCCGATACCCGCTCAACGACATAATGGAGCTGATAGCGGGAATCTACCAGCAGCACTACCCGGCAGTGGTCGGGATAGACCCGAACCGCATGATCGTGATGAGCGCGCAGCTAAAGGACGTATACGGTGTGGAAACGGTCAGCTTCCCGCAGAACAACGCGGTCATGTGCCAGGCCACGCAGCTCGTATACCACCTCGTGAAATCGGGCTTGCTCCGATTGAGGGGATGCCCGAAGACCCGCGAGCACCTCGCCAACACGATCGAGGAGGACAAGGGCAGCTACGGCGTGCGCTTCGGCAAGAACAGCCACCGCGACAAGATAGACGCGGCGATCGCGCTGGCCATCGCCGTCCTCGGCTACGACAAGCTGGTGGGCGACGGCGGCATGTACGGCACGTTCAACAGCTAATCTCACGCGCTCCCTAGAGTTTCAGGAAACCGACGAAAGGGAGACACGTGGGAAAGTTCAAAGACTGGCTCTTCGAAACGGGCGAGTACGCACCGCGCAACGAGGCAGAGGAGCCGACCGACACAGCCGATGAGCCGACCGTCGTCAGGGTGAGCGTCCCGTTCATCCCATTGGAGGCAACAGCCACGGGCTACGGCGCGCTCATGTCGGTGGACTACGCGGCATGCGAGCAGACGAAGGCGCGATCGCTGGCATCGCTGCCGGTATCGGTGGTTCGGAACGGAGCGCACCGCGAGAAGGTAGACCACCCGATCGCGACCTTGCTCAACGGCATGGCCAACGAGGAGATGACAGGCTCCGACCTCCTATGCTGGCACCGGCTGCGCTGCGACACCTTCGGCAACGCCTACTGGCGCGTCGAGTGGTGGAAGGGGCAGATCGTAGCCATCTGGCCGATGACGGGCAACGTCATGCACCGATACGAGCCGAAGAACCCTCCTGGCAGGCGCACGGTCTACGACTACGGCGGCGACAAGTACACAAAGCCGGGCCGCTACTTCAGCGACGAGGTGGTGAACGTCAAGACGCACATCACCAAGGACGGCATGACCGGCGTCTCGCTCGCGAAGCTCGCAGCGGAGCAGATCGGCCTATCGGTCGATTTGGAGCGTTTCTACAAGTCGATGCTCAAGAACGGGAACCATCACTTCGGGCATGTAGAGATCGACCGCCCATCGCTTCCCGACAAGGCACTCGACGACCTGCGCGCTGCCATCGACGCGAAGGCGGGAGTGGAGGCCGCAGGCAAGGCCCCCATCTTCGCATACGGGGCCAAATGGGTGAACGATGGCCAGAACATGCGCGACGCATCGCTCATCGAGCAGCAGCAGTGGATTCTGCACCAGGTCTGCAGGGCCACGAACGTCCCGCCATGGAAGGTCTACAGCCAGGAGGGCGTCACCTACAACGGGAGCCAGCAGGCCAACATCGACTACGTGACCGAGACGATCGTCCCCGACGTGAGGGCCATCGAGAAGGCGTTCACCCCCATCTTCTGGGCGCGCAACGAACGCGACCTGCAGCTCAAGCTCGACGTGCGCGGCCTGATGCGCGGCGACGACCGGGCGCGCTCGCAATACTACCGCGAGATGATCTACGCCGGCGACTACACGCGCGCCGACGTGCGCGAGCTTGAGGACATGCCGCCAATCGAGGGCCTGGAAAAGCCGCTGTTCCCGTTGAACTACGGCACCGTCGAGGCCGATGGAAGCGTGACGGTCTACGGCAAGGACGCCAAGGAACCCGCAGACGGCAACCAAACGGGCATGAAGTAAGGAGAGACCCATGTTCAGAATCACAGAGAGCGACGAGAAGGCGACCATCTACATCTACGGCACCATCGGCGACCACTGGAAGGAAGAGAAGGCGAACCGCGCGGCTGACTTCGCGGCGGCGCTCGACAAGCTGTCTCCGAAGGCGCTGGAAATCCGAATCGACAGCCCCGGAGGCGATGCCTTCGAGGGCTTCGCCATCGCGAGCGCCATCCAGCGCTACGAGGGCGAGACCCATGCGTTCGTCGACAGCATCGCGGCGAGCGCGGCGAGCTACATCGCGATCATGGCCGACAAGGTGACCATGAACGACTTCTCCGCGTTCATGATTCACAACGCCTCGGGAATCGCGATCGGCAACCGAGACGACCTGCGCGAGACAGCCGACCTCTTGGAGCGGCTCGACAACAACATCGCCGGGACAATCGCCGCACGCACGGGGATGAACCTCGAAGACACGAAGGCGGCAATGTCCGCAGAGACGTGGTACTTCGGCGACGAGGCGAAGAAGGCCGGGCTTTGCGACGAGGTCATCAAGACTGACAAGCGCGCAAAGGCCAAGCTGAACCGCGAGTTCGCAGACCGCTACAAGAACGTCCCCGATGGCGTGGAGATCGTCGACGAGACAGCGCCGACGCCGGGAACCATCACCGCAGAAGCCATCGTGGCCGGGACGCTTCCAACCGAGGAACCAACCTCGGAACCTACCCCGGAACCTGCCCAGGAAGCCCCCGAAAACAACGCGTCTCACGCGCTCCCTACTATCAGCGACAACGAGGTGAAGGATGCCGAAGGGGCCATCCTCCTCGGCAACAGGGTCTACCGAAAGGAGAACTAATGGCAGTTCAGACGAGCAAGCAGCTGTTCGCGCGCCGACAGGAACTTGCAACCAACCAGGCATCCCTCATGGCAGAAGGCCTCGAGGACGAGGCGCGCGTCGTAGAGGGCCAAATCCGCGAGATCGACATCACGCTCGACCACGTGCTCGACGAGGAGGAGCGCCTCCGCAACGAGTACCAGTCGGCACCGGCACCCGTCGAGAGCTTCGCCGAGCGCATCCTCGGCCCCCGCGATTCCTTCCAGGGCCTGAAGTTCGGCTTCAAGAACGAGGCCGACGAGACCCCGGCAGCTGAGACCAACCCCGTCGTCCACGTGGCAGGGCCGCAGGAGATCGACTACACGCTCCCGCAGAAGCGCCCCCGCCTCCTGTACAACTTCGCGTCCACGCTGCCGAGCGCCCCGGCGAGCGGCCCGGTGACGTTCAAGCGTCGCAGCACCCAGACCGGCGCACCCGCGTCCTGGGCAGGGGTCGACCCCTACACGCACGAGAGCGCCACGAAGCAGCGCATCCTCTACAGCTGGATTGACGCCGTGGCCAACAAGGAGACCTTCGCAGGCTACGTGCCGGTCTCCAAGGACACGCTCAAGGACTACGACGAGCTGATGGCCATCATCGAGCACGACCTCCTGCAAGACCTCGACGAGGTCGAAAACGACGCATACCTCACGGGCAACAACAGCTCGGGCGTCGTAGGCGTGCTCAACACCGTGGGCATCCAGTCGTACACCACCCACGAGTCTGGCAAGTACTGGGAGGCCATCCGCCACATGCGCAACGAGGCCATGAAGAACGCGCGCACCATCCCGACGCACGTCGTCATGCACCCCGACATCAAGATGGCGATCGACCTGTACAAGGACAGCCAGAACCGCTACCAGCAGCTCGAGGGCTGGTGGGGCATGATCCCCGTCGAGGACTTCGGGTGCGAGGGAATCATGGTCTATGACGCCTTCGCAGCGCGCAAGCGCCCGATCCACGGCACCACGGTCGAGGTCGGCTACTACGACGACCAGTTCATCAAGAACGAGCTGTCGCTGCTGGCCGAGCGCACGAGCTGCCTGCAGGTGGTTCGCCCGGATGCCTTCGTTTACGCGACGAAGACCAACCTCGACGCGAGCTAAGGAGCGGATATGGCCGAGGGAACGTACATCTGCCAGAAGCGCGTGGAGCGCGACGGCTACCTGGTGGCGTTCGAGGGCGAGGTCATGAGCATGGACGAGGCCGTCAAGCGCGGCCTCGTCCCTGACAAACCCGAGGAGCCGAAAAAGCCAGAGAAGCGCAGGGCCGACTGGATCAGTGAAGCCGAGGCGCTGGGAATCGAAGTGCCGAAGAGGGCGACGATCGAGCAGATCAAGGCCCTCATCGAGGATGCGGGAGAGTAACCGATGAAGGTGGCACCGTTCACGACCATCCGCGTGGCCAACTCGGAGGCCGTATCCTTGGAGCTTGACGTGACCGCCGAACTCGGCACGGTTCGGCTCCTGCCGAGATTCGGCGAGGAAACCGTTCTCCCCCTCAACGGTAAGGCCTTCGGCTGGCCCATACTCACCGCCCCCAACACGGTGACGGTCGAATGGCTCGCGCCAGGCTCCGAGAATGCGGCCTTCAAGAACTACGTGGAGGTCGTGGAGCGCCACTACTTCCCGCTCGCGAGCCTGAAGGACTACGGCGACGGTCGGGACGACTTCGACGAGCTATCCGACGAGACGCTGTGGGCCGCGCGCCAAGCGGCCACGGACGTCTTCGAGGAGGCGGCGCACCGCTCCTTCATGGCGCGAATCGGGCGCGCCAAGGACTACGGGCGAGACGGGCTGCTGGCGGCATCGCACGACCTGCGCGAAATCCTAACGGAAGGCTACGCGCAGGAGAGCGATTCATACCTGAAACGCACGACCGCATGCGGCCCGTTCCCGAAATGGGTCGAGTTCATCTACGGAGCGGAAACGACGCCAGCGGCGGTCTCGAACGCCGTTCTCGAGCTTGCGGCATACACGCTGCGACCGAGCAACCGCCCGATCGGGGCGACCGGCGAGAGCACCGACGCTGGATACATCCACTTCACCACGGCGGGGAGGGACGGGGCGACCGCCATCCCCGAGGTGAACGCGGCTATTCAGCAATTCGGAGCCGGGGAGAGATTCGTATGGTGACGGACTACGCCAGGGCGAGGAACGTGCTCAAGAAGCGCCTCGATGCGGTATTCGCATCCGAGGCGTTCAGCGTCCTATACCCGGATGCGAAGACGCCGAAGGTCTTCCTGGGCTTCCCCGTGACGGAACCCCCGTTCTACGCGGCGGTCGACGAAATCGTGGACACATCCGCGACGAGCGGCGGGGTCAGCATGGGCCACGCAGAGGTGGAGTTCACGCTCAGGGTCTGGCTTTGCGCGCAGCACACCGACCTGATGACCGCATCCGACACGCTGCTGGCATACGTAGACGCGGTATTCGGCTCGGTGATGGCCGACCCGCAGCTATGCGAGACCGTGGAGAACGCGTTCCCATCGATCGAGACGGCTGGGACGGCAGCGGACGGCTCGAAGAGATACATCGCAGCGGCCTCGGTAGCCGTGGCATGCACCGTCTACTCGGCATGCCCGGCGAGCCTCGCCGAGGTCGTGAACACGAGCAACGAGGACATACGAGAGGAGCAGACCGATGAAGGCAGTGGCGGTTAGGGATTTCAACGCGTCCCTCAACGGGCGCGACTTTCGATGCGAGAGCGGCGACGAGATAGAAGCCGACGCCAAGACCATCGAGCAATTGGAGGCCATAGGCCTCGTCTCCACGAACGAGAAACTCAAGCGGGGCGCGAAGCCCAGGAAGGCGGCACAAGATGATTAACACATCCATCGGCCTCATCGGCGTGGCCAAGCAGAGCGCCAAGGGAACTGCGGCGTCTACCCCGAGCTACGTCCACGGCCTGACCGGGGGCCAGGTATTCAAGCTCGACCGAAGCGTCGAGAGCGACGACGTCTCCTGCGGCGTGCGCGCAGGCATCGACTCCCACATCGAGAGCATCGTGCCGGGCGCGGACTTCGACACCTACGGATACGCCGACGTGCTGCCGCTGTACTTCTACGGCGCGATGGGCAGCATCGCCAGCTCCGCAGACGCGGGAACCGGCATGAGCGGCTACTACGACCACGTGATCACCCTCGGCGACCTCCTGGCCTACTTCACGGTCTGGGGGCGCATCGGCGGCGAGTTCACGAGCGTGGCGGGGTGCAAGGTCAGCCAGCTCGAGATGGACTTCGACGGCAACAAGCCGCTCGAGTTCGGCATCACCATGCTCGGCCTCGTGGCGACGCTGGGCCTCGGAGCATTCCCCGGCAGCGTAGACCCGTCCTGCTTCGACGGATACTTCATCCCCACGGGCGGCACCTTCAAGATCGACACCGCGAGCGGAACGCCTGCCGTGGCACCCGTCACCAAGGGATCGCTCAAGCTCGACAACGCGTGCTCCGCGATCAGCCTCGCCGGGCAGGTAATGCCGGGCGATATCGAGGAGGGCAAGCTGACCAGCTCGGGCAGCGTGACCGTCAAGCCCGACGATCTGACGCTCTACAAGAAGATGGTCACCGGCAGCGGCAGCGGAACCACGCCCACCGGCGAGATGGTATACGGCTCCTTCGAATGGAACTTCAAGCATTCCAAGGACGCCAAATGCACGATGAAGGTCGAGGCGACGAACGTCCCGTTCACGGCTGACTTCCCCGACGTGGCCCCCTCGGGCGGCGCAGCGGAGGTGCAGTTCAGCTTCGACAACATCGGGCTGGCATCGCGCAGCGGAAGCCCCGTGAAAGTAACCATCGTGAACCAGGTATCGAGCTACACATCGTAATCGGAAGAGGGGAAAGGAGCCGAAATGGAGTACGGGCTGACATTCGTCGTCGACATGTACGACTTCGAGAAGGACGAGGAGATGCACGTCCTCACCATGCCGGGCGACTACATCCGCACGACCAAGTGGATGCAGGAGAACGGAGCCGAGGACGAGAGCGAGACGGTGACCAACCTGCGGCGCAACTACGCGATCGCATGGCACGCGCTGAAGAGGCGCGGCAAGGTCGCCGAGATCGGCCTCCCCGAAGAGCTAGACCTCGAAGCCGTGGACGCCATGGCCGACCGATTCTCCGTCTTCGTGAACGAGATGAACGGGGAACTGCTCCCTTTGGCCCGGGAGCGCGCGATATAGCCGACCTCGCGCTCCTGACGAAGCAAAGTCCATACGACCTGGCCCGACTGCTCGACGAATACCCGGAGGTCTTCGACGCCTACTGGGTCAGAGCGGTCGGGCTTCTTCATAAATCGGCTGAGAGCAACCAGGCCCAGAGCTTCCGCGCGAGGCGGGAGGCCACGAGGGCCGAGCGGATACGGAAAGCGGCGATGCGCAGATGAGCAGGACAGTCTTCACAGGCTACACCGTGAAGGTCGAAGGGCTCGATTCCCTCCTGCGCTGGATGAAGGAGGCGAACCCGAAGCTGCAGAGGGCCTTCAAGAAGGGCCTCAAAGAGGCGATGAACCCCGTGCTCGAGAAGGCCAGGGCCAACGCCAAGCGCATCCAGGACGACGGCACATACGCCGAATCGCTGGCGGTCGCGTCGCGCAAGAGCGGCGCGCAGTACGTCCTCAAATCCACCGACCCCAACGCAGGCGTGAAGGAATTCGCCCACCAGGGAGCCGTGATGGTGAGGTCGCGCACGAACACCGAGCGGTCGAGGCGCATGGTCGCCGCGCACGCGAGGGTGGGCGTCCCGCACAGGGCGAACCAGCCGCGCGTCATGGTGCCAGCTGTAGCCGACTCCGCGAAAGAGGTGCAGAACCGCATCGAAGAACGCCTCGCCGAGGTGCTGAAAGAGGTGGAGAATGGCTAAGGCATCGCTGACAATCGCGATCGGCGGCACATACGACGGCAAGGCCATCGACAAAGCGGAGAAGGCGCTGCGCGACCTGAACGTCGAGGCGGCGCGCCACGCGGGAGGCATCACCGAGAGCCTCACCAAGGCCGGGGACTCGGCTGTGATGCTCGGCACGAACATGCAGCAGACCGGCGACAAGATCGCCAACATGGGAACCAAGATCACGAAGGCGACGGCCCCCATCGCGGCGATCGGCGTCGCATCCGTGAAGCTGGCGAGCGACTACGAGAACGCCGTGGCCAAGGTCTACACCATCATGGACAAGGACGTGATGAGCACCGAGGCGATGGCGAAATCCATCCTCGACCTCTCCACCAAGACGGGCAAATCCGCGACCGAGCTGGCCGACGCGACATACCAGGCGCTCTCCGCTTCCGTAGCCACCGACAAGGTGGCCGGTTTCGTGGAAGACGCCGTCAAGCTCGCGAAGTCGGGCTTCACCGAGACCGCCACCGCAGTGGACACGCTGACCACGGTCATCAACGCATACGGCTACAAGGCCGAGGACGCGCAGATGATATCCGACCGGCTGGTTCAGACCCAGAACAAGGGCAAGACCACCGTCGACGAGCTGGCGCAATCCATGGGCAACGTCATCCCCACGGCGGCGGCGTACAACGTCAACCTCGACAACCTCTGCAGCAGCTACGTCATCCTGACCAAGCAGGGCATCAACACGGCCAACGCCACCACGGCCATCAACGGCATGCTAACCGAGCTGGCCGACCAAGGCTCCACCGTGGCCAAGGTGCTCAACGAGAAGACCGGGAAGAGCTTCGGCCAGCTGATGGCAGAGGGCAAGAGCCTCGGCGACGTGATAGAGATACTGAACGAATCGGTCGACGGCGACTCCGAGGCCTTCGCCAACCTATGGGGCAACGTAAGGGCCTCGAAGGGCGCGCTGGCCATCGCGAACGCAGGCACGACGGAGTTCAACGCAACGCTCGTCGACATGGCGAACAGCACGGGCCTGTGTGACAAGGCCCTCGACGACCTGGCGACGCCAGCGGCCAAGGCGAACAAGGCCATCAACGCCGTGAAGAACACCGGCATCCAGCTCGGCGAGGAGATCATCGGCGCAGCCGTCCCGTCGCTCGAGAAGCTATCGTCGATGGCCCAAGACCTCTACAAGTGGTTCAGCGACCTCGACGACGGCACGAAGCAGAACATCGTGCGCTTCGGCGCGCTCGCCGTCGCGGCAGGCCCCGTCGTGACCGTATTCGGCAAGATGTACAGCGGGGTCGGGAACCTCATCGCCAAGATGGGGACGGGCCTGCAGAGCATAGGCTCCTTCTCCGCAGCCATGAAGACCGCCGAGGCAGACATGAGGGCAGCAGGCGTCACGAGCGTCAGCCTCGGCGACAAGGTGAAGGGCGCAGCCGAGAAGACGGGCCTGCTGACCAAGGCCACCAACCTGCTGAAGGGCTCGCTCGCCATGATCGGCATCGGAGCTGCCATCGCGGCGATCGGGCTGATCATCGACAAGTACAACGAGTGGAAAGAGCACACCGAGAAGGTCGAGAAGGCCACCAAGGGCATGGAGAACGCCATCGGCAACGCCAAGCTCGCATACGACGCCTACACGCCATCGGTCGAGGGCGCGACGAAGGCCCTGCAGAACAACGCCATCAGCGCCGACGAGGCGCTCGACTCCCAGGCGGCGCTGGCCGACAAGATGTCCGAGACATGGAAGGACGTCGGCACAAACGCTGCCATGGTCGACTACTACGCAGGCGTCATAAAGAACCTCGGCAACAAGGGCAACCTCACCAAGGAAGAGATGGTGCGCCTCAAGACGGCGGTCGACCAGTTCAACCAGCTGACGGGTTCGAGCATCGAGATCACCGACGAGATGACGGGAACCCTCAACACGAGCAAGGAGGCCATCCTCGGCGTGGCCGAGGCCTACAAGGAGGAGGCGCGCGCTGCAGCGGCCAGGGAGATGCTGGTCGAGGTCAACAAGCAGATGCTGCAGGACGAGATGGCGCTCAAGCAGGCCAAGGAGGCACTCAAGACAGCCGAGGAGAACTACCAGACGGCCCTCAGCGAGTACCCTGACAGCGCCTGGACTTACGGCCAGGCCGTAACCGACGCGCAGCGCAAGGTCAACGAGATGGAGGCCGCGCTCAAGAGCGCGAAGAAATCCGAGGAAGACCTCGTCGACGTGATCTCCCAAAGCCCGACGCACTTCAAGACCATGGAGGCGGCGCTGGAATCCTGCGGCGTGAAGATAGAAGACCTCGGCGACATAACCGACGAGCAGCTCGCGGCCATGCAATCCAACTTCGACGGCACGCTCAAGTCGATCTACAACACGTGCGTCGAGCAGGGGACGAACATCCCCGAGGGCCTGAAGAACGGCATCGACAGCACGAGCGAGAAGCCGAAGAACTCCGTGGCCACGATGGTGCAGAACATCATCGACAAGGCAAAGGGCCTGCTCGAATCGCACAGCCCGAGCCAGGTCATGTACAGGCTCGGAACCGACATCGACAACGGCCTGGCGGGAGGCATCGACGGGAGCA
>Ga0310696_10006360_pt1 | contig 14039 bp, 14 predicted proteins | sample AusTroGonzalo_MG_4_FD_203885 | JGI IMG/M metagenome (GOLD analysis project Ga0310696, IMG submission 203885) | Bovine rumen microbial communities from tropical cattle in Woodstock, Queensland, Australia - Gonzalo_02 (v2) (version 2) | ecosystem: Host-associated > Mammals > Digestive system >...
ACGACTGCCCGAGCGAGGGCTTGAAATATTGAAACTTTTGAATCATCGGCCAAAAATAAGCATTATTTTCTATCTTTATGTGAAATTCAGTACCCATGCTTGGCTTTTTCTTCTCTTTGCTGGCGGCGGTGACGTTGCAGGTGCAGCACCGGCAGGTGCCGGTGGCACTCGACAGGGATGTGGCCGTGGCGGTTGTCTGCATAGCCGACGGAGCGGACACTTCTGCTGACGAAGCGTTGCCCGCATTGTCCTGCAAGGTATGCGGTCTGCCGCGCAAGGCGCTTGTCCGGAGTTTCGTGCGCGATTCGCTGTTGTTTGTGCATGTGGACAGCCGTTATGTGCGCGACCTGCGCAAACCGTTCCGGCTCAAGCTGAAGGCGCGGGGCTGCCGGATCGAAGAGTCCGGAGAACGGGAACACCGGCTGGCGCGTGCCGTCCGGACCGGCGGCGATGACGGCGTGGCGGCCTATCGGATTCCGGGGCTGGTAACCACGCATAGCGGCGCACTTTTAGCGGTCTACGACATCCGGCATGCCAGCGCACGCGACCTGCAGGGCGACATCGAGATCGGCATAAGCCGATCGACGGATGGAGGCCTGACCTGGGAGCCAATGAGGGTTGCGATGTCCATGGGCGAATACGGCGGCCTGTCGCGTGCCGAGAACGGCGTGGGTGATCCCTGCATCCTGCTTGACGGAACAACGGGAGATTTGATGATCTTTGCGGCCTGGGTACACGGCAAGGGCGGCAAGACGGCCTGGTGGAGTGCCGGCGACGGCTTCGAGCCGGCTGACACCCCGCAGTTGTTGATGGTCCGCTCCTCAGATGAAGGTCGGACCTGGTCGAAGCCGGTCAACCTGACGCGGCAGGTCAAGCGGCCGCAGTGGCTGTTTACCTTCCAGGCACCGGGACGCGGCATCACGATGGCCGACGGGACCTTGGTGGTTTCCTTCCAGCACCAGGAGCCCGACCGGACACCGGAAGCCGGCATCATGTTCAGCCACGACCACGGCCGGACTTGGCAGGTCTCCGCGTCGGCCAAGACCAATACGACGGAATCGCAAGTGGCTGAGATCCAGCCTGGACGGTTGCTGCTCAGCATCCGCGACAATCGCGGAACAGGCCGGGCGATGTATGAGACGCGAGACATGGGCAGGACATGGACACCGCATGTCGCTGACGGACAGCTGCCCGATCCGGTCTGCATGGCATCGCTGCTGCACGTGCCGGCGAGTGAAAACAGTCTGGGACGTGACATCCTGCTCTTCGCCAATCCGGCAGAGCAGAAAGACCGCTGCAACATGACGCTCCGCATCAGCTACGACGGCGGCGTTACCTGGCCCGGCTCCGTTCTCCTCGATGAAGGAGAAAGCTGGGGCTACTCCTGCCTCACGATGATCGATCCCGCCACTGTCGGTATCCTCTACGAAAGTTCCCAGGCCCACATCACCTTTCAGGCGATCCCGCTGTCGATGTTCTGAGGCGGGGATATCTTACTGACGAATAATTAGGAAGATTCCCGATTATCCATTATTTTTGTGGAAACATCTGCCTGTATGTCGATCTTCACCAGTATAAAGGCCCGTTACCGCTTGTTCAGGATGCGTCCCTTGGGGAAAGTGCTGCTCAACAAGTATTTCATCGTGGGCGTGATCTTCGTGGTGTGGATCTGTTTTTTCGATACCAACAATGTGGGGCAGATGTTGCGTGCGCGTCGTACCCTGCGGAGCCAGCGGCAGCAGATCGAATTCTATGAGCAGGAAATAGCCAACATGGAACGCAAGCTCGAGCAGCTCCAGTCGCAGCGCGACTCACTCGAAAAATTCGCCCGCGAAGAGTATTTCTACCTGCAGGACGGCGAAGACGTCTATGTAATCAAGTAGGGCAGCGCCCCGACTATAGAGTAGGAATTTCCTCGTTACTTTCTTCGTCGAGACGGTCGTTCCAGAGATATTTCCGCGTCTCGTTGACAATCACCCCGCTGAGTAGCAGGATCGCGACCAGGTTCGGGATGGCCATCAGTGCATTGGCGATGTCCGACAGGTTCCACACCAGCGAAAGGCTCAGGACCGAACCCACGAAGACCAGCATGATCCAGATGACACGATAGATCGCGATCGCGATCTTTCCCGCCTTGTGGTTGTGCCCCGTGAGATACTCCACGGCACGCTCGCCGTAGTACGACCAGCCGAGGATGGTGGAGAAGGCGAAGGTGACGATGCCCACCGAAAGGATCAGGTCGCCCACATAGGGAAGTTTATCGAAGGCGGCCTTGGTAAGGGCGGCTCCCTGCGTCGAATCGATTTCGGGATGCGCCACGATGCTGCTGACCAGCACCAGGCCGGTGAGTGCGCACACCACTACGGTGTCCCAGAAAGTACCGGTCGACGACACGAGCGCCTGGCGGACCGGGTTGCGGGTCTGGGCGGCGGCAGCTACGATGGGAGCGGATCCGAGGCCCGACTCGTTGGAGAAGAGGCCGCGTGCGATACCGAAGCGGCAGGCCATCAACACGGTGGTGCCGATGAAGCCGCCGCCGGCTGCCCGGGCAGTGAATGCGGAGCGGCAGATGAGGCGGATGCTCTCACCCAGAAAAGACCAGTTCATGCCGAGGATCACCAGACAGCCCACCACATAGAAAAAGGCCATGAAAGGCACCAGCGTGGAGCAAACCTTTGAAATCCCCTTGACGCCGAAGACGATGACCAGCAGCACCAGCCCCGCCAGCACGCCGCCTACCAGGTAGGGCGACAGCCCGTAAGTCTGTTCGAGCAGCATCGAGATGGAGTTGGCCTGTACGGTATTACCGATGCCGAAAGCGGCGATGGCCGTGAAAATGGCGAAGATGATGGCGAGCCATTTTGCGTGCAGGCCGCGCTCCAGCGCGAACATCGGGCCGCCCAGCATCCGCCCGTCGGCCGTCTTGGCGCGGTATTTGACAGCCAGCAATCCTTCAGAGTATTTCGTTGCCATGCCGAAAACGCCTGTAATCCAGCACCAGAACACCGCGCCTGGCCCGCCCAGCGCCACCGCCGTAGCAACGCCGACAATGTTGCCGGTGCCGATGGTGGCTGCCAGTGCAGTGGCCAGCGCTCCGAACTGGCTCACGTCGCCATGGGAATGATTGTCCTTGGACACGGAGAGACGGATGGCTTTTCCTATCCACCGCTGGGGGAAACGGAGGCGGATGGTCATGAAAATATGGGTACCCAGCAGAAGGATGATCATCGGCCATCCCCAGAAGGCGGACGACACTTTTTCAATGAGTATGACAGCCGAATTCATCGGAAAAACGTTATATTTGCAAAGATAATAAAATGAAAGCTAAAATGAAAGAGCATACCTTTTCCCGTTACTGGCTGATGCTGGCGTTGCTTCCGCTGCTCGCAATCCTGCAGGGCTGTCCCGCCAATGACGATCCGCCCGAGATCGACGAAGAGGCCAAGAAGATCGCGGCCGATCCCGACTACAAGGCCAAGGACTATCTGCGCAAGGAGTACATGGACGTGTATTATTACTGGCGCGACCAGGTGAAAAGCCACAATGCGACCCTCAAGCCGTACAACTACGACATCTACGATTTCTTCGATGAGATGCTTTTCCAGAAGGATCGTTGGAGCTGGATGTGCGACAAGGAATACTATGTCTCCACCGAGACCGGCGTCTATACCGGAACATGGGGCGTAAGCCTTGACCAGGCGGTCGAATTGGGCGACTATTCCGTCTATATCCGTTACATTTATCCGGGATCTCCCTTCGAGCAATATGGTGTGACGCGCGGTGCCAAGATCACCCACATCAACGGGTTTAACGTCATGGACGACGAGACCGGATTTACACGCGAGAAGCTCAATTATTTCAACGAAAATTACAACAAGTCACCCCAGACCTTCACCTTCCGGCTGGCTGACGGGCGCGACACGACCTTCACGGCTCAGAAAGCCATGTCACTGTCCACGCATCCCGTGCTCATGACGCGTGTTTTCCAGCCCGAAGAATTCCCCGGACTCACCGAGCCGGTCGGCTATTTCCACTATCTCTCTTTCCTGGGAAGCGATGCGTTCCTCTCAGAGATTGACGCAGCCATGGCAACCCTGCATGACGCCGGCGTGAAGAAAGCCATCATCGACCTGCGCTACAATGGCGGCGGGGACTCCCGTGCCAGCCAGCGCCTGATCGACTACCTGGCGCCGAAGTCGGCGGACGGAAAGACCTATGTGGTGCGCAAGCACAACAGTTACATTGCTTCGGAAATGGATATGTACAGCAGTGTGATTGCGTCCAGCAAATCCTCCTATGCGGGCGGGGACAAGACGAAGGAAGCATACTGGGACAAGGTCTATCCGAACCGGCTCGAACTGGACGGTATCTATTTCATTACCGGAGAAGGTACGGCTTCGGCCAGCGAGATGGTGATGAACGGCCTGCGTCCTTTCATGGGCGACAAGTTGCAGATGGTTGGCGATACCACGTATGGAAAACCCAACGGTATGTACGTGCTGATGTATCCCGGTTCCGACAGCGATTATGAGCGGTATAACAACGACGACTACACGAATCTCAAATGGGTATTCCTGCCCATCTGCTTCTACAACATGAATGGTGATGGCCAGCAGATACCCGACGACGGATTCACTCCTGACAACAGGCGTCCCGACGACCTTTTCCACGATTTCGGCGTGCAGGAAGACCTGATCAAGGCCTGCCTGACCCGCATCGTTTCCGGCCGCTATCCGGCCGTGACCAAAGTCGCGACCAAAGCCGCAGGCCGGTCTGGCGCCCGTCTGCAAAGGGAGGAAGATGCGCCCGGTTATGGCCTTTATACGGTCCGTCGTGCGGATTTTTCCGTAAAAAAATAGGATTTTTTAACTTTTTTCTATGAAAATTTGCTTAGTCAACAAAAACTTGCTATCTTCGTAATCGGTTGATTTGACGAAAATTTCATACCTATTTATAAATTATTAATCTAAAACCACCATGAAAGAACTCGTTGACAAAATCGCTGTCGAGATGGCTGCTTTCCAGCTCAATGCCAATCTCCAGGTCACTAAGGGCAACAAAGCCGCCGGTACCCGCGCTCGCAAGAACGCGCTGGAACTCACCAAACTTCTGAAAGAATTCAGAAAAGTATCGGTGCTTTCTGCCAAATAATTTCTCCAATTTTGAGAACAAAGGGGCCGCCTTCGAGCGGCCCTTTTTGCCATGGACGCAGTCAGAATCGATAAATACCTTTGGGCCATCCGGGCCTACAAGACGCGTACCGATGCGACCGATGCCTGCAAGGGCAGCAAGGTAACGGTCAACGGCGCCGATGTCAAGCCGGCCCGTGAAGTAAAGGCGGGCGATGTGATTACCGTCCGCAAGGGTCCCATTCTCTATACTTATAAAGTGGTGGCGCCGCTCGAGAAGCGGGTAGGGGCCAAAGATGTACCCCGTTTCGCAGAGAACCTGACGCCGCAGAGCGAACTCGACAAGCTGCATGCACCGGTGGAGACCTTCTTCATCCGGCGGGACCGGGGAACCGGCCGTCCGACGAAAAAGGAGCGCCGCGACATGGAGTCGCTCTACGATTCTTTCTTTGAAGGAGAAGACGAAGACTGATCCGGCGAGGCCGGTTCGGCGGGTTTGGCGTGGTTGAATTGCGTCATGGCCCGGTCGATACCTTCCGTTCCGTAGCATTTGATGGCGGCCACGGCGCGCTCCAGCAGTTCCGGCATGGCGCGTTTTTCTTCCAGCAACAGTTCACCCAGTACGAAATCCACCTGATGGCCTTCGGCGAAGCCGCCGTTGCCTGTTCCGACGCGAAGGCGGGCATAGTCGTCGCTCGCCAGTTCGTAGTCGATGCTCTTGAGGCCGTTGTGACCGCCGGCCGAGCCGCGTTTGCGCAGGCGCAGGGTTCCGAAGGGGATGGCCAGGTCATCGACCACCACCAGGAGATTTTCCTGCGGAATCTTGGTTTTCTGCAGCCAGTAGCGTACGGCTCTTCCGCTGAGGTTCATGTAGGTGGAAGGCTTCACGAGTGTGAATTTCCGACCTTTGTACGAGATTTCGGCGACAGCGCCATAGCGACTGGGTGTAAAAACAGCATTGGATGCCTGTGCCCAGGCATCCAATACCATAAATCCCATGTTGTGTCGGGTGGCGGCGTATTCCTCGCCGATGTTGCCCAGTCCGACTACAAGGTAGTTCATACGCGCAGCGGCTATTCAGCAGAAGCTTCCGTAGCGGCGGCGTTGGAGTTGCGGGTTGCGCGGACAGCACAGACCAGCGTACCCTTCGGCGAGACAATCTGGAAACCGTCGTATTTGAGGTCGCCGGCGTTGATCTGCTTGCCGAGGCCCAGTTCAGTAATGTCGACCGGAAGTTCGTCGGGGAGGTTCTCGATCTTGCCGCAGACTTTGAGCTTGCGGGTCGGAACATTCAGCTTGCCACCCTGGCGGACACCGATGGAGTTACCGGTGATCTTGATGGGCACGTCGATGGTGACGGGCTTTTTCGGATCGAGGGCGAGGAAGTCCACGTGGAGGGCACGGTCGGTCACCGGGTGATACTGGATCGCCTTGAGGATGGCCTGGTGTTTCTTGCCTTCGATGTCGAGGTCCACGATGTGGGAGTACGGGGTGTGGGTGAGGCCCTTGAGTTCCTTCTCATCGACCGAGAAAGAAACGTTCTCGACGCCCGCGCCGTAGATGACGCAAGGAACGCGGTCTTCTTTGCGGACGCTCTTGACGTCTGCCTTCTTGCCGGTAATTCTCTTCTTACCGTTGAGTTCGAAATGTTTCATTGTCTTTGTTTTAAAATGTGTTACTCAAGCCGGATCGGGTCCGGCTCCCATTGCACCAAAAAGGATTTCCTTTTTAAGCGGACCGCAAAGATATGTTTTTTTTTTGTGGATACCAATTTAATTGAATATATTTGTAAGAACGTGTAATCTAAATCAAAAACAATTAAATATTCAAAACGAAAACACCATGAAAAAGAAATGGATCTGCACCGTGTGCGGTTATGTACACGAAGGCCCCGAGGCCCCCGAGAAATGCCCGATTTGCAAGGCTCCGAAGGAAAAATTCAATGAAGTGGTCGAGAACGAAGGCGGCCTGACCTTTGTCGACGAGCACGTGATCGGCGTTGCCAAAGGCTGCGACCCTGAAGTTTGGCAGGGATTGAAGGATCACTTTAACGGTGAGTGCTCCGAAGTGGGTATGTACTTGGCGATGAGCCGTCAGGCAGACCGCGAGGGATATCCCGAAGTCGCTGAGGCATTCCGCCGCTATGCTTTCGAGGAGGCTGACCATGCTGCACGTATCGCCGAGATGCTGGGCGAAGTAGTATGGGACACTAAGACCAATCTGAAGAAACGCATGGAAGCCGAGGCTGGTGCCTGCGAAGGCAAGAAAGCCATCGCCACCCGGGCCAAACAGCTGAACTATGACGCTATCCACGACTCGATCCACGAGATGGCCAAAGACGAAGCCCGCCACGGCAAAGGCTTCGAAGGTCTCTACAACCGCTATTTCAAGAAATAAGCGGTTCGTTTCAGATTAATGGGGTGGGGCAGTGCTCTGCCCCATTTTTGTTTTATAGATGCGTTCTGATGATATCGGCGCCCATGGCGGCAGCGCGGGATTCGTATTCGCGGACGATGTCGCCGCAGGTGTCGGGGGTCAGGCCGCGGGGCTGCCAGATGAAGCGCTTGCGGGAGACGCCCACCAACAGCGGACGCCGGAAGGACTTGAGTTCGTCGAGGCGGTCAAAGAGCGTCTGGTTTTCTTCGTTGCTTTTCGAAAAGCCGAAGCCCGGGTCGAGCACCCAGTCGGATATCCCAGCCTCTTTGGCCCGGACGGCAAAGTCCCGGAAGTACTGCTTCACGCTCTCGACGATGTCTTCATAGGTGTACTGCTGGTGCATCGTGTCGAAATCGCCCTGATGGTGCATGGCCACATAGCGCAGGCCGAGGCGGCCGGCCACGGGAAGCATCGCCGGGTCCCATTCGCCCGAAGAAATATCATTGATCCAGAACCGCCCCATTACCTGGTAGGCCATCACCACGATGGAAGCCCGGAAGGTGTCGATCGAAAACGTGACGCCTGCATAGTGGCGCGCCGCCGCTTCGGCTATGGGCTCCAGCCGTTTCCATTCCGTTTCAGTATCCACCAGTTCGGCACCGGGGCGGGATGACATGGGCCCCAGGTCGAGGATGTCGGCCCCTGCATCCAGCAGCGCGTCGGCCCGCCGGCGGAAGGCATCGGCCGACGCCGCCCGAGACGGCGCATAAAAGGAGTCCTCGTTCAGGTTGATGATTCCCATGATTTTCGTTTGTCCAGTGCTCATCTTTTCGTATCTTTACAGATTGTATTGCAAAGATAATACTTTATGCTGATCGTTCTCGAAGGATTGGATGGCGCCGGCAAATCGACGCAGCTCAAAATGGTGACCTCCTATTTCACGTCACTGGGCCGGAAGGTGGAATATCTGCACTTTCCGCGCTACACGGCGCCGGTCTATGGCGAACTCATCGCCAAGTTCCTGCGGGGGGATTTCGGTGCCATCGACCAGGTTCATCCGCAGCTGGTAGCCCTGCTCTTTGCCGAAGACCGCCGCGATGCCGCTGCCCAGATCCGCGGGTGGATGGATGAGGGCCGCGTGGTCATCCTCGACCGCTACGTCTATTCCAACATCGCGTTCCAGTGTGCCAAACTTTCCGATGAAACGGAAGCTGCCGCCCTGCGCGACTGGATCTTCGAACTCGAATACCAGCACAACGACATCCCCCGGCCGACCCTCAACTTGTTCCTCGACGTGCCCATCTCCTTCGTGGACGCCAAACTCAAGATCAACCGTAAAGGCGGCGATCGGGCCTATCTGGAAGGCAAGGCCGATATCCACGAAGCCGACATCCACTTCCAGATGAAGGTGCGCGAACACTACCTCGGGGAGTGCCGCCGCGATCCCCATTTCATCCGCATCGACTGCAGCGATCCGGACGGCAACATGCTGCCTGCCGCCGATATCTTCCGCCGCATCCGCAACGAAATCGAAACGCGCTCATGAGATTCCTGCTCGCCCTCTTCAGGATCCTGTTTGCCCTGACCTTCATCGTGTCGGGCGCGCTCAAGCTCGTCGATCCGGTCGGAACGGGCCTCATCGTCAAGGAGTATCTTGATTTCATGCATCTGGGTGCCCTCGAACCCGCCGCCATCGGACTGGGCATCGCGCTGGCTGTCACCGAGTTTACCATCGGCGTCTGCATCCTGGGTGGCCTGCGCATCCGCATCATTTCCTGGATTACGCTCATCTTGGTCGCGGGCTTCACTGGCCTGACGCTCTACCTGATGCTGTTCAACCCCATCAGCGACTGCGGCTGCTTCGGTGAAGCCATCCACCTGACCAATACCCAGACCTTCCTGAAAAACGTCGTGTTGCTGGTGCTGGCTATCCTGATTTTCCTGGGGCGCAAGCGCGCCACTCGCATCGCCCCGGCCTGGCTTGAGTGGACGTTCGTGGGAATCTTCGCCGTCCTGGCTACGGCCGTGGCAATCCGGGCCCTGGCCACCATCCCGCAGGTCGATTTCACCGCCTACCGCGTGGGCAACAGCCTCGACGAACTGGCACAGGAAAACCAGGCACGGTTCGAGACCACCTTCCTCTATACCAAGGACGGGCATACTGAAGAATTCACGCTTGACAACCTGCCGGACGAAAGCTGGACCTATCTCGACAGCAAGACCGTGCAAGTGGGTGGATCCACGAAGATGGCACAGGTCGACTTCACATTGGAACAGATGGAAGGACCGGTGCTGGCCGTAACGATCTATAACCCTGAAACCCTTGACGCCGCACAACAGGAACGGATCGACCAGTTCAAGCAGGCTGCGGCACTGCAGGGACAGGAAGTGGTGGTCTATGGGCCGACTGGCGACTATGTGACGGCCGACCGCAAATCCCTCATGACCCTCAACCGCAGCAACGGCGGCGCCGTGTATTTCAACGACGCCACGATTGTGGCGAAATGGTCGAATCTCGAATTGCCGGAGGTCGACCTGGCCGCCGTACTCGAAGAAGACCCCGACGTGCTGATCCTCCAGCATCGTATCCGGGAACAACTTTATGTCAGCATCCTGATAGCCGGTGCGCTGGTGCTGATGGCTTTCATGCGCATCATCTGCAAATCCTTCATTATCGTCAAGTGACATGGACATCGCTGTCGTTATCCTCAACTGGAACGGTCTGGGCATGCTGAAGACTTATCTGCCGACCTTGATCGAACGGACCTCATATCCGGGTGCTTTCATCGTGGTGGCAGACAACGGCTCCACAGACGGCTCCATTGCCTGGCTGCAGGCGGAGCATCCGGACATCCGGACGGTATGCTTCGACAAGAATTATGGCTTCACGGGCGGCTACAACCGGGCGCTGCGGGAGATAGATGCTGACTACTACGTGCTGCTCAATTCCGACATCGAGGTCGGCGAAGGCTGGCTCGAGCCGTTGGCCAATTTCATGGAAGAGCATCCCGATGTGGGCATCTGCCAGCCCAAGGTGCTGTCGATGGCCGAGCGCGACCGCTTCGAATACGCTGGGGCGGCGGGCGGCTTTATCGACCGTTACGGGTATCCGTTCTGCCGCGGGCGCATCCTTTCGAACATCGAGAAAGATACGGGCCAGTATGATGAACCGGTGGAATGCTTCTGGGCGACCGGCGCATGTCTGATGGTTCGCAGCGCGATCTACCACCACCTGGGTGGTCTCGACGAATTGTTCTTCGCCCACATGGAGGAGATCGATTTCTGCTGGCGGGCCAAGATGCTGGGCTATCAAGTGTGGTGTGTGCCGGCCTCGACGGTCTGGCACGTGGGTGGCGGAACGCTGCCCAACAATTCTCCGCGGAAGCTCTACTTCAACTACCGCAACAACCTGCTGATGCTCTACAAGAACCTGCCGGAAAGCATCCGCCGCAGGCGTATTTTCGTCCGCATGTGCCTGGACGGAGCCTCGGCCTTCGTCTATCTGGTCACGGGCAAATGGTCGTTCTTCAGCGCCGTCTGGAAGGCACACCGCGACTACCGCCGCCTCCGCCGCGAAGAAGATCCGTCGCCATTCGAAGAAGAGCGCAACAACATCGGCCTTTACGCCGGCAGCATCCTCCTCCGCTTCTTCCTTTCCGGCAAGAAGCTCCGCTGGAGCGACATCGAAAGATATTTGTAACCCAAACTGAAATGTTTCCCAGCCGCGAGCGACTGGGGATCTTCATTTTCCTGCTGTAATTACTGAACCAGCCCTGTGGCCTGGTTCCAGGAGAGGGTCTTGTAGTAATTGTTGAGGACGGTATATTCGGCCCGAGGGATGTAGATGCTCAGGCCTGAATAGTGTGCTATCTCCAGGTCGAGGAAGTAGTCGGTGGCATCACGATAGATGACGACCTGGTTGAGGGCCCTGTTGAAGGCCTGGTATTCGCTGTCGGTCGCCACCTGCTGCACAAAGTCGTCGATGTCGTAATACCAGTGCTTGTTGTAGCGGAAATAGGGCTGGACCCGGCTCCGGTCGAGCATCAGTATTTGTTCCTGATGGTTGCGAAACACGGTCTGGCAGGCTTCTGCAAGGGCTTGGATGGCATAGGTGCGGACCAGGCTGATGGTGGCCGAGCAATAAATGCCGGTATACTCACGGTAGTGGGCCATATAGCTTTGGGCGATGCTTCGCATGGCGGATTCCGCCGTCTGGTTGAAGATGGCCTGCATCATCATGTCGTAGGGGAAGCCGTCCGTCAGGATCTCGGTAGGCGAGAATAGCAGGTAGTCACAGACGTTGCGCAGTTCGTAAGCCAATTCCACGTTGGCCATCAGGCAGCAGTCGAAGACGATGAAATCGTAGTGGAAACGGGAGAGCGCCTTGCGCAGGTCGATCAGATCCATCTCGTTGCCATTCTCTTCGCCAAAACTCTTCACGGTATCGTCCGACTTGACCATGTCGGCATAGGGATCGGATTCCATGGGTATCTGTCCTTTCTGGAGGCGCTCCTGGGGATTGGCATAGTAGCCCGGTGGCAGGAAGCCGCTGCCGTGCGACCACAGGACGATTCCATGATGGGCGGAGGGCCAGGCCGCTTCCGCATCGGCCAGGACGGTCGAGAGCGTCTGCGGATCGACGGAACTCGTTCCGTAAGGATACTCTTTGATGATATCTTCCACGATATTGCCGCGTCGGTCCGCCGACAGGCGCACTAGTACGGGTGACTCATCCATGAAATGATGGTAGACCAGCAGCACCTTCTCGCTGCCACGGGTAGTCGGCAGCCAGTTCTCCTTGATGTTTTGAAAGTCGCTGATTCCTTCCGATGAAAGCGAATTGTTGCCGGCAAAATACACCAGCAGCATCTGGCGTTCTTTGGCCAGACGCTCATCGCGGTCGCAGGCGCAAAGGCACAACAACGCGCAAAGAAGAAGGACAAATCGTTTCATACAAACGCTCCGTACCGTGGTCCAAAATGCAATGATACGAAAATTAGCTATCTTTGTCAAACAAAACCGTGCCAATCACAATAATAATCGAAGATATTCCATATGAAACTTCTCAAAGCCATGATCATTACGACCGGACTGGGCCTGGTGCTGACATCCTGCGGATCGAAGACCGGTGACCCCCAGTTCAAGTATTCCATCGACGAATTCGCTGACATCGAGGTACTGCGCTACCAGGTGCCCGGCTGGGACGAACTGAGCTTCCAGCAGAAAGCCTACATCTATCACCTGTCGGAAGCCGCCAAGGCAGGCCGCGACATCACCTGGGACCAGAATTTCAAATACAATCTGGAAATCCGCCACATCCTCGAGAACATCCTTGAAAACTACAAAGGTGAACGCAAGGGCGAGGAATGGGAGAACTTCCTGACCTATGCCAAACGCGTGTTCTTCAGCAACGGCATCCATCATCACTATGCCAACGACAAGATTATCCCCGGCTGCTCCGAAGCGTATCTGGAGAGCCTGATGCAGGCCGTGGGTACGGAAGCCGAGCGAATAGTCTTCCTCAAGGATGTGATCTTCAATCCGGATCTTTACCCCACGTTGCAATATCAGGGCACGGAGAAAGACCTGGTGGAGGCATCGGCCGTGAATTTCTACGATGACGTCAACACCGAAGAAGTCAACGACTTCTACGCGAAGATGGAAGACCCGTCCGACCCGCACCCCATCAGCTACGGCCTCAACAGCAAGGTTGTGAAGGAAAACGGCAAGGTCGTGGAGAAGACCTGGAAGGTGGGCGGTATCTATGGCCCGGCCCTTGAGGTGATCATCGGTCACCTGGAGGCAGCCCGCGTCTACGCCGAGAATGACCTACAGAAGAAATACATCGACGAGCTCATTGAATACTACAAGACGGGCGACCTGCGCATGTGGGACCAGTACAACATCAGCTGGGTGGCCGACACGGACAGCGACGTGGACTTCGTCAATGGTTTCATCGAGGACTACGACGATCCCCTCGGCCGCAAGGCTTCTTGGGAAGGCATCGTGAACTACCGTGACCGCGAAGCTTCGAAGCGTACCGAGACCATCAGCAGCAATGCCCAGTGGTTCGAGGACCACTCGCCAATCGATCCCCGCTTCAAGAAGAAAGAAGTCAAGGGTGTCTCGGCCAAGGTCATCAACGTGGCCGTCATCGCCGGTGACAACTATCCCGCCACGGCCATCGGCATCAACCTGCCGAATGCCGACTGGATCCGCAAGGAACACGGTTCCAAGTCCGTGACCATCGCCAACATCACCGACGCCTACGCGCTTGCCTCTGAGCAGCGTCCGAAGAGCGTCCTCTCGGAATTTGCCTGGGACCAGAATGAGATCGATCTCTGCAAGAAATACGGCAACGTCACCGACAACCTGCACACCGACCTGCACGAGTGCCTCGGCCACGGTTCCGGCCAGTTGCTGCCCGGCACGCCGGCCAACGCACTGAAGGAATTCACTTCCACGCTCGAAGAAGCCCGCGCCGATCTCTTCGGTCTCTATTACATGGCCGATCCGAAACTGGTGGAACTCGGC
>Ga0310696_10006361_pt1 | contig 14038 bp, 4 predicted proteins | sample AusTroGonzalo_MG_4_FD_203885 | JGI IMG/M metagenome (GOLD analysis project Ga0310696, IMG submission 203885) | Bovine rumen microbial communities from tropical cattle in Woodstock, Queensland, Australia - Gonzalo_02 (v2) (version 2) | ecosystem: Host-associated > Mammals > Digestive system >...
GCGGCGCGTCGGCCAAGCATGAAGACTCCGGCGAGGAGAACCAGGAGCGCGACTGGAAGGCGTTCTTCGGCGAACTCGGCGTGCAGTGGCCCGAGGGCTCGTCGATCATGTACATAAGGACGATCGGCAAGCTGCGCGTCAAGAACACGTACGAGAACCTCGCCGAGCTCGAGAAGGCCCTGACCGAGATGAACGCCGACCCGAGGCTCATCGAGATCGAGGCCAGGTTCGTCGAAGTCTGCCAGGAGGACCTCAACTCCCTCGGCTTCGAGTGGATACTCAACAGCGACTACACGCTCGGGCTGGGCAAGCACGTGGCGCGTGCGCTCGGCGTGCGCGACGGCACCTGGGGTTCGTCCACCGGGTCCAGGACCGTCACCGACTCGCACACCGAGAACTGGGACACGCTCGTGAAGGACGGCGGCAAGCCGAGCAAGCTCTCGACTGTCCAGGACATCACCACCATTTCCGATACGTCGTCGCGCACGACCTACGCAAACTCCAACGGCGCCAACTGGATCCGCAACAGGAACGGCTCCAAGCGCGGCAACATCGGCGTCAGCGGAATGGGCGGCGACTCCGAGTACTCGACCGGCCAGCGCTACCTCTCGACGTTGTCCAACCACATCAGCGGCGAGAGCAAGTCCACCAACGACCAGTTCATGCGCGTAAACGCGTTCCTGGGCGGCGCGGACCTCTCGATGATCCTCCACATGCTCTCGCAGAGGAGCGACACCGACCTCCTCTCCGCGCCCAAGGTCCTCACGCGTCCCGGCCAGGAGGCCGTCATGAAGGTCGTCACCGAGTTCATCTACCCGACCGACTACGACGTGCAGCTGCAGTCCAGCAACTCCGGCGGCGGCAACAACAACAGCTCCCAGTCCGCCATTCTCGCGGTCGTCGAGCCGTCGACCTTCACGATGCGCGAAGTCGGCGTCATCCTGATCACGGAGCCGACGCTGACGGACGACGGCAACCTCATCGACCTCAAGATCGAGGCTCATGTCGTCGACGAGCCGACGTGGAAGAACTACGGCATGAGGATCCCGTTCACGGGCAACAGCTCGCAGATGGAGAACTTCCTCGGCATCGGCGACATCCTCACGGGCCTGTCTAGCGTCCTCCAGACGCTTGGCTCGGGACTTTCCGAGTCCATGCAGGCCGACTTCGCCAACACGGCGGTCAATTCGGCCTCCAAGGCCCTCGACAACCTCACTGCCGGCAGCTCGGAAAACATGACGTACTACGACGCCCCGATGGAACAGCCGTTCTTCCACGTCCGCACGATCGAGTCCTCCGTCTCGGTCTGCCCGGGCGCGACCATCGTCATGGGCGGCCTCATCACCGAGCAGCGCAAGGCCATGGACGACAAGATTCCGTTCCTCGGCGACCTGCCTTTCATCGGGAGGCTGTTCCGCAGCCACTCCGAGCAGACGAACAAGCGCAACCTCCTCATCTTCGTGACGACGCGCCTTGTCGACGTCCGCGGCCGCGAGGTGACGCTCAGCTCCGACGAGCAGCGTCCGGAATCCGAGACCGTGGTCCCCGTGGTCACCGACGCCGAGTAGGAGGCGCCTACAAGGAGTGCAACGGCGAGCATGAAGCTGGCACTGACGGGAGGGATTGCCTGCGGCAAATCCCTCCTTTCTCGCTATCTGAACGAGCTGGGAGTCGAGACCCTCGACGCCGACGACGTCGTGCATGAGCTCCTGCCGGACCCGGCAGAGCGCCGGCGCATTGCCGCCGAGGTGTTCGCCGACCCCGGGAAGCGCAAGGCGCTGGAGGCGCGGCTCCACCCGTTGGTCAAGGCGAGGATCGACGAGTGGCTGGAGGGGCCAGGGGCCAGGATGGCGGTCGTCCCGCTTCTCTTTGAAGCCCGCTGGGACGAAAATTATGATATAATATTCTGCGTCGCCTCTTCCAGGGAAAGGCAAATCGAACGGATGACGGCGACGCGCGGAATGACGCTTGCGGAAGCCGAGGCCCGCCTCGCAGCCCAGATGCCGGTGGAGGAAAAGGCCAGGCGGTCGCACTACGTCGTCCGCAACGACGGAACGGCAGACGAACTGCGCGAAGAGGCGCGAAAGCTCGTCGACTGGCTCCGCAGCCAACTGACCGGCCAACCGATTGACCGGCCGACCACCTGACCACCTAACCACCTAACTGTTTATGTCAGAAGAACTAGACGTATTCGCAAACAGCATGAAGCCCCAGCCGCGCCCCGCGCAGCAGCAGGAGCAGCAGTCCGTCGCGCCCCAGGCGGGTCCGCAGGGCGGCAAGCCCCAGCAGAAGAAGCCGTTCCACAACGGACGCAAGCAGTTCGGGCGGCCCATGCAGAAGGCCAACAACTCCCCCATCCGCGGCGCCAACGGAACCGAGTCCGTCAACCCGCTGCTCAACGCGCCGCTGCCGACGGAGCAGCGCGCGCAGCAGGCGGACGCGCCGGCGAACCCCAACCGCGACCCGAGCCTTCCCGAATACAGGCTCGCGGACATCCAGATCTGGCCCGCGCAGGACATCGTGGACAAGATGATGCCCGGGGCGGACCCGGAGGAGCTCGGCACGTACCGCAAGCACGAGCTCATCTTCGCGGCCATCCGCTCCTATCTCGCGAGGGGCGGCGCGGTGCTCGCCTCCGGATGCCTTGAGATCGTCCGCGAGGGACACGGCTTCCTCCGCTCGGCCAAGAACAACTTCCTCGCCTGCCCGGAGGACGTCTTCGTAACGCAGCAGCAGATCCGCCGCCACGCGCTGAGGACGGGCGACATCATCGAGGGCCCGATCCGCGATCCGCGCGACCGCGACCGTTTCTTCTGCCTCGGCAACGTCAACACGGTGAACGGCAAGGAGCCGTCCGTCGCGGCACGCGTCGTCCACTTCGAGAACCTGACGGCGACGTTCCCGACGCGCCGCATCATCCTCGAGACCGAGCCTGCGGAGTTCTCGACACGTGTCATAGACATGTTCACGCCCATCGGCTTCGGGCAGCGCGGGCTCATCATCGCGCCGCCGCGCGTGGGCAAGACCGTCCTCCTCCAGAAGATGGCCAACGCGATAACTGCGAACCATCCGGACGCGATGCTCATCATCCTGCTCATCGACGAGCGTCCCGAGGAAGTGACCGACATGCAGCGCAACACGAAGGCGATGGTCCTCTCCTCCACGTTCGACGAGGAGCCGCAGCACCACGTCAACGTCGCCGAGATGGTCATCGAGATGTCGAAGCGGCAGGTGGAGAACGGGCGCGACGTCGTGATCCTGCTGGACTCGATCACGCGCATGGCGCGCGCCTACAACACGGTGCAGCCCCATTCCGGCAAGATCCTCACCGGCGGCGTGGACGCGCTCGCCATGCACCGCCCGAAGCGCTTCTTCGGCGCGGCGCGCAACATCGAGGGCGGCGGCTCGCTCACCATCATCGCGACCGGTCTCGTCGACACGGGCTCCAGGATGGACGAGGTGATCTTCGAGGAGTTCAAGGGCACGGGCAACATGGAGATCGTACTCGACCGCGGCCTTGCGGACAAGAGGATCTTCCCCGCGATCGACATCGAGAAGTCCGGCACGCGCAAGGAAGACCTGCTGCTCGACCCGATGGAGCTCGAGAAGACCTGGGGCCTGAGGCGCGTCCTGGCTGCGGCCGGACCGGAGTCCGCCATGAAGTCCGTCCTCAACTCCCTCAGGAAGACCAAGTCCAATCCCGAGTTCCTGTTCGCGCTGGATCTCGAGAAGCTGGACCGGTGACCGGGGCGGCCGGGCGCCGCGCCGGCGGGGGATGAAACAGGAGATGTCACGCAGAAGGGGGGGGAGAATGAAAAAAGCGATCGTACTTCTTGCCATGTCGGCGGCTGCGCTGTCGGCGGCAATGGCGGACCAGAGGCTGAACGTCGTCGGCTACCGCATAGGCGACGGCGAAATCACGGCCGACTACGGCCGGTTCTCGGTCACGAACCTCAACGGCAAGTTTGAGCTGCCGGAAGTCAACGTCGCCGGCGACCGAATTTCGTCGAACGCATTCTTCTCGGTTTCCACCCCCGCGGGCGAGAAGGTCTCGAGATGGATTGCGTACGACAGGAACCCGACGGGCGACCGGGCGCCCTCGGTCACCAACGAGTTTGCCGGGGCGGTGTCGGAGTACGTCTGGAGCTACAGTTCCAAGGACACGTCCGAAAAGTACATCGTCGTCGAATGCGACTACATCAAGTACAACCTCTCCTACAGCGCAAACGGCGGCAGCGGGGCGCCTCCGACGTCCAACAACATCGTCTACACGAACGAAGTGACCGTTGCGGAGGGCGACGGGCTCTCCCGCACGGGCTACATCTGGTCCGGCTGGACCAACGCCCTGACGGCGACCGTCTGGGATGGCGGCGAGCGGGTCACGGCCGGCGACCTGGGCGTTGACTGGCGAGTCGACGGATCCAATGTCGTCCTTCGCGCAAAGTGGACGCCCATCACGTACACCGTGAACTTCAACAAGGGCACCACGGACGACGTGGAAGGCGCCATGGATCCGATGACGCTGACATGGGGCGTCGAGGCCAACCTGGCGTCCAACGCCTTTGTCCGTACGGGCTTCAGGTTCACGGGTTGGAAGGAGTCGTCCGGCTCGCAGACCTACGTGGACGGTGCGCAGGTGGTCAACCTGGCAAACGTCGACGGAGCCGTGGTCAACCTCGACGCCCAGTGGTCGGCTAAGGAGTTTTCGATAAAGTACCACCGGAACTACGGCGACGACGAGACGCACATGCAGGGGGGGCTGTCGTTCGGCAGCGCGACGAAGATACTGTCGACCACTCCGCGCGCCGGCTATGTGTTCAAAGGGTGGGCGGCGACTCCGGACGGAGATGTGTGCTACATGCCGGAACAGGAATATCCGATCGATCCGGGCGACGCGGACGTCATCCACCTGTATGCGTCCTGGAAGGCCGTCTCGTACAAGGTCGGATTCGACGCGAACGGCGGCGAGGGGGAGATGGACGAAAGGGAGTGCGACTACGGCGAGGAGTTCACCGTCCCAGAATGCGAGTTCACCAAGCCGCCCGTGGAGTTCAGGGGATGGGCGACCAACCTCTCCGTCGGCGCGGAGTTCTTCGTCGGCGATGTCGTTTCCAACCTTGTGGCGACGGCGGACGCGAAAGTCACCTTCTACGCCGTCTGGTCGGAGCCTAAGTTTGTCGCGTTCGACGGCAACGGAGCAGACGACCCCGGCGCGATGGACGGCGACGTGATGGCCTTCGAGGGGACGGAGACGAAGGCTCTCGAGCCCAACAAGTTCTGGAAGACGGGCTATGCCTTTGACGGATGGGCGACCAACGGGACGTCCGAAGTCGCCTACACGAACTGCGCAGCCGTCTCCAGCGCCGACCTGTGGATGCCGCTCGGCGGGACCAACGTCTTCCGCGCCGTCTGGCAGGCCAACGAATACACCGTCTTCTTCAACCCGAACGGCGGAACTGGGTCGATGGACAGCCAGGTGTTTTCCTACGACGAGGCGAAGCCGCTCTCGAGACGCAGCGAGGGCACGATAGACTCAAGCCTGGGCTTCATGGGGTGGGCGACCAACAGCACGGGCGACGCGGTGTTCGCGGACGGCGCAACCGTGTCAAACCTGACGGCCGAGGCGAACGGCGCGATCATGCTCTACGCCGTGTGGGACAACGGTCCGCTTTCCGATGCGATGCACTGCAACAATCTCTTCTGGGCGCAAGACACCTCCATGGGAACGGAAGCCTGGGGCGCGCTTGCAGGCGACGGAGTGGGATACAACCCGTCCGATTCCTCGCCAAGCGGATCTTCGGCCTGCGCGGTCGTGCCAAGCGAGCAGGACCGTACCTATGTCCTGACGCCGTCCGGGGCGGACGGCGCCGGCAAGCTCAGCTTCTGGTACATGACGTCCAGTTCGAACGCCGACGAGTGCTGGTTGGTCGTCTCTACGAACGGCAACACAGAGGTGATCGTCCAGCCCCAGACCCAGTGGACCAAATACGGTCCGGTCGACGTAGACAACATAGGCAGCGTCAAGCTGTACTTCAAGATCAGCGAAATCTACGTGTCGGAGGCCTCGTACACCGTCTGGATCGACCAGATGACGTGGGAGCCGAACGGCGGCGGAACGGAGCCGGGGGCGCTTCTTTTCGACGTGCCGTCCGCCGTCGCCGGGCTTGTCTACGACGGAACGGCGCAGACAGGCGTTCCGGAAGGCGTCGGCTACACGATTGTCGGCAACGTGGCGACGAACGCGGGGAACTACGAGGCGTGGGCCACGCCGGTCGCCGCCTGCGCCTGGTCCGACGGCTATTCAGGTCCGACGAACATCCAGTGGTCCATTGCGAGGGCGGTGTACGACATGGGCGGCGTGCAGTTCACGAACGCGACGTTTGCGGCGGACGGCGAGGCGCATTCGATATACGTCTCCGGCGAGCTTCCCGAGGGCGTCGAGGTGTCGTACACAGGCAACGGCAAGTCCGAGCCGGGCGAATACGAGGTGACGGCGAGCTTCGCCGGGGACGCGGAAAACTACGAGCCTATTCCGGACATCAAGGCAACGATGACGATCGCGAACCAGCAGGGCGGAGGCGAGACCGTCGTGCACATCCCCGTGCCGGCCGCCGCGGAGGGGCTTGTCTACGACGGCTCGGGGCAGACGGGCGTGACCAACGGCGTCGGCTACGCGCTTTGCGGCAACGTGGCGACGAACGCCGGCGAGTACGTGGCGACGGCGACGCCGGCCGAAGGGTATGCCTGGTCCGACGGCTCCTCCGGCGCGACGAACATCGCGTGGTCCATAGGCCGTGCCGCGTACGACATGTCGGCCGCTCGGTGGGACTACACGGATCCCTTCACAGAGGACGGCAGCGAGAAGACGGTGCTTGTGGATGCGTCGAGCCTGCCTGCCGGAGTGATGCCGACCAACTACGCGGGCAACGCGGCGACGGCGGCGGGCCGCTATACCGCGAGCGTGTCGTTTGCGTATGACGACGTGAACTACTTCGAGCCGTCCATCCAGCAGCTGGAGTGGGAGATCGCGATCGACCCCGGCAATCCCGCCGGACTCTACGGCGCGGGGACCGTTACGGTGCCGAAGACGTGGAAGGCCGGGCAGAAGGTCACATGGAAGGCCAAGGCCGACAAGGGCAGCGTGTTCTCGAAGTGGGAGGGCGAGTTCGTCGAGAAGCTCGAGCTGTCCAGGAACCAGCTCCGCAATCCGTCGCTGAAGTTCGCCGTGCCGGACGGCTTTGCCACAAACGGGATCCGCGCCGTCTTCCTGCCGATAGACTTCGACGGACTCGGCTCGCTCTGGTTCAGCTCGGACGACGTGCTGAAAGTCGGCGAGGCGGTGGAGGGGCTCGAACTCCTCGACGACTCCAGGTCGCTTGTGACGGCCACTGTGAGCGGCCTCCCCAGCGGCCTCAAGTTCGACAAGGACACGATGGCGATCACAGGCAAGCCGAAGAAGTCCGGGGCGTTCGTCGTCAAGGTCACGGCCAAGAACGCGTCCGGCTTCCAGTGGGCGGAGAACCTCGTGCTGCTGGTGGCGGATTCCGAGGGGAACGTCCCGGAGGCCCCCGTGCCCGCCGTGCCGAAGCGGACGGCGTACCATCCGCTCACGGTCATCTCTTCCAGCCCGGCGTCCGGCACGGTCACCGGAACGGGCGTCTACGCAGCGGGCAAGAAGGCGACTGTTTCCGCAAAGCCGGGCAAGGGCTTCTCTTTCGCCGGCTGGTACCGCGACAGGGCGCTTGAGGAGCCGATGGAGTTCGCGTCCGGCGACTACCGCAAGGCGTCCCAGAGCGTCGTCGTCCCGGCCGTCCGCTACCTGTACGCCAGGTTTGTCGAGGCGACGCCGGAGGCCGATCCGGTGGCGGGTCTTGCGGCGGAGGGCCCGGGCCTTGCCGGGGAGAACCGCTTCGAATGGCGCGTGGGTGTCGCCGTGCCGGACGGAGACGGCGTCGTGTTCGGGTCGGCCTCGCTGCCTTCGGCCAGCGCCGCCAAGCTTCCGTCGGGGGTGAAGTTCGACTCGGCGAAATGCCGCTTCACCGGCGTTCCGACGAAGTCGGGGTCGTTCACGGCGACGGTGACGGTGAAGAACGCGAGCAAGAACACGTCCAAGGTCCAGATTGACATCGACGTGGCGCCGCTCGACGCATGGGCCCAGGGCACGTTCAACGGCGCGACGGACGACGGCGAGGCGACTGCCGGGCTGGTTCAGTCCCTTGCCGTAAGCGCCGCCGGAAAGATATCCGGCAAGCTGCTGGAAGGCGGCAAGACATGGACGCTCTCGGCTCCGTCGTACGGCGCCTACGACGCCGGCTCCGGTCGCTATGTCGCGGCGGTGGTCGGCAAGAGCGGCAAGCTCGCGTTCACCAACGAAGTGTCGGTTGCGCAGGACGGCTCGGTCGACTTTGCGCGCGGCGTCGCGTCCGGCGACGGACTCGACGCCTGGCAGAACCTATGGAAGGCCTCGGAATGGAAGGCGGTCGCCAAGCCCTTTGCGAACAAGAAGCTGGCGATTCCCGTCGAAGGCGTGGTTGGCGCGTTCACGTCGGGGACGCTCGAACTCAAGTTCGCGTCGTCCGGCGCGGTTTCGGTGGGCGGGAAGTTCGTCACGGGAGTCACCGCGAAGAACAAGGACATCGTGCATTCCGCATCCTGCTCGTCCGTGCTGATACCGGAGGACGACGGTTCGTATTTCGTGTTCGTATACTTCCCGCCCAAGAGCGATTCAAAGGGCAACGTTGCGTTCGCGGGGTATGCCGCCATGGTCGAGCTGAAGTGGGACGGCTCCGGCTTTGCCCTGAAGGCTGGCGAGTAGGGGATGCCTGACCTGTGGGCGACATTGAAATAAGGGGCGCAAGGGTTCACAACCTGCGCGGAATAGACGTCACGATTCCGCGCAACTCCCTCACTGTGGTAACGGGGCTTTCCGGGTCCGGCAAGTCGTCCCTCGCGTTCGACACGCTCTACGCCGAGGGGCAGAGGCGCTACGTCGAGAGCCTTTCCGCGTATGCGCGGCAGTTCCTGGACAGGATGGAGAAGCCCGACGTGGAGAAGATAGAGGGGCTTTCGCCGGCCATCTCGATCGAGCAGCGCACGACGAGCGGCAACCCCCGCTCGATCGTCGCGACCGTAACAGAGATACACGACTACCTGCGAATCCTCTACGGCTCTATGGCGGTCGCGCACTGTCCGAAATGCGGCAAGCCGGTCGTCAGGCAGTCCGCCGAGCAGATAGTCGAGTCGATCCTCGGCGGCGCAGCCACGGACCCAGACGGCTGCGCCCGGAAGATCGTCCTCTACGCACCCATGGCGAAGGGGAAGAAGGGGCGCCACGAGGCGCTGTTCGACGAGCTGAAGCGGAAGGGCTTCGCGCGCGTGAGGGTCGACGGCGCGACATATCCCGTCGACGAGCTGCCCGAGCTGGACAAGAAGAAGGCGCACAGCATCGACGTCGTGGTCGACCGCCTCGTGATCCCGTCCGGTCCAGACGCCGCGTTCAGGACGCGCCTCACCGATTCGGTCGAGCTCGCCCTCAAGACCGGCGGCGGAATCCTGGAAGTGGAGTGGCTGGGGCAGCAGGCGAGCGCAACCCCGGGCAATCAAGCAATCAAGCAATCAAACAATCAAGCAATTCTCTCCCAGACCTATTCCGAGCTCAACGCGTGCCCCGACTGCGGGATTTCCTTCGACGGTCTGAAGCCGCGCAGCTTCTCGTTCAACTCGCCGTTCGGAGCGTGTCCGACCTGCTCCGGACTGGGCCAGCTCTATTTCTTCGACGAGGACCTGGTGGTGCCGGACAAGACGCTACCGCTCGAGGAGGCCATACATCCCTGGCGGAGGCTCGGCGGACAGATGGCGATCCTCTACCACAAGGAGCTTCTTTCCATAATCGCCAAGCAGTACAAGGTGAAGCTCTCCACTCCCTACGGGAAGCTGCCGGCGTCCTTCCGCAAGGGGCTCATGCACGGCTTCAAGGACGACCTCGTGCTCCCCTGGCGCCGCGAGGACCGTCCGTTCGAGGGCGTCCTGGCGGCGCTCAGGCGCAAGCGCGACGAGGCGCAGGACGACGAGGTGCGCGCGAAGTACGACGCGTACCAGAGCTTCCGCACGTGCCCGGACTGCGGAGGCGCGCGCCTGAGGCCCGAGTCGCGCGCGGCGACAGTCGCAGGCAAGACGATCGTCGAGGTGATGGCGATGCCCGTCACCGAGTCGCTCAGGTTTTTCAAGGACAAGTTCCAGGCCCCCGGCTCCGGCTCGGCAAAGCTTGCCGGCCTCAAGGACATCATAGCCGAGATCGTGCGCAGGCTCCAGTTCCTCATCGACGTCGGGCTAGACTACCTCACGCTCGACCGCGCAGCCTCGACGCTCTCCGGCGGCGAGATGCAGCGCATCCGCCTCGCCTCTCAGATCGGCTCGGGGCTTACCGGCGTGCTCTACGTGCTGGACGAGCCGACCATCGGGCTCCATCCGCGCGACAACGAGCGGCTCATCGCGACGCTGAAGGAGCTTCGCGACCGCGGCAACACGGTTGTCGTGGTGGAGCACGACGAGGAGATGATGCGGAACGCCGACTACATCGTCGACCTCGGGCCGGGCGCGGGACGCGAGGGCGGCAAGGTGATGTACCAGGGCGACTTCAAGGGCCTCGTCAAGGCGAAGAGCCTCACGGCCGACTACCTGACCGGAAGGTTGAAAGTCCAAGGTTCGCCGGGTAAAGCCGAAAAGTGCGATCGGCGACTTTCAACTTCTCGCTTCCTAACCATATCCGGCTGCACGGAGCACAACCTGAAGGACATCACGGCGCGGTTCCCGATAGGCGCGTTCACGGTCGTCTCGGGCGTGTCGGGGTCCGGCAAGTCCACGCTCGTCGAGGAGACGCTGAAGCGGGCGCTGATGCAGAGGTTCTACCGCTCGAAGGAGCGGCCCGGCGCTTTCAGGAAGCTGACGGGCGCGGAGAGCTTCGACAAGGTGATCGAGATCGACCAGTCCCCGATAGGGCGCACGCCGCGATCGAACCCCGCCACGTACGTCGGCTTCTTCTCGGAGATACGCGAGCTCTTCGCGAAGACCGAGTCCGCGAAGGCGCGCGGCTACACGGCGGGGCGCTTCTCGTTCAACGTGAAGGGCGGGCGGTGCGAGACGTGCGGGGGCGACGGACTCCAGAAGCTGGAGATGAGCTTCCTGCCGGACGTCTACGTCACGTGCGACCAGTGCGGCGGCAGGCGATTCAACGCGGAGACGCTGGAGGTGACATACGGCGGCAAGAACATCGCCGAGGTGCTGGAGATGACCGTCGCGGAGGCGTGCGAGTTCTTCGCGAAGGTCCCGTCCCTCGCTCGCAAGCTGAAGACGCTTGCGGACGTGGGGCTCGGGTACGTGGCGCTGGGGCAGTCCGCCACGACGCTTTCCGGCGGCGAGGCGCAGCGCATCAAGCTCGCGACGGAGCTTTCGCGCCGCTCCACGGGGCGCACGCTCTATCTTCTCGACGAGCCGACGACGGGCCTCCATTTCGACGACGTGGCGAAGCTGATGAAGATACTCCTGGAGCTGCGCGACCAGGGGAACACGGTGATTGTCATCGAGCACAACGTGGACGTGATGCGGTGCGCGGACTGGATCGTCGACCTGGGTCCCGGCGGCGGCGATGCCGGCGGCGGGCTCGTCTGCGAGGGTCCGGTGGAGGCGATACGAGCCTGCAAGCGCTCTTTTACGGGCAGGTTTCTGTGATTTCTTTTTGATTTTCGTTCAAGAAAATGATATTATACCTCTTACAAAATCGGAAAAGAATTTATGAAGACAAGCAAAATCACTTCGCTCGTCGTCCTTGCGCTTGCATTCTCCGCAAACGCTGAAACGGTTTCGCTTGACACGGCCAAGCTTGCGGCCGGTTCCTGGGCTCTCTCCGACGCGGCGCTGGGCGTGAGCCATGGGCGCACGGTCGGTGGCGCGACGGCGTATGACGTAGACGGTGCGCCGGGCTTCTACGCGGTCTCGCTCGAGGGCGGAGGAACGCTCTTCCTCGCGGCAGACGACGAGATCGGCCCTGTCCTCGCGTTCACGTCAGAGTCTGCGCCGGACCTTTCGGAGGGAAGTCCGCTTCGCGATCTGCTTGAGCGGGACATCAAGGCGCGGCGCGGGGTCGCGGCGGGCGAGAAGGAGCTGGACGGCGCGACGTCCGCGCAGGGCGCCCCGACCGGCGCGGCGCGCACCTCGCGTTCGGCGGGCGCCAAGGCGGTCTGGTCCGCGCTCACGGCCTCTGCCGGCAAGGCGTCCGGCCTCGACCGTGCGTCCGGCGGTTCGTCCGACGCCGCCGGGTCTGCGGCCACGCCGCAGGAGACGCTCGCGGTTTCCGACATCCGCGTCGAGCCCCTGGTCAAGTCGCAGTGGAGCCAGCAGACGGCGGGCGGCGGCAATTGCTACAACTACTATACGCCGAACAACTATCCATGCGGTTGCGTCGCGACGGCGGCGGCCCAGATCATGCGATACTGGAAATGGCCGGCCGGTGTGGAGCTGGAGCACTATTCAAACGTCTGCAGCGTCGGCACCGGCAGCCAGACTCTCTATACCGTCGGCCATCCCGACGGTCCGTATGCAGAGGCCGGCGACCGCGTCTACGACTGGGAAAGCATGAAGCTGATACCGAAGTCGTCTGCGACGCTGGCGGAGCGCCAGGCCATCGGCCGCCTCACCTCCGACATCGGCGTCGCCCTTGTCGCGGACTACACTTCCAGTGGCACGGGCGCGAGTTCCATCGACGTAAGCAAGGTGTTTCGCGACAAGTTCAGCTATCCGAGCGGCGTCGAGTACTGGAACGACGACTGGGAGAGCGCCCTCCAGGACGGCGGCGGCCTCCACTCGCGCGAGGCGCGCAACAAGGTGATATACGCCTGCCTTGACGCGAGGCTTCCCGTCCAGCTCTCTATCGCGGACGGCAACGGCTACAACGGGCACGCAGTAGTCTGCGACGGATACGGCTTCGTCACGATCGGCGAGGTGGAGACGGAGTTCGCCCACATCAACATGGGCTGGGCCGGAACCGGCGACATGTGGTACAACATACCCGACATCGACTCGACTGCGGGGTCGACGGCGGGCGGCGGCGGCGTCCACTTCCAGATCATAAAGGGCGCGACTTTCAACGTCTCCTCCGAGGCCTTCGGCGAACTGCTCACGGGGCGCATAACGGACGACGGGGAGCCGGTCGCCGAGGCCACCGTCACGGCGTACGAGGCCGGCACGGAAAACGCCGTCGCGCAATGCACGACGGACGAACACGGCATATACGCGTTCAAGCTCCCCGCCAACGCAAGCTACGACGTCACGGCCGTGTCCGCCGACGGGGTGAAGTCCGGCATGCTCGGCGCCTCCGTGGACATCGGTGAGACCCGGGCGGACTCCGCCTACGTCGTGTACAGCCTGGGCAATGTCGGCAACTCGTGGGGCAACGACATCGACATAACGATCCCTCACGTGAGGATCGCCGGCGGGGACCTGTACCCCAACCTCAATGCGGCGCTTGCCGCCGCGTCGACCATGGAAAATCCGGTCATCGAGATATTCGGCCCCACCCGCCTGAGGTCTCCGGTCACCGTCACCACAAACGTCACGATCCGCACCGTTCCCCAGCCCAGCGCGGACTATCCCGACCCGACGCTCGACGACTGCGTGGTGTTGATCGAGACTGAAGCCGTCGACTCCGTCCATGGCTGGGCCTTCCAGGTCGCGGACGGCGCTCGCGTGGACTTCTCCAACATCGTCTTTCGCGCGGAGTCCGGCGCGCTTCCCGTCCTTGACGTCCTCGAGACCGGCAAGGCGTCGTTTGCGGGCCTGGTCTGCGTCGGCACCGTGGCGACGCGCACGGAGGACGCCTTCGTCCTCGCGGGCGCGATCGAGCCGACCGGCGACGGGCTTTCGGTCTCCTATCCCGGCGCCACGGGGATACTGTCGCCGTTTGGCGTGTACGAGTGCTCTGACGACGACGCGGAGGCCTGCGCGCGGCTGATCGTCGACGCCCTCGACCCTACGCTCGCGGGCG
>Ga0310696_10006363_pt1 | contig 14037 bp, 8 predicted proteins | sample AusTroGonzalo_MG_4_FD_203885 | JGI IMG/M metagenome (GOLD analysis project Ga0310696, IMG submission 203885) | Bovine rumen microbial communities from tropical cattle in Woodstock, Queensland, Australia - Gonzalo_02 (v2) (version 2) | ecosystem: Host-associated > Mammals > Digestive system >...
CTCATGGGAGTGGCCGCCGCCTGTGCGCCGCAGGGCCCCCGGATGGAGTGGAAGCGTGTCGCGATGGACGGCAGCCGGACCGGCGTCGTACCGGTGAACGCCGAGAATGTGGACACGGCCCTGGGCTCGTTCGAGGACGACGTCTATGTGGCCCCGAACGGAAACCGGTTCAGCGACGGGGCGACCCCGCAGATCGCCGCGATGATGATGGAAGTCCAGCCCCGGATGGCGCACCTGAAGGAAGTGGTGGGGCACAGCGCCCGGGTGATGGAGAACCTCAGGACGGAGCCGGACCTCCCGCTGGCGAATTTCGTCGCGGACGCCCTCCGGGCCAAGGCCAGCGACTATTTCGGAAAGCCCATGGACTTTGCGATCATCAACTACGGCGGCATCCGTATCCCGATGCCGGAAGGGGCGGTGATCCTGGATGACATCGAGGCGATGTTCCCGTTCAAGAATTACATGTGCTACGCCAAGGTCCGGGGAAACAACCTCCAGCGCCTGCTGGAGCAGCTCGCCAAGACCCAGGCTTTCCAGGCCGTGAGCGGCTGCCGCGTGAAGGTCAAGGACCATCAGCTTGTGGAGGCCGAAGTGGGCGGCGCGCCCATTGACCCGAAACGCCTGTACAACGTGGCCACGATCGACTTCCTCCTCTCCGGCGGCGACCAGATCGCCATCGGCGCCCTGGCCGAGGACGTGATCCTGACCCCGGTCGTGGTGCGCGATGTCATGCTGGAGACCATCAGGGACATGGAAGCGGAAGGTAAAATCATCGACGTCGTCAAGGACGGACGCGTAATCATGGAGGACTAAGCGATGGACAAGACTGCAAGAATTCTGTTTATCGTCCTTTCCGCGGCGCTCGCCGCGGGGGTGGGCTATTATTGGTATAACCAAAGCGCCGATGCCGGGAAACCGCACCTGGTGATTCTGCATTCGAACGACACCCACAGCCAGTTCGAACCGGTCCGCACCGGCGAGTATGCGGGCCTCGGCGGGACGATCGAGCGCGCCGCCTTCGTGGACAGCGTCCGCAAGGCCGCGGGGCCGGAGAACGTGCTCCTGCTCCATGCCGGGGACTTCAGCCAGGGGACGACCTATTTCTCCGAACTCGGCGGCGACCTGGAAATCCGGGCCCTGAATGCGATGGGCTACGATGTGGTCACCCTCGGCAACCATGAGTTCGACAACGGCCTGGAGGACCTGGGCCGCCGGCTTTCCTCCCTGGAGATGCCCGTCGTGGTGTGCAACTACGACTTTTCGCCTTTCGAGGCGGGGAAGTACATCAAGCCCTATGTGATCCTCGAGAAGGCCGGCCTGAAGATCGGCGTCCTGGGAGTCCTGTGCGACCTCAAGTCCATGGTTTCGGCCGACATTGCCGAGCGCGTGCCCGAGCATGATGTCTTCGAGGCCGTGCAGAAGTATGCCGACCTGCTGAAACTGGAGGAAAAGTGCGACCTGGTGATCGCCCTGACGCACATCGGCTATACCGAGCACAATCCCGGCGAGCTGACCGATCCGCAGCTGTGCGCCCGGACGCGGAACATCGACCTCTTCGTTGGCGGCCACTCCCACACGTTCCTGGAAGAAATGCCCCATCACCCGAATGTGGACGGGGAGATGATCCCGATTGTCCAGGATGGAGAAATGGGTGTGTATTTCGGCCAGATTGATTACAGATTGTAATCGGAAGCGCTCTTTTTATTTTAGATTAGGGAGAGCGGACTGCTTTCCCTTTTTATTTATGTATTGCGCTCACGGACTGATTCTTGGGTATCTAATTAAATTTTTTTAATTACAATTTGGAAGTTTGGAGAAATATCCCTATTTTAGCGCCCTGAATTGCCTTGAGTTAACCAGAAAACTATTTATTTCTAATACCTTACCAATGAGAACCAAACTGTTAACCTATCTGCTCTGTGTCGGTTCCCTCCTGCTTGGAATGGCAACGGCTTCTGCGCAGACACGGACGGTCCGCGGTACGGTCATCTCCGCCGATGACGGAGAACCGATCGCCGGAGCGTTCGTGTACGTGGAAGGTGCCAACAAGATCGGGAGCATGACTGACCTGGACGGTAACTTTGTCCTGGACAAGGTACCGCAGAATGCGACGAACCTCGTCGCCTCTTTCATGGGCTTCGAGGAAACGAAAGTTCCCATCCGGGACAATGTCCGTATCGCCATGAGCCCGGACTCCGAAGTCCTGGAGCAGGCGGTCGTCACCGGTATGACCCAGGTGGACCGCCGCCTGTTCACCGGTTCCACCGTCAAGCTGGACGCTGACGACACCAAGATCAGCGGTATCGCGGATATCTCCCGTTCCCTGGAAGGCCGCGTCGCCGGTGTCTCCGTCCAGAACGTTTCCGGTACGTTCGGTACCGCCCCGAAGATCCGCGTCCGTGGTGCGACCTCCATCTACGGCTCCTCCAAGCCGCTGTGGGTCGTGGACGGGGTGATCATGGAGGACATTGTCGATATCGACGCGGAAGACCTCAGCTCCGGTGACGCGAACACCCTGATCTCCTCCGCCATCGCCGGTCTCAACTCCGACGATATCGAGAGCTTCGACATCCTCAAGGACGGTTCCGCTACTTCTATTTATGGTGCGCGCGCGATGGCGGGCGTTATCGTCATCACGACCAAGAAGGGTCGTGCGGGTACCAGCAGCATCACCTACAACGGTGAATACACGGTCCGTCTGAAGCCGATGTACTCCGAATTCAACATCATGAACTCCCAGGACCAGATGTCCATCTACCAGGAACTCGAACAGAAGGGTTACCTCCTGTATGCCGGTACGGCCAATGCCTCCGACAGCGGTGTCTATGGAAAGATGTACCAGCTGATCAGCGAGTTCAACGAGACCAATGGCCAGTTCGGCCTCCCGAATACGGATGCCGCGAAGGCCGCCTACCTGCGGGCCGCCGAGTACCGCAACACGGACTGGTTCGACAAGCTGTTCACCTACAACATCCAGCACAACCACTCCGTCTCCATGTCGGGCGGTTCGGATGCGGGCAACTACTACGCCTCCCTCTCCGTGATGGATGACCCGGGCTGGACCCTGCAGAGCTCCGTCCAGCGTTTCACCGCGAACATCAACTCCACTTACCGCCTCTTCCCGAACGTCTCCCTGAACGTGATCGGCAACGCTTCCTACCGTACCCAGCGTGCGCCGGGTACCCTGGGTTCTTCCCTGGATGCCGTTTCCGGTGAGGTGAAGCGTGACTTCGACATCAACCCGTACTCCTACGCGCTGAATACGTCCCGCGCGCTGGATCCGAACGAGTACTACACCCGCAACTATGCTCCGTTCAACATCCTGAACGAACTGGAGAACAACTACCTGGATCTGGATGTGACGAACATCCGCGTGCAGGGTGAACTCAAGTGGAAGGTCTTCCGTCAGTTCGAAGTGGCCGCCCTGGCTGCCTACAAGTACGCCGGCACCACCCGCGAGCATTACATCCTGGACGGTTCCAACCAGGCCCAGGCCTACCGCGCCGCCTACACGACGACCATCCGGGACGCCAACACCTTCCTGTACACCGATCCGGACGTCAAGTTCGCCCTTCCGGAGACCGTCCTTCCGTACGGCGGTATCTTCCAGCGCACCGACAACCGGATGAAGGGCTGGGACATCCGTCTGTCCGGCAACTTCACCGAGAACTTCGGCAACCACATGATCAACGGGTACGGCGGTATGGAGGTGAACTCCGTGGACCGTCACGAGATCTGGTTCCGCGGTTGGGGCATGCAGTACGACATGGGTGAAGTCGCCAACTACAACTACAAGATCTTCAAGAAGGGTGCTGAGGAGAACACCCAGTACTTCACGATGGACAATACCCACGAGCGCCGCGCCGCCTTCTTCGGTACCGCCACGTACGCTTACATGGGCCGTTACAGCCTGAACGGTACGATCCGTTACGAGGGCTCCAACCGCCTTGGTAAGTCCCGTACCGCCCGCTGGCTCCCGACCTGGAACGTGTCCGGCCGTTGGAACCTTTCCGACGAGAAGTGGATGCGTCCGCTCCAGCCGGTCCTTTCCCACGCCGCGCTGAAGGCTTCCTACTCGCTGACCGCTGAGAGCGGCCCGTCCTGGGTGACCAACTCGAACGTGGTCATCTCGGCCACGAACCGCTGGCGTCCGTCTGCCTTTGACAAGGAGACCGCCCTCGAGATCTACGACCTGGCGAACCCGGACCTCACCTTCGAAAAGAAGAACGAACTCAACCTGGGCGCCGAACTGGGCTTCTTTGACAACCGCATCAACTTCATGGGCGATGTGTACTGGCGCAACAACTACGACCTGATCGCCATCACGAACACCCCGGGTGTCGGTGGCCAGATCCAGAAATACGGTAACGTCGCCGAGATGAAGTCCAGCGGTTTTGAGCTCTCCCTCACGACCCAGAACATCCGGACCCGTGACTTCAAGTGGACGACGAACCTCATCTACTCCCACTCGAAGAACCTCGTCACGAAGCTCCTCACCACCCGCCGGGTCATCGACCTGATCCGCGGTACGGGCTTCGCGCTGGAGGGTTACCAGAACCACTCCATCTTCTCCATCCCGTTCATGGGCCTGAACGATGAGGGTCTTCCGACCTTCCGTGATACCGACGCCATCTACGAAAAGGATGAGAACGGTGTCTATCAGCTGATCGAGGACAGCATCTCCTCCACGGGCGTGTATTTCCAGACCTCCGCTTCCGACATGGCCAACGTCGCCTTCCTCCAGTACTCCGGTACCGCCGATCCGACGGATGTCGCCTCCATCGGCAACACCTTCGAGTGGAAGGGCCTGCGCCTGAACGTGTTCATCACGGGCTCGTTCGGCAACGTCGTGCGTCTGGACCCGGTGTTCAAGGCCCGTTACTCCGACCTGAACTCCATGCCGAAGGAATTCCAGAACCGCTGGGTCGTTCCTGGTGACGAGAACTACACGACCATCCCGGTCATCGCCAGCCGCATCCAGAACACCAACGACACTTCCCTCAGCTACGCCTACAACGCGTACAACTATTCCACGGAGCGTATCGCCAGCGGCGATTTCGTCCGCCTGAAGGAAGTTTCCTTGAGCTATGACCTGCCCAAGAAGTGGGCCGAGGCCATCAGCTTCGCCTCGATGTCCCTGAAGCTCCAGGCGACGAACCTCTGCCTCTTGTATGCCGACAAGAAACTCAACGGCCAGGATCCGGAATTCTTCAACACGGGCGGTGTCGCCGTCCCGGTCCCGAAGCAGTTCACCCTCACCCTGAAGCTCGGTCTCGGTGGTGGCAAGAAGAAGGCGGCTCCCGCTGCCGTTCCTGCCTACATCCCGCAGCCCGAGGTGGTTGAGAAGGTCGTGGAGAAGGTGGTCGAGAAGCCGGTGATCAAGGAAGTCATCAAGGAAGTGGTCAAGGAAGTTCCCGTCTCCACCCTGAAGGACATCTACACCGACGACCTGTTCTTCGTGATCGGCAAGTCCGAACTGGGCCCGAAGGAGAGCTTCAAGCTCGGCCGTATCTGCCAGGTGCTCACCGACAACCCGCAGGCGAAGATCATCGTCAAGGGTTATGCCGACAGCGGTACCGGTACTTCGGAGATCAACAACCGTCTCGCCCGCGAGCGCGCCGAGGCTGTCGCCGCCATGCTCCGCGAGAATGGTGTGGACGCCTCCCGCATTTCCATCGAATACCTCGGCGGTGACCGCAATGCCAGCGCTTCCCCGGAAGCCAACCGCGTCGCCGTATGTATTGTTGAATAATCTAACAGACCTGACTTATGAAGCATCAATATATCCTTGCGGCCGTTGCCGCTCTTGCAAGTCTGGTTTCCTGCGACAAGTTCCTGGATACGATGCCGGATAACCGGACCGAGATCGATACCCCTGAAAAGGTGGCCGCCCTGCTCGGTACCGCCTATCCGGACCACAACTATAACATGGTGACCGAACTGGTGTCCGACAACATGGACAACAACCGGGAAACGGTTACCTCCGAAACCGATCGTCTGTACCAGGCCCTCTGGAAATGGGAGGACAACACCGAATCGGGCAATGACTCCGAAGAAAGTGCCTGGGAGAGCTACTGGATGAGCATCGCCGCTGCCAATGAGGCGCTCGTCGCCATTGACAAGCTGGGCGGTCCGACCGCGGACGCATCCCTGGCCGCTTCCTACGGTGAGGCCCTGCTGGCCCGCGCCTACTGCCACTTCATCCTGGTGAACGTCTTCTGCCTCCAGTACAACGAGGAGACCAGCGCCACGGACCAGGGCCTTCCCTACATGGACCAGCCCGAACAGGGTCTGAATCCGAAGTACGACCGCAGCAATGTCGCCGAGGTGTACAAGCGGATCGATGAGGACATCCAGGAAGGCCTGAAGTACGTCGGTGACGCCTATGCCGTGCCGAAGTACCATTTCAACAAGCAGGCTGCCAACGCTTTCGCCGCCCGCTTCTACCTGTACTACGGCAAGTATGACAAGGCCGTCCAGTATGCGACCGACTGCCTCGGTCCCAACCCGCAGGGCTTCCTGCGTGACTATGCCGACCTGCAGGCGAATTATTCCGACTACAGCGAAGCGAGCCGGGCCTACAACAGCACGGACCAGAAAGCGAACTTCCTGATCACCACCGGTTATTCCAATGTGGGTCTGTTCTTCGGCCCGTATGGCGGTGCCTACAAGTATTATGGCTACACCACGAACCTGGCCCAGACGGAAGGTTACTATGCCCCGGTACCGTGGGACAACAAGATGCAGACCTCTACCAGTTTCAACTGGAGGCCCCGCGACTATGACGTCTCCACGCTCCACTTCACGATCTTCTGGAAGGTCAACTACGACTTCGAGTACACCGACCCGGTGGCGGGTATCGGTTACCGCCACACCGTCTATCCCAACCTGACCGGCGACCAGACCCTGCTGGACCGTGCCGAGGCCCTGATCCTGCTGAAGCGCTATGATGAAGCCCTCGCGGACCTGAACCTCTGGGTGAACAACATGTATGTGGCCAACGTCACCCTGACGACGGACATGATCGACACCTTCTATTCGGAGATGGACTACTATGAGTGGAACAAGCCCACGCAGAAGAAGAAGCTCGAGCCCCGCAAGCCGATCGTCATCGGGGACACGCTCCAGGAGAACATGATCCACTTCCTGCTGCAGTGCCGCCGTACCGAGACCTTCGGCCTCGGCATCCGCTGGTTCGATATCAAGCGCTATGGGATCACCATTCACCGCCGCGAGGTCGATTCCAACGGCGAACTCGCCAAGATTACCGATACGCTGGGACCCGACGACCTGCGCCGGGCGATCCAGATTCCGCAGAAGTCCCGCGACGCGGGGTTTGAAGGCAACAAACGCTAATCTCCTTTTGCTATGAGAAAAGTATATTATATCCTGTCCGTCCTGTGCGCCGCCCTCCTTCTCGGATCCTGCCGGAAGGAGAAACCCCTGGATCCCGTCAGCGTGATCACGGTGGACGCCAAGACCCAGAACGACTTTGACAAATGGCTGGAGGCCAACTACGTGAAGCCGTACAACATTCTCGTCAAGTACCGCTACGAGATGAATGAGTCGGATTTCACCTACTATACCATTCCGGCCGAAATGGACTGCTCCATCATCCTGGCCCACCTGGTCAAGTACCTTTGCATCGACTCTTATGATGAGGTTGCCGGTATCCGGTTCACCCAGAAGTACTTCCCGAAGGAGTTCTTCTATATCGGCGAGTGGGAGTACCGCAACAACGGAACGTACATCCTCGGTACGGCCGAAGGCGGCAAGAAGATCCTGCTTTCCGGCGTGAACTATGTCCCCACGGTCCTGACCAAGGGCTATCAGGGATATACCGATCCCGCGGAGGCCCTGAACCATTTCTACATCAAGACCATCCATCACGAATTCACCCACATCCTGAACCAGACGAAGGATTTCCCGTCCGAGTTCTCCCAGGTGACCCCTACGGATTACGTGACGGACTCCTGGAGCACTTCGACCTTCAGCCGCTACTATCGCCAGCGCGGTTTCGTGTCCACCTATGCGCAGCATTCCGACCGCGAAGATTTCGCCGAGGTGCTGTCCCTGTATGTGACCAACTCGGAGGAGACCCTCAATGAGTGGCTCGCCGACGCCAGCCGGACGGTCACCGAGCAGGACGTGGACAATGTCTCCACTTCCAACAAGGACCGCTACGCCGAGTTCCACTCCTCCTTCCCCAACCTCGCGGTGGGTGGCACTTTCCCGGGCGCCGCGCTCATCCTCGCGAAGATCGAACTGGTCCGCAAGTACATGGCGGAAACGTTCGGTATCGATATCGACAAGCTCCGTGACGCAGTCCTTCGCCGTCAGGTCGAGGTGACTTCCGGCATGGTGGACCTGACTTCCCTCGAAGTGAATTAACCGATGAAGATGATTACGCATATGAAAAGAACAGTTGTTATAGCCTTGCTGGCGGTCTTCGCGGCCCTCTCCTTCTCCTCCTGCGTGCGGGATGAGGAACCGATTTTCGAAGAGTCCGCCTCCGTACGGCTCCAGAAAGCGCTTACCAATGCGCAAACCGTCCTGGTCGGTGCCGAGAACGGCTGGAAGATGCTTTACTATCCCGATCCGAACCAGTCCTATGGCGGCTTCCTCTATACGATGAAGTTCACCCAGGAAGAGGTCGAGATCTGGAGCGAGCTTTTCGACGGCTCGTCCAAGTCGCTCTACAAGATGACGACCGATGACGGCCCCGTGCTCTCTTTTGATACCGGCAATTACAATTTCCATTACTTCGCCACGCCTTCCGGCAGCCAGCGGAACCTGTACAACGAGTCCGGCCGTTACCAGGCCTACAAGGGCGACTTCGAGTTCATGATCGTCAGCGCGACCAAGGACGAAGTCGTGCTGAAGGGCAAGCGTTCCGGCAACCGGATCGTGATGTACCCCCTCGCCGCCGGCGAATCGCCTGAAGAGGTGGCCAATGCCGTCTATGAGAACGCGGAGAGCGTTTTTGTGAGTACGTTCACCGGCACCATCGGCAGCGAAGACGCCTATGTGTATCTGTACCTCGGCGACCGCTGGGCCAGCATCGAGCTGACCGGCGAGCAGTATGCCGAATCCGATGAGGCCTATGCCGAAGCCCCTTACATGTACACGGAGAACGGCCTCCTGTTCTACGAGCCGGTCACGGTGGGTCCCTATACCATCGACGGTTTCGTATGGGACAGCGATGCGCAGACTCTGACCGCCCGCTCCGGCGCAGAGACGGCTGTGTCCCTGCAGGGCCAGCTGCCCGCCGGATGGCATGCCTATGAGGACTTCCTGGGCACTTGGGATCTCACTTACCGGAGCGGCTCCAGCAAGCTGACCGGCCTCACCATCGAGGTGAAGGACTACAAGCAGTCCTACACGGTCAAGGGAATGAGCCCGCAGTTTGACGTCACGATGACCTATGACCTGAGCTCCGGTACGATCCGCGTGAATTCGCAGACCATCGGCGAGCAGGGGAGCAATACGGTTGTCATGGCCGCCTGGTCCGCCCTTGGCAGCAGCAGCCTCAGCTGGACGACCAGTTATGGTATGGTCGGAACCATGAACGAAGACGGGACCGAGATCTCCTGGGCCGACAACGGTGCCTGGGCCGGCAACCCCATCGACGCCTTCATCACCTGGTATCTGACCTCCGGCGGTTCCTCTGCCGGTCAGGCCGCTTCCCCGTGGGTCTGGGCCAACAACTCGACCCAGCTGTGGGGCTGGGTGTCATTCAACCGTCAGTAAACTTTGTAAATGATGCGTATTATGAAAACATGTTATAAAGCAGCGCTTGCTTCCTTCGTGGCCGTCCTGGCCCTGGTTTCCTGCCAGCAGAAGGAAGCGGAGCCGGTCGAGTGGCGGACCGAACTGCAGGTTGTCAGTTCCGATCTCGTCTTCACTCCTGGCGGTGGCTCGGGGACGGCCGTCCTGAACCTTTCGGGGGCGAGCGTCACGTCCAATGCTTCCTGGTGCCAGGCTTCCGTGTCCGGCGAGAAGATCAACGTCACCGTCGGTGAATGGGGTGGCCTGGAATCCCGCTATGCCGTCCTGACTGTTTCCCGTAACGGTGAATCCCTGGACGTTTCCGTCGTGCAGTACGGTGTGAACCTGGGCGGTGTGGACATCCCTTCGGAACTGACCTTTGCCGGGGATGGCAACACGTTTACCTATGAGTGTGCGGCCAATACGCAGGTGGAGGTCTCCACCAGCGCGGATTGGCTCACGCCCACCCTTTCGGACGGGCAGCTGAATCTCGCCGTCGCCGCCAACCCCGTCAAGTCGGTCCGTTTCGGCACCCTGACCATCAGCGTCGGTGATGTCGTCAAGGAGGTCTCCGTCATGCAGTATCCCGTGTTCGAGAGCGCGCCGGGCTGGAGTGTTTCCTACGGCGGGACGAAGATGAGCGGCAGCACCGAGTATTCCGTCATCGTGAACACCGTTTCGATCGATCACGGCATGTACACGGTGGCGGCCGGTACTTCGGCCGAAGTCGCGGCCACCGGGCTTTCGGAAGCCGATTATGTCCGTGACGTGCTGGCTCCCGCCCTTGCGAGTGACATCAACGATGCGGTTGCGTACTATGCCTCCTATGGCTACAACTATCCCTTCTACATGTTCCTCCTGAGTGAAAGCGACTGGGATTACGTTACCCTGCTCGAGGATGGCAAGTACATCGCCTATGCCATCGGTTTCGACGCGGACGGTTATCCGACGGGCTGGTACAAGGCCGACGAGATCGAGGTGGGCAAGCTCTCGCCTTATCAGCTCTGGCTGGGCACCTGGTCCGTTCCGCGCGGGGACGGCGCCGACACCTGGATCGTGGAACAGAATGTCGAGAACGAGTCCTACAAGGTGAGCGGCATCGCCGGATTTGACGCCGATGATTACGCCACAGGCGCCTTTGTCGCCATCGTCGACTTTGACGCGGAGACCAGCCAGATGGTCTTCAGGATCTATGACAATACGGGTGTGACCTGGCAGGACAGCAGCCGTGGTGCGATGAACGGCCTCCTGAGCGGCCAGTTCGTATACAATGGATCGAATTACTATACTTCCAATGTGGGTCTTGTCATCAGCCGGGCCACGATGTCCGAGGACGGGAATACCGCTTCGCTTTCCCGTGGCGGCCTGACGGTCAGCGGCCAGGCGACGGAGTTCCACAACATGCGGTGGTACGGTATGTACACGAATTCCTCCGGTTCCCGTGCAGCCGTTTCCTGGAACGGTTATGAGACCGCCCTCCCGAATACGATGACCCGCCTGTAGGGTCTTCCCTCCGATACGATTCGAGGCCGTCCCTTTCGGGGCGGCCTCGTTTCTTCAGAGGATATTCATGGACTGTTCCCGGATCTTCTCCAGCTCGTCCTTCATCCGGACGACCAGTTTCTGGATGCCGGCGTGGTTGGCCTTGGAACCGGTGGTATTGATCTCGCGGCCCATCTCCTGGATGATGAAGCCCAGTTTCTTGCCGGGGTAGGGCTCCCCGTCGATGGTTTCCATGAAGTAGCGGCAGTGCTGCCGGAGCCGGACCTTCTCCTCGTTGATGTCGTACTTCTCCAGGTAGAAGATGAGCTCCTGCTCGAAGCGGGCAGGGTCGGGCTGCTGCCGGAGGTCCTCCAGGTTTTTCAGGAGTCGGGCCTTCACGGTTTCGATCCGTTCCCCTTCGAGCTTCTCCACTTCGTCGTAGAGGTTCAGGATGGTCTGCACCCGGCCGGTGACGTCCTTGTACAGGGCGGCGCCTTCCTGGCGGCGGAAAGCCTCGAGATGGTCCAGGGCCTCGCCGATGGCGGCTTCCACGGCGGGCCAGTCCTCGTCGGAGATGGCATCGGCCTTCTTCGCCTCCGTGACGTCCGGGAAGCGGAGGATGGCTCCCAGCAGGGCCGCGTCAAGGGCTTCGCCCCGGTAGGGGGAAATGCCCTGGAGCTGCTCCAGGTAGTTCTTCACGAGTTCGGTCGGAATGGACCGGGCCGCGCCGGAGGCAGCGGCCTCGAAGGTGAGGAAAAAGTCGATGGTACCCCGCTGGAGACGCTCGGCGAGCTTTTTGCGCACCGGGATGTCCTTGTCCTTGGGGAGGAGGGAGGTCTTGATACTGATATCCGCACTCTTGCTGTTCAGGGTGCGGATCTCAACGGTCAGTTTTCCATTTTTGAGCGGGGCTTCGGCCTTGCCGTAGCCGGTCATGGACTGGATCATTTCAGGATGTCTAGTTCTTTGAATACCTTGACGAGGGCGGTGACGGCGCGGTCTACCTGCTCCTTGGTGTGGGTGGCCATGAGGGCGAAGCGGACGAGGGTGTCCTGGGGGGCGCAGGCCGGCGGGATGACGGCGTTGATGAACACGCCCTCGTCGAAGGCCAGCTTGGTGACCATGAAGGTCTTTTCCAGGTCGCGGACATAGAGCGGGATGATCGGGCTCTCGGTCTCGCCGATCTCGAAGCCGGCGCTCCGGAACTTCATCAGGGCGTAGTTCGTGACGTCCCACAGGGCCTTGATGCGCTGCGGCTCCTGCTGGATGATGTGCAGGGCTTCCAGGGCACTGGCCGTGGCGGCCGGGGTGTCGGAGGCGCTGAAGATGTAGGTGCGGGCCGTGTGGCGGAGCCAGTTGATGATGATCTTGTCCGCCGCGACGAAACCGCCGATGGAGGCGAGGGATTTGGAGAAGGTCCCCATGATGATGTCCACCTCGTCCGTGAGGTTGAAGTGGTCGCAGACGCCGCGGCCCTGCTTTCCGAAGACGCCGAGGCCGTGGGCTTCGTCCACCATGATGACGACATTGTCATACTTGTGCTTGAGTTCCACGATGTCCGGGAGCTTGCACAGGTCCCCTTCCATGGAGAAGACCCCGTCCACGACGATCAGTTTCACCGAATTCTTGGGGCAGCGCTTGAGACAGCGCTCCAGGTCCTTCATGTCGTTGTGCTTGTAGTGGAGGGCCTTGGCGAAAGAGAGACGGCGGCCGTCCACGATGGAGGCGTGGTCGCGGTCGTCGCAGATGATGAAGTCATCGCGGGTCAGCAGCTGGGGGATGACGCCGGAATTCACCGTGAAGCCGGTGGAGAAGCACAGGGCTTCGTCCTTGCCCACGAAGGCGGCGAGTTCCTTCTCCAGCTGGACGTGCAGGTCCAGGGTGCCGTTCAGGAACCGGGATCCGGCGCAGCCGGAACCGTATTGGCGCAGGGCCTTGACACCGGCCTCGATGACACGCTCGTCACCGGTGAGGCCCGTATAGGCGTTGGAACCGAACATGAGGACCTGGTGTCCTTCCATTTCGACTTCCGTGCCCTGTTTGCTTTCAATTTCGCGGAAATAGGGATAGACACCCTTTTCCATCATTTTCTGGGGCAGGTCATATTTGGCCAGCCTCGCATGCAGTAAACCCATAGGTCGGTCAGTTAATAGTACGGTGCGAAGTTAGTAAAAATAATTTAATTTCGTATCTTTGCATGCTATATTGGTTATACGCTATGGAAGAACGCAAACAGAATTTCCTGGAAGAAATCATCGAAGCCGACCTCGCGTCGGGGAAAGTGAACGCCATAATGACCCGTTTCCCCCCGGAACCGAACGGGTACCTGCACCTGGGTCACGCGAAGTCCATCTGCCTGAATTTCGGCCTTGCCGAAAAGTACGGCGGCAAGACGAACCTCCGCTACGACGACACGAATCCCACGAAGGAGGATACCGAATACGTGGACTCCATCAAGGAGGACATCCAGTGGCTGGGTTTCCAGTGGGACAAGGAACTCTATGCGTCCGACTATTTTGACCAGCTGTACACCTGGGCGGAGGAGCTGATCAAGCGGGGCCTCGCCTATGTCGATGACCAGACGCAGGAGGAGATCCGCCTCGGCCGCGGCACCGTGGACAAGCCCGGTACCCCGAGCCCCTGGCGCGACCGCACTCCCGAGGAGAACCTCCGGCTTTTCCGGGAGATGCGCGACGGCAAGTACGCGGAAGGGGAGAAGGTTCTCCGCGCGAAGATCGACATGGCCCATCCGAACATGATGTTCCGGGACCCGCTGATGTACCGCAT
>Ga0310696_10006364_pt1 | contig 14037 bp, 7 predicted proteins | sample AusTroGonzalo_MG_4_FD_203885 | JGI IMG/M metagenome (GOLD analysis project Ga0310696, IMG submission 203885) | Bovine rumen microbial communities from tropical cattle in Woodstock, Queensland, Australia - Gonzalo_02 (v2) (version 2) | ecosystem: Host-associated > Mammals > Digestive system >...
GGTCAAAAAGCGACTCGATTTGATTTTGATGGAGATTTATAAGAGTTATAATCGCTCTACTTTGCAGAAGTTTATTAAAAATGGGTTTGTGAAGGTGGATGGGGAATTAGTTACGAAACCGTCGGCAACTTTTGAGGATGGTGTATATATTGATTTGGTGGTGCCGGAAGAGTTGCAAAAAACTGATTTGAAGCCCAAAGTGATTTATGAAGATGATAATGTGTTGGTGGTGAATAAGCCTGCTGGGCTGTTGTCTGAATTTAAGGGGCAGTATTGTCCGGAGGCGACGCTTGCTCAGTATGGATTGATTGTGCATCGGCTAGATCGTGATACTTCTGGCGTGATTATTCTTGCTAAGAATGAGGAGACCCAGTCTTTTTTGCGTAGGCAATTTCAAGAGCGGAAGGCACATAAAAGATACCTTGCTGTGGTATCTGGACGTCCTAAGCTTGACGAGGCACGGCTAGATTTGCCGATAATTCGTAATCTCAAGCGCCCGACGACATTTTTGGTTGATGCTAACGGACGGCCCTCGGAGACTTTCTATAAAGTTTTGAAGTCGGATGGTAAGCATTCTTTGGTGGAGCTTCGTCCAACGACGGGGCGGACACATCAATTGCGTGTACATATGAAATATCTTGGCCATCCAATTGTGGGTGATAAGGTTTATGAAGGTGAGCCGTTTGAAAGGCTATGTTTGCATGCGACGGAATTAGAAATTACTTTGCCTGGTGGCGAGAGGCGAACTTTTACAGCTTCTATGCCAAGGAAATTTAACGATGTTTTTTAATTCGGTAGAAGAAATTCCTTCTATTGCTTCGCGAGTTGGGTGTGCGGTTTTTGTGGTGCCCAAGAATGTTGATGTGTTGATTAAAAATGCTTTGATTTTGGAGCCGGATACTAAAACTGTGATTTCGATTGAGCAGGTACATGATGTGTTGGATAGATTATCTATGAAGCAAACCAGCGATTTATTTATTTTGATTCGACCGGCAGAGACTTTGGGGCTTGAGGCGGCAAATGCGATGCTTAAAAATCTTGAAGAGCCGGGGGATAAAGTGCATTTTATATTGGTTACAGATGCGCCGAGCCGGCTACTCCCGACGATTTTGTCACGGTCTGCGGTGTATTTTTTGCGTGAGGTACGTTCTTTGGATGCGGCGGTGGAGGCGGATAAGAAGGTTTTGGATGTCGCTCGTCGGCTAGTTGTGGCAAAACCTGCTGATCTGCCTGCGTTAGCTGAAGAGATATGCAAGAAGAAGGAGGGTGTTCGCGCTTACGCTTTGTGTATTCTTGAAGCAGCGATTGAGATTTTGTATAAGTCATATTTTAAGACTGAAAAAGAGGTGTTTTTAAATAAAATTCCGCGATTTTTGACTGCTTATGAAGCAATTGCGCAAAATGGGCATGTTAAGCTGCATTTGGTTGCGGATTTGGTTTAGTGTCTTATCCTTTTAACTTTAGAAGATTTAGTTTTGTGATCGTTATCGAGCTACACACCTAACCGAAAAGCCGTAGCCGCGTAACTGACTGCCCTGGGAGGATATACTGCCGCCGTAACGAGTGAAGGTGAGTTTATACGCTTCGTTGCTATAGTTGACCACAGATAGCCAATAATCGCCACTAGAACCGATATGACCAATACCTCCGGGATCACCGCACCAGTACGCACCATACACGAAATACACTGGTATGTTTTGGACGTTGCCAGAAGCGCCACCGATTAAGCTAAGCCCTGTAATCAGATTACCGTATGACTTATCACCACTATAGATGGGTAGTCTCCAACCAGCTGGACAGATGGACTGGTCTACATCTTGTTGATCTGTAATATATGAACTACTATCATTCATGGCCACGGCTGCAGTCCAGTTGTAGTAATTTCCGATATGATAGTGCTCGTCATTGCCACAAGCGGTGGCACCAGTTGCTATGGTGTAATTACCAAGTGTGCCGTTCCAACAGAGGTCGCCTGGGTCGTAGGATTCTGGATTCGAATATGGATCATCAACATCATACCAATTCGTATTGTTGGTGGCGTATGTGGCTCTATCTGCAGTCCAGGTGGTTTGCGTATTTGGTATGGAACTATGACCGATATCAGTATTATCGTAGGTATAGAAGTCCTGGGTGGTGACGATATCATGGTCTAGATTTTGTGTCATCCAGACGTTCCCATCGGCAAGTTTGGAAATATAATACGGTTTTTCATCACGATTATCTTTAAGACGATATTGTTGGTTGGTTGTCATGGAGGTAAGTACTTCCGCTCTTTCACTACTGGTGAGCGTGGCGAAGTCTTGCATATAATCTAAATCTTGAATACTCATTGGATTTGGGGCGCAAGTACTGGTAAAAGTAACGGTGTCGGTGTAATTGCCGGCTTTTGTGGTGGCTGTCAGTTTGGCGGCAAAATAAACATCAGAATCTAGGTTGTTGGAACCAGTATTTTGTGTATATGTGGCGATAGTGTTTTCTGCTGCTACGGCGCGATAATTGCCGGTTGTACCAACACGGAAGCCCCATCTATCGTTTGTAAATTCAGATTCGGCGACGTCGGAAGCTAATGTGGCGATAGTATTGTTTCCTGAGGTAAGATTAGTTGAACTAGTGGTCATGGTAACGGTGCAGGTATTGCTGGTGTTGGTGTACGTACTAACTGTAGTATAGTCGCTCCTAAATGTGCCATTTATGCTTGGAACAATATCGAGCGCGACGTTGTTTGCACTGATTTCGATGGTTGACGATGGTGCGATGGTAGCAGACATACCGACGCCTGAACTCATTGCATTAGTGATTTCGGTGCTAAATGAATGGTCTGCGGCATTGGCGACGCCAACTATGACTGCACCTACAGCAAGCGTATTATAAATAGCCCTCGATAACTTCATATAATAATGATTTTACCATAAATGGTTTGATTTTGGAAGATTAAAATGTAAGTTCTTGGTCGGTACTGTAATTGTAGCCAATAAAATCGTACCAGCCCCAGAGTGGTCGCACTTCACCGAGTGTGTATTTATAATCTTGGTCTAATTCTGCGCTATAGCCGTTATTTCTACCCATTAGTCCGCATAATACGCCATAATGTTTCGTCCCATTATCTAGTTGTGCTTCGTCTGCTGTTCTAAAAAAACAGGATGTTTTGGAATAATATAAGTCGATTCCAGATGTCCATAATCTTGCTGCATAGATATATTTTTGTTCGTTATAGCTTAAATCAGGGTCGGGCTTAATTCTTTTTAATATTTCCGAATTGCAAAACAGAAATCCATCTGCAATAAATGGTGTCTTGAACGGATACTTGCCTTTATTGTACATTTCTGGACTTCTGACTCTAAGTGTTGGCAGGTAATTCTTGAAATAGTCTAGTTCTTTAATTGCATTTAGATATGGGAATAGATCTGTTCTGTTATTACTTATGCGTGAGATCCAACATGTAATGGCTGAGTTTTTTTCGCAGAGTTTAATTGCTTCGATCATTTTCTTATCCCATTCTGGTATAAATCTAAAACTCGAGTCGACTATTGCTGTATAGCAGTCGTCTAAATGTTTTATTAGTTTTGATAATATCATGCTGTAATGTGTGTCTTTATCGTCTTCATCGAAGTAGGCAATTTTTTTAATGTGATTTTTTTTCTGTGTTCTCTCATCTATTTTAATCTGGTTTACTGTGCCAACGATAAATTCAACATCGTTTTTGACGGTACTTTTCAAGCAACTCTCAATACTCTTTTGATAATTTCCACGTAAATCGATGATTATTACTTCAATTTTTTCTTTTTTTTCTAAGAATTGTTTTTTTCTTGATGCGCGAAACTGTAGAAAAGATACTTTGTTTTGTGTAGATTTATCTTCAAAATTTCCAATTTCTGATTTTAAATATACTATCTTTTTGGTATAATCTATACCTGCGAAATCCTCAAATTGTTTTATGGTACGTTCTTTGCCGAGACCAAATTCACTTTTGGTTTGATTATTTATCAACTGCCCCATTAGTTCTTCTTCTTCTTGTATGCCTTTTGTTCTTGTTTGAGGCACTGAGCGGTCCTTACGCATATATCTGTGATAGATGTATGATTCGTTTGGGCAATAGTTGTTCCATCCGTGCGTAAATAGTCTTATCGACATGGGTTGTTCATCGCCGTACCAATACATTTTAGGGTTATGAAGGATTGTTTTGTGTGCTTCGGCAAACGTAAAGAAATTGTTAGCCGATATGAACGGGCTCCTCAATGGTTTTCCGTCGGTTTTTGGCTTAAAGCCTTTTGCAGGGGTGTAAAGAAAATAATTAGAATCTTCCTTAAAATTTCTTGCAACAATCATGCTTGGACTGGTCGAGCTTGGTTTATCGTATGCTTTATTGTCTACTGGCAATTTCTCCATTTCTTCCTTTAGGGCTGGTGGGTAAAATGAAATAGTTGCCTTGGGATCTCCTATTGAGAGCAATTGCTCTATCATCTTGGTATCCCATCCTTTTGTGAATCTCATATGGGAGTCGATTTGGTATACATATTTTTCATCTTCAATCATTTTTTGGCATAAATATCTGGCATAGCATGTGCCTTTTGCTTCGGATTTTTTGAGATGTTTTACTTTGCAATTTTTAATCTTTTTTAGTTCTTTTAGGTTGGTGGTATCGTCATCTTGGTAACAAATTGCAAAGTATACTCGGTCTGGATTGTCGGCTTGAGCTATTGCGCTATGTACGGTATTTAGTAAGTCTGCATCACAGTACGCTGGTATTTCAATGAGTATTTTATCGTCTTTCATATTCTCGATTATAACATACTAGATTTATTTTTTATTACATTTGTGATATCATATATCTATGATAGCAATTATCCTTATTCTCTTTGTTTCTGTCTATTTGACATTTTTCTTTCCCCTGGAGCCGAAACCAGAGAAGAAGGAAGAAAAATCGCCTAAGCACAATGCGCAAATGAAAAAGCTTTGGCAAGTGGCGACGACTGCCATGCGAGAGCGTAAACCTTTCCGAGCTGAAAAAGCTTTACTCACGATTTTGAAATTCGATGAGAGAAATGCCTCGGCCTATAACCGTTTAGGGATATTATATGCAAAGGATAAAAGATATGATGAGGCGGTTGAGTGCTTTGAAATTGCACAGTCGCTTGACAATAATCCGGCTTCTATACATAATGCTGGCTTAATTTACCTTGAAATTGGCGAATACGAAAAGGCTGCGATGGCTTTTCGCCAGGCGATTGAACTCGAAGGCGATATTCCGGCGCGATACATGGCTCTTGCAAAGGCAGAGGAGAAGCTAGGGAATTATAAAAAAGCCGTGGATGCCTTGGAAAGTGCATATGAGCTTGATCCAAGCGTAGCGATACTTCGCCAGATTTTGGCAATTTATGAGTCTACCTCAGATAATGAGGCTATTATGGCGACAACTGCTCGGATTGAAGAGCAAATTATGCGCGATAATGAAGCTAAAAAGAAGCGTGCACGTCGATTAGCAAGGTCATAGGTTTTTGATAAAAAACGACGTTGATTTTTTGATGTTTTTGATATATAATTATTGGGTACCTTTATGTGCTGGAATCGTCTAGTGGCAATGACAAGAGACTGTAAATCTCTCGCCTTCGGGCTTCGTAGGTTCGAGTCCTACTTCCAGCACCATTTCCTGCGGAAATGCTCAAAAAGCAGGACATCGGTGCTAAACGCGAACGAGTCCTACTTCCAGCACCATTTCCTAGGGAAATGCTTATAATACAGGACTGAGTCCTATCAATGGTAAAGGTGCCGCGATAGCTCAGTTGGTAGAGCGCATCCATGGTAAGGATGAGGTCACCGGTTCAAACCCGGTTCGCGGCTCCATTTTTTTGCATAAAAAATCTCCAGCGTTGTGCTGGAGATTTCTTTTTTAGTAATTTTCGGCTTTGACTTCGAAATAGGCTTGTGGATGATTGCAGACTGGGCAGACTTCAGGCGCGGATTTGCCAATTATAATATGTCCACAATTGCGGCAAACCCAGATAGTGTCACCATCTTTGCTGAATACTTTCTTATCATTAAGGTTTTTAAGCAATTTACGGTAGCGTTCTTCATGAGATTTTTCAATCTTGGCAACGCCTTCGAATTTTTCGGCTAGTTCGTCAAAACCTTCTTCGCGAGCAGTTTCAGCGAAGCCGGCATACATGTCAGTCCATTCGTAGTTTTCGCCATCGGCGGCGGCTTCTAGATTGATATCTGTCGCCTCAACTTCGCCACCATGTAGTTCTTTGTACCACATTTTGGCATGTTCTTTCTCATTTAGGGCTGTCTCGGCAAAGATCGCAGCAATTTGTTCAAATCCATCTTTTTTAGCTTTGGATGAGAAATAGTCATATTTGTTGCGGGCTTCAGATTCACCGGCAAATGCTTTCTTTAAGTTTTCTTCGGTTTTGGTTCCGCTATATTTAGTTTTCATATTGCTCCTTTATTATTAAATACATGTATATCCGCCGTCGACTGGCAAGATGACGCCCGTAACATACGAGGCTTCTTCAGAGGCTAAGAACACTACAGCTGCGTCGAGTTCGCCTTGCTTGCCGTAACGTTGCATTGGTACGTGATTTTTGGCAAATTCTTGGAATTTGTCGGTATCAAGTACGGCGGTGGTTAGCTCAGTATAGAAGTATCCTGGGCAGATTGCGTTACAGGTGATACCGTCAGTTGCAAGTTCGGCGGCGACTGCACGAGTAAAATTAACGACCGCCCCTTTTGATGCATGGTAGGCAATGGTCGGTATTTCGGTGTTGCCAACTAAACCATACATTGATGCTATATTAATAATGCGTCCATATTTGTGTTTTTTCATGATATTTGCAAAAGCACGTGTCATCTTGAAGACACTTGTTTCATCGGTGGCAATGGTAAAGTCCCATTCTTCGTCGGTCATGTCATAAATGCCTTTATCCTTTGAGGAACCAGCACAGTTTAATAGTATATCAACGCGGCCAAATTGCTTTTCTGCGGCTTTGGCGGCATTATTGATATCCTCTGTAGATGTCACGTCGCATTTTAAGGCTAAAACCTCTTTCGCTCCCTCTTTTATGAGTTTTGGCTTAAAATCCTCGAGGCGCTCAACGCGTCTTGCCAAAATTACTAAATTTGCACCTTGTCTTGCCAACGCTAGGGCCATTTGCTGGCCGAGCCCCGATGAGGCGCCAGAGACAACTGCAACTTTTCCTTTCAAACTAAACATTTTACTCCTTTCGTTGTTTTAATTATATCAAAAAAATGGTAAAATTTATGATGATGAGTAAAAGTAATGGTAAGCAAGATAATGTCAGCGGCAAACGTAGCCAAGTGATTATTAAGTCTGGCTGGTTGTTTATTTTGGTTAATTTTCTATTGGCATTTTTTAATTTACTGGTTGGCATTTTGTCGAATTCATTGGCAATTGCTTCCGATGCGGTGCATAGTTTAATCGATGCAATTTCTGGTGTTTTAATCATTGTCAGCGAAAAGCTAGCTTCAAAAAGTCGTTTTGCGGAGCGTCGTGAGAAGATTGAGCGTATCACGACCATTGCTATTGCAATAATTATAATATTGGTGGGTTTAGAAATGCTTATCGCATCCTTCAAAAATATTATTACGCCTGGTGAGGTAGATTTTTCGGTTCCTACGATTATTATTTTGGTGGCAAGTATTGCAACAAAATGGTTTTTTGCGGTTTATTTAAAAAAGAAGGCGGCGCAGTTCAAATCTGATGTTTTGAAGGCTTCTGGTGCTGAGACAATGAACGATGCTTGGATATCGATTGCGGTATTACTGTCTGTAATTATTTATTTAATTTGGCATGTGAATGTAGAATCATATATTAGTATTGTGATTGCTTTTGTGGTTATTAAAATAGGCTTTGAATTTATCTTTCCTCATTTATCACAACACCATCATCACCCGTTTGATTCAAATCCCGATCATGATCATTGCGGGAAGGATATTAGCAAAAAATAATTATTTGTGCTATAATGATTCTAGATGCCGACTTAGCTCAGCTGGTAGAGCAACGGTTTTGTAAACCGTAGGTCGTCAGTTCAAACCTGACAGTCGGCTCCACGAGTGAAAATAAAAAATTGAGCGCTTGCGCTCATATTTTTTGTTTTCCGAGTGAAGTAGGCTGTGCTTTGCACAGCCGGCTCCATTTTTTTAGCTCCATTTTTTTGTGGAAAAGTTGGATTATTTATTGCAAATTTTGCAATTAAAAGCACTTGCGTAATGAATTTTGTTTATGTATAATGGTTATATACAATTAGTGGAGATAAGTTGTAATAGATATGAAAAGCAGTATATTTTATTTACTGTATGAGAAGGGTGTTTTTCGACATCTGTTTTGTATCTTGATTCTGCTTGTCGCGGTAATTTTTTCCATCTCTTTCTCGCCCCCTGTTCAAGCGATTGCAAAACAAAGTACACTAACTATTTCCACTAGCACTCACAACTTAGCAATTACCATCTCGCCCTCCTCGACGGGAGCTTATTCGAAATCTGGTAATAATACAATTAGCATTGAGACCGACAATTTTACTGGTTATACTTTAATGGTTGCCACGGATGATTCTACGAGCCTTGTTAGCCAAGATGATGACGAAATTGAATCTATTTCTTCTTCGGTTGATGAGACGACATTTTCTACGAATGCCAGTTATAAAAATAAATGGGGGTTCATGCCAAGTCAATATATCACTACTAGCGGTGGGGTCGACACCGTCGTGCAAAATTCGAATTTCCTACCCGCTCCCTCCACTAGCGGTGATCTACTAGCGAAATCGAGTTCTGCCAATAGTACTGCTGATACGTATACTATCGCTTTTGGTGCAAAGATTGGATTTGAGACTCCACCCGGCTCATATTCATATACTTATAATTTGATTGCTATTGCAAATGCGGTCGTATATAACGTTACTTATGATGCGAATACTCAAGAAACCGTAACTAATATGCCAAGCCCTAATCCCCAGGCTTTGTCCATTGACGGTGGGACGCCGGCCGCACAAAGTTACGGTACGTTAAGCAATGCCGTTCCGACTATAACTAGTGCTTCGTTAATTTTTGGAGGTTGGTGTGATGTTGCTACTACGGTTGATTCTACGACTGGAAATTATTTGTGCTCTGGTACCGTCTATGATGCGGGCGACCAGTATGCAATTGATCAGACCGCTGGTGCAAATATTACTCTTTATGCAATATGGAATGTAGATCCGTTCCCGACGGTGTGGAGTCACATGGGAGCTTGCGAATTCCACGGCGCCACCAATGGATATATTACTGGTACTGAGTGTCAAGATCACTTGACTGATAAATTTATTGATACTGGTGTTGCATTGTATAGTGCCACAAATTACTCAAAGGATTATGAGATACATTTCACAATTGACCACTACGTTCCAAGCGAACAAGACCCTAATGAATCGCAGCAAACTTTTGTAAGTGATAAATTATCTACTGATGCGAGCGCCGATCCGTACAATAGTAAAGCTCCTGGTCTGATTGTTCGTCGTTCGGGGAATAACATAGAAGTTAAACATACTTATGGTTCGGGATCAGATTCGTCGAACTCGCGCAACATATTCTTTACCTCAAACGCCAGTCCTGCTACGACCGACGTCAGCATATACAGAATCAATAATACTATTTATGCCCGTATAGATCATGGTCCATTGTTAACTATCCAAACTTTGAATAACTTTAGCCAACAATTTGGTTTGAATACTTGGTTTGGTGCATATCCAGACGATGGCTGCACTGGTAATGAAACGAACGGTGTATGTACTAACGCAAAGCGATACATTGAGGCTACGTTTAGCAATATGTATATTAAACTCGGTGATTTTGATGAAGCTAATTGGCACGAAGTGCAATTTAATGCTGATGGCGGTAATCCATACAATACTGTTGTAAAGGTGATTAATGGTGACTCGGTTGGTGAGGCACCAGTTGTAACCAAAACCGATTATGTATTTAATGGTTGGTATACTGAACGTAACGGTGGTGGTGTAGCCGTATTGCCTTCTAGGGTACCATCAACGGATGAGACTTATTGGGCCTACTGGTTGAAGTCTGTTACACTTGCTCAGATTTCTAATGCAAATCTACAAATGGCTATCAATACGACCGACACGATAAATGTAACAAATTCTTCAGAGCTTGAAGCATATACCTTTGCTTCAAATGATACTACTGTTGCTACCGTAAATCCTTCGACCGGATTGGTCACCGCTGTTGGATTAGGAACTACAACAATTACGATGACTGGTGCTGAATCTGGTAGTACATATACTATCAATGTTACAGTCGCAAGCTCATTGGTAGATGTAACATTCATTGCTGGGCAAGGGTCGTCTGTTGCGCCGATGAGAATTGGTATCGGTACGACTATCAGTGATATTCCAGTTTCGATTTTGCATGGTTACACCCTCGAGGGGTGGTATACTGGACAGAATGGAACCGGTACTAAACTAACCACTTCGCTTGCTATAAACGAAAATACTATTTTCTATGCAAATTGGGTAGAAATGACATATGTTTGTAAAATCGCAACTGAATTGCACGAAGAAACTTGTAGTAGAACTACTAGCGATGGTTGCCGCAAGAGTAATATATATGCCTACAATGCACCTATTCAATATGGTACTATTCCTAACTCCACTACACTTTCGCCTGGGTTCGCTTATACTTGTGATATTAATGCCGATAATTATTTTGACGAAGAAGATGAACGTTTTTACTATCTGCGTACCAATAATGATAATGCTGTTTTGGTTTATTACAGAAATATTGTAAATGTGACTGAGCATTACGATCCAGCTATTGCCGATCTTCCTGATTCATCTACCTGGCGGAATACTTATTTGGTTGCGCAAGATAATAGTAAAGTGGCTAGGTTTATGACCCAGAGTGAGGTAAATACGGCCTGTGGTGGTAGCGCAAGTGGATTATCAAATCATACTTGTGAATATCTAATGGAAAAATCCAATTTCGCAAATACTGACCAGCAAGATGGTATTTGGCTTGTAAAGGTTAATGACAGTTCTTCTGGTGGTAGAAGAATTCATACTACTGGCCTTGGTATTGGGAATGTTAATCCTAGTAGTACCGGTAGTAATAATGCGCCACGTCCGGTTATTGAAGTGCCGCTATCTTTGATTGAAGAATATTCTCCACCGGTTTTGTATTATGATATTACCTTTGACGCACGAAATGGAGATAATACTTCTACGATCCATGTACCGGTCGGTGATGCGATTGGGGCACTGATGCCGCAAAATCCAACTTATACTGATTATATCTTCGTGCGATGGTATGATTCGTATACTGGAAATACCGTTACGAGTTTGACGGAACCTACTGGTGCTATGACGGTTTACGCCGAATGGATAGGCACGGTTGCACTTGCAAATATTACGAATACAACTATAACGTTACTTGAGGGAAATACTGCTACTATTACTGTAACTAATAGCGCTGATATTGAGCCTTACACATTTAGCTCTCTCGATCCTACGGTTGCAACCGTTAACTCGTCAACTGGTATAATTACGGCAGTCGCAACTGGTACTACTACTATTAGAATGACTGGTACTACATCTTCGGATTATAGAGATATAACTGTAAATGTGTTGGCCTCTGGTTCGACTTATGATGTAACATTTGACCCACAAAATGGGGACATTACTACTACCGTATATGTCATAATCGGTCAGGTTATTAATTCTCAGATACCGCAGCAGCCAACTTATGCTGGGCACGCATTTGTTAGATGGTATGATGTTGCGACTGGTAATACGGTAGATTATAATACTGAGCCAACTGGCAGTATGACCGTTTATGCTGAATGGAAATTGGATGTACAACAAGCAATTATATCCAATAACGACTTAACTGTGATGGAAGGTGGGCAAATTACTATTCAGGTAAGTAATTCAGCGAATTTGGAGCCGTATACGTTCAGTTCAAATGATACTAGTATTGCTACCGTTAATTCTAGCACGGGTGTGATTACTGGTGTAAGTGCTGGCACTACTTCTGTTCGGATGACTGGTACGTTATCTGGTTTGTATATAGACTTAGAAGTGACTGTCACAGCAGCTCCAGCGACAATGTATGGTGTGACTTTCAACGCAAATGGTGGAACTAGCACGCAAAATTATCGCCAGGTTGAAGATGGTACTGCGGTAGGTGCTCTACCAACTGCAACGAGGACCAATTATCGATTCTTTGGTTGGTATACCGATGATGGTACTTTCTATAGTGAGGTAACGCCGGAAACGGTTGTCAGTGGTGATGTTACTTATTATGCAAAATGGGTTGAAGACACAACCGCCTTCCCAATCGTTTGGGCTGAACCAAATGCGTGTACGTTTGGTTCTGGTAACGTTTCCGGTACTTATTGCGATGCCAATAACAAAACAAAGACCTATATTGATACTGCTGTTCAATTATTTACTCAGGCTAACTACAATAAAGATTTTGAAGTTGGATTTACAATTGTGGAATATACACCGGCTAACAACGCCAGTCAAGCGACTTTTGTGAACTCCAAGCAAGAAAATTCTTCAAACAACTATCCTGGTTTTGTTTTCCGTAAATGGTCAAATGATGCATCGAAGGTTGAGCTTACGCAGAAATGGCTTGATAATAATGGTAGTACGGATCGATTTACGGCAGCTACAACTAAGTCTGTAAAGATTTCTCGTATTACTGCGAATAATCAAACCCATATTTACTATTCGATTAATGGCGAAACACCTGTTGACTTCCAAAATATCACGAACATTACTACGCTATACTTTGATACTAAGGTTTGGTTTGGTGCTAGTGTGCAATCAAATGGTACTTCTTCGTGGCGTCCTTTGACTGGTACTTTGACGGATATGTATATACGTCTTGGTACGGATAGTGATTACACAATCGACTTCGATGCAAACGGTGGAACAGCCAATCCAACTAGTATTACTGTTACAATGGGTGACCCGATTGGCCAATTACCAACTGTCACTCCCCCAAATAGTAATTATACTTTCGTGGCTTGGTATGATGAGTCGGTGAGTCCGGCGGTCGCCATTGATTCTACTACTCGTCCAGATAGTAATAAAACTTATGTAGCACATTGGAATTATACTTCTTCAGATACACCTGTAACATTTGATGTCTCAAATAACGCAACGCGTGGTTATCAAACAATTATTGACACTTGGGCACAGAGTCCGATAGGTATTACTGCCTTTAATAAAGCTTCGCCAATTAATAACTCAACCTGGGGAGATACGACTGAATTAAGCGAGGCTGGGTTCTGGACTGGACTTAAGAATAATTTTGAGACTAACGAGTGTTTGATTCCGGCATATGCTGATGTTGCCTATGGTGGCAACGCTACTGTTAGCATAAATCAAACCAAGTGGGCAAGTGGAACTGTAGATTGTTCCAAGCCTGATGCTTATGATACGTTGATTGATGCCGCGCTTGATGTTTATTTGTATGATTTGTCTAACTCTACGTTGGGTGCTCAAGTTGCCTATGCAAAAGCAGACGACGGCGTGATTCACAATATGATTCCGGGGCAGACCTACAAGTGGGTTAAATCTGATGATAGTACAGTTTATGGTTATGTGACCGCTACTTCCACGAATGGTAGACGCTGGGTGGATACTGGTAAAATTCGAAATGCTCGCGACTTAGGTGGTCTCCCTGTCACGTATACAAACAGTAACAACGAAACTGTCACTGGTACTGTGGCATATGGTAGATTATTCCGTGGTGAGAGGCTTTGGGATGAGGCGGCAACTGAGTTAACCAATCTTGGTATTAACAAGGAATATGATCTTAGCGATGGTACTGAACTTAGCGGTGATACAAAACTTGCACAGTATACAAATGATCAGGTGATTCATTATAATTTTGAAACTTATGATGCATCTTCGTCTAGTAATTATATGCGAGCCTGGAATGCTGTGACTGATATTATGACAGATGTAGTTACTAATAATAAGAATATTTATTTCCACTGCCGCGTTGGTGCTGATCGCACTG
>Ga0310696_10006365_pt1 | contig 14036 bp, 14 predicted proteins | sample AusTroGonzalo_MG_4_FD_203885 | JGI IMG/M metagenome (GOLD analysis project Ga0310696, IMG submission 203885) | Bovine rumen microbial communities from tropical cattle in Woodstock, Queensland, Australia - Gonzalo_02 (v2) (version 2) | ecosystem: Host-associated > Mammals > Digestive system >...
ATAACAAAAGTGAAAAATTTAAAGAGAAGAGATAAAACCGGCAAGGAAATGAAAGCGAATTTGAAAAAAATTCCATGAACCCACACGGATGTGTGGAAAAGTGGAAATGTGATTTTCCTCTAATCGTGCCCTCGCGGCTAAGAAAAGTGGAAATGTGGATTTCCTCTAATTTCTCTCACTTCGTCTCCATCTTGGCATGTTCCCTTTTTGCTGCAAAAAGGAACATGCTAAATCAATTGCCGATTATTTCTTCCAACGTGTGAATGTCTTGAATGCGTGCCATAATTTTGGTCTTTTATGGATTAATAATATATTTGTGCGACGTGTCTCACATTTTCAATTTTCCAGACGTGTTTGGATTTTTCATTAGTGCAACGTGCGTTGCACTTTTCAATTTGGTACACGCTTGTTCCAAATCTTATTTAGTTCTTATGTTGCTTTAATTCCAATACCGTGCGTTCAACAACTTGCTTCAACTGATAAGTTGCAACACCAAGCGGTTTTTGGATGTCTTGGAGCGACCATTCGACCACGGTACTCTTGGCGGTTTTGCAAATAACCAGACCCACGGACGGGTTATCTCCTTCTCCCCGAAGTAGTTTGTCGGCTGCGGTAACATAGAAATTCAGCTTACCTGCAAACTCAGGCATAAACTTAACAGCCTTCAATTCGATAATCACATAGCGTTTCTGCGGAATGTGATAGAAGATAAGGTCGGGGAAGAACACCGTCTCATCGTCCACGCGCAACTCCATCTGTCGTCCCACATACGCAAAGCCTTGGCCATGTTCCAAGAGGAAGTTGGTGATATTTTTAACCAACGCTTCCTCCAAGTCTTTCTCATCGTAGTCTTGTTTGAGCGAGAGGAATTCGAAGTGGTACGGATCTTTGAACAGTTGTTGCGTCAGTTGGATTTGCTCGGCGGGCAGCGTGTTGTCGAAATTCGAAAGTGCAGCACCTTGTGCTTGGAATAATTGAGCGGCAATCTGATCTTCCAGTTTGCTGCGGCTCCAGCCTTCGTTGGCAACCTTGTTGATATAGAAGAGCGCCTCATCAAGAGAGTGGCAATGTTCAACAATCTCAACATGGTGTCTCCATGCCACACGGCCGAATATTTCCGGGAACTCTAAAAGGTCACCTGCTTGGTGACTTTTTTCGTCTGTAATTAGGTCACCAGCCTGGTGGCCTTTTCCCTCCCTAATTAGGTCGGCAGCTTGCTGACCTTTTACAACTAACTCATTATAAAAGGTATACCAACGCTTCATATACTTCACATTCGTATATGAGAAGCCGGTTGCGTCGGGGAAGGTCTCGCGCATATCAAGGGCGAATTGCTTCACCACGCCTGCGCCCCAACGGGACTCAGCACGAAGCGTTACAAGATCGCGTCCGATACTCCAATAGAACTCCAGCATCTCTGAGTTCACCTTGACAATCGTACGCGCTTGACTCTCGCGGAAGCGTTTCTTGACATCGGATAACCATTGTACGTAGTCAGCATCAGCGATGATGCCATCGCGGGTCACGAATTCCGGTTTGCTCTTTTCTATATTAGCCATATCTTTGTATTCTTATCTCACTTTGTTCGAACGATTGTTTCTTTATTTCACTATGTTCAAACGATTGTTGTTTCGCTTATGTCGTTCAGTTTAGCTTTGCAAGCTTTCAGCATGCAAAGTTACAAAAAAATTCTCAAATATGCAAATCGTGAGAGTAGATTTAGGGAGAAATCAAGAGGAAAAGTGCAAATTTTAATGAGAAGAGAGAAAACCGGCGAGTAAATGACAGCGAATTTGAAAAAAATCCCCTGAACCCGCATGGATGTGTGGAAAAGTGGAAATGTGGATTTCCACTAATCGTGCCCTTGCGGCTAAGAAATGTGAAAAATGTTATTTTTCCCCTCATTTTCTCACTTCGTCTCCCTTATGGCATGTTCCCTTTTACGCGCCAAAAGGAACAGGCCATGTCCATCGCGAAATTATTCACTTCATCAAAATACGTATCCGGATTCAGTCTTGCAGATGGCTTTGTATTCCGCCAAGCGGCTCTTTCCAACTCCTTCTTCCATATCTTGGTATTAGTTTTATCGTTCAATTAGTCAGGTGTCTGACATTATACTTGGGACATTACCTGGGACATCACTTGGGACATGGCTTGGGACATGGCTTGGGACATTACTTGGGACATGGGGCTATTTTAGTATCTCCCAATGACCACTATATCCATGGCCGATATACTTTACTCTGTGTTCGATTTTCTTCATTTTGCGGGCAATTGTCTTTTCGCTAACTCCTAATAGTTGCCCCAATTAGGCTCTTGTAATATTCGGATTGTTATATATCCATTTGACAATTGATTGAAGGACACCTTGAGGGACACCTTGAAGGACATCTTGAGGGACATGGAGCTATTTTTGTACCTCCCTATGACCTTTTTTCTTTGAGCCAACACGGACAATGAGTCCTTTTCTCTCTAAGTCTTTCACTATTCGCTTTGCTGTAGAATAAGGGATATCAAGCAATAACGCTATGCGTTCCGTATTTAATGGTTTAGATAATGGCTCATTTAATGGCTCACTTAATGGCTCACTTGAGCCTTTATTTTTTATGAGTTCATAAATGGCTTGTTGTTTGTCTGTCCCTTTGGTGAACTCTCCGTAGTGCTACCCATACTTGAACGAGCCAAACGGTTCGCCTTCGGTCTGCTGTGCGATATAATCAATCAGTTTGCCCATAGCGTTGGTGTTATTGCTTTACTCGGTATTGTTGCTTCGGGTGGTTGGGATTCTCGGGATGCGACATATCTAACTGATCTTTGATAGTCGGTAATACTTCCCCACGCAGATATTGTCGGCTGCGCTGTACGTGCTCTGCAATTTCAGCTATTGTATGCCAATCTGCACAGAATGCAAGAACCTGTTCCTTCAAACTTGTAAGGTTGTTAGCTTGTAAGCTTGTAAGGTTGTAAGGTTGTAAGGTTGTCTGACTACCTTTCTCCTTCATTTTCTCTGTCAATTTCTCCTTCATCTCTTGCAAATCCAAGACTAACTCCGTGTAATCGGAGAGCGATAGATGCTCTGTAATAACCGGCCGAGCCCAATGGTTATCTTCCCAGCCCTTGGCGATGATGTCTGCGCCACTGCCGGCTTTCTCGCCAAAACCGAGGAAGCGGAACATGTTTTGTAGCGTCTGGTTGCGGCATACGCTATGGCTGCCTTCATAATACTCTTCCACTGTAACAAGCATACGCCCGGGATTGCGCATGAGGATACGCTCGGGCTCAATCTTTATCAGCGTGCTACCCATCACCATATAATTGGTATGGATGAGCGTATTAACCAACGCCTCACGGATGGCTTTGTGTGCTGTCGTCTCATCCACGCGCTGTATGCCTTCCAATTGGAAGGGCACAGGTAACTGCTGTGCTAACTTGGCGTAAGCGCGGTAGAAGAACTGGAACAGGTTAGCTTCCCAATAACCATCCGGGCACACTCGGTCTGACCAGCGTTCACCGCGGTCAAGAATATGCCATATCTGCACATCGGGGAAGAAGTAGGGAGCACAAGAATCATCGGTGATGCTTTCCGTCTTGCCAAACATCAAAATGCCGGCACGAGTAAAGCCCTCTTCACCTTTCTTCTTATCAATCTTGTACGCGCCTATCTTTTGCAGAAACTCCATGTCCGACAATTTCGACCATGGATGCGAATTGTTGTACGAATCAAAGCGATTGCGGTATTGCCGGATGGTAGGCAAATCAAGATCATCAAGGGTGTAGCCTGCGAGAATCTTACAGTCAAGAGGATTGCGCAATGCCTCGGCATCAATGAACATCAGGCGAACATCTTCGTCCGAACAGAGGTAATCACCCTCATTCCTGCGGATATACGTGTTGCCCAGCGGATTATGGTTGAGGAAGACCGGTCGTTGATCGAAGCGCGCGCGAGGTACATTGATCACAAGAATAGATGCACCTTGCCACTTCTCAACCGTCACATCGTCCTCACTGACCAATGTGGCACTTACTTTCATCCGGTTATGGACAATATCCCAAAACGCTTTCGTATATGCAGCCAACTGCTCGTCAGTCAGGTTATCCGGTGTCAGATGACCGTTCTTCTCCTTGATGCCGAGCACGATAATACCGCCGTTGCTATTGGCGAACGACGAATATGTCTCCCATAAACTGGCAGGTAATCCACCTTTGGCAGACTTATACTCAATCACCGCATTTTCCGGCAAGCCTATTAGTTGTTTGATATTGTCCATTGTGGTGTATGTTTTGTTGTCGCACGCAAAACTTTGCAGTCTGCAAAGTTACACTAGGTTGTCCCCGTTGAAGCGGGGAAAACCGCCACGGGGAAAGGGGGTATAAACTTTGCGACCGCAAAGTTACAAAAAATTTTTGACATTTGCAAATTGTGAGAATAGATTTAGGGAGAAATCAGGATGAAAAGTGAAAATTTTAATGAGTATATTGATTTCGCGTCCAATAATGAAGGAAAAATTAAAAATTTTGCAACCCACACGGATGTGTGGAAAAGTGGAAATGTGATTTTCCCATCATTTCCCTCACTTCGTCTCCCTCTTGGCATGTTCCCTTTTATGCATCAAAAGGAACAGGTTATATCCCTCGCGAAATCATTCACTCCATCAAACACGTTTCCGGATTCAAGTCTTGCGGGATGGGGATTCCGCCAAGCGGCTCTTTCCAACTCCTCCTTCCATATCTTGGTATTAGTTTTTATCGTTGTTTTCTCGTTTTCTCCCCCTGCCTCCTCTTGGCATGTTCCTTTTTATAACCTAAAGGGAACATGCCAAACACCACTCACGCTCTATCTCCTCTCCCCATTTATCCCTCTCTCCTTTTCTCCATTTCTCCCTTTCTATTCCCAGTTCTGCCTCCTCTTAGCATGTTCCTTTTTATCACCTAAAGGGAACATGCCAAATTTTTGCGCAAAGGACAAAAAAATGCACATTTGCAAGAGCATGGTGCATTTTTTGATGAAACAGAGCGAAAAAGTGAAAAATGTAATCTGTTTGCAGGTCTTTCAGTTGTGCCGCGTGCGTTGGGCTGCTCGATTAATACTTGTACGACATCTATGACGGAGAAGTAATATTGAAACGGTTCGGATTAGCAGAATCAAAGGTGATTTTCGGCAGCAAAGGTACAAAAAATTTTGACAAGTGTCAATTTTTGAGTATTTTTTAATTAGTCGTCCAATCATTTGGATGGTCTTTTTTATTGTATTTAATAATAAGCGGAGCATCCATTATTTCTCCATCTTCACATCTCACATTAGCTTGTCCACTTACTAATTCATACCAATCATTATTAATCATTTTGATGCTAAAGTAATTGTGTCGCGGATATGATTTTTTTTTATTATTCCAGAGCTTTTCAGCCTTATTAATTACTTTGTCAGATTGCAAGTTCTCCCACACCACATCGGATATTTCATCATTGGATATTGATATAAAATCTTCTCCATTAACGTATTTCCATATCTCTATAACACTATCTGCAGACGCCCCATATCTGCCCATAACGAACAAAGAATCTTTATATGCCGCCATGGCACGAATAGATAAATATCTGTCACTTGGGAAAGTATGTATAATCTCACCATTTTTAATAATTACCATCTCGTCATCAATTTTGCAAGAAATATACGGAACACCTCTCATTACTGCAACGTGATCGGCATAATTGTGTCCGACAGGCCCCAAGATTACTATTTCATTATTTTTCCACATTACAGGCAAATGTGTATCTATACCGATTTTTTGACTCATCGTGCCAACAGCGTACGTATTACCATCGGCTATGGCCGCATCGTAAATGTGATAATAATATGGTTCGGATCTATGAGTGATACTAATACCTATTGCATAAATAAGTGCTATTATGCCAACGATAATCAAAATTCTGTAACGATGATTTAGCAGTTTTTTCAATTGTACCTGGTTTAAGATGCGATCTCCTCCAAACTTATTAAGTGCGAGCAATAAATCAGTATTACTTTTACAAATGAATGGATACTCATAAGTAAAAGTGTCAATCTTATTTGCAATAATTATGCGAGTGCGATGAAAGTTCACACTCGTTATTTCCTCCCAATTATATGCGAACTCTGCACTTTCTCCAGAAGTCAAATTTGCACGTCCTGTTATTCCTTTGTCATCTAATTGTATATACGAGTCGCTATGCTGAAGTTTAGTAATAGCATAAGTCACGCCTAAAGTAAAGATTGCTATACCAAACCATAAACTAAGCACCAGGAGTCCATCCTCGGCAAGTGCAGACCACCCATGATTATTCAATGAAGGGAAGATCGTACAGAAACACAATAAGCACACAACACTAACTACGGGCACTATAAATGTAGAAAATCCGGACGCTCCTTCACTACGATAAAATTCTCCATTACTAGAGGATAATTCAGTTGTATTCATATAATGTTGATTTAAAGTTATAAGTCAAATGAGATAGCCTGTCATCCGATATTTGAACTACTCTATAATTTTGAGCAGTTGAGTTGTCGCAAAATTTGCGACAACTTGATTTATGCTTTCAAAATATGTTTGCTTTCAACGTTCTCCAAAACGGTCATTTGTTGGATGGCTATCTGGTTGAGCTTGTTAATGACATCGAATTCTTAGCCGCAAGGGCACGATTATTTCGATGCTTTTTATTTCTAAACCCTCGAATTCGATAGGGTTAAAGTGGTCGAATTTGACCACTTTCTAATTGTGGCGATATCGCCATAATTAAATTCGCCTACAAAGTTACAAAAAAAAATGCACATTTGCAAATTTTCCCGAAGAAAAATGGCAGATTTCTGCATTTTTTGTGGCGACACTGCCGTTTGGGCTTGCACAAGGACGGGAGTGATGACACAAAAAAAGAAAGCGCAGCTTATATTTTTCTTCGGGAAACTCTGCCCAAATGTACCGCATCGCCTTGACGTAATTTCGAGGTGGGGCGGCATAGCAGCGTCGGTGCCCTCGAAGTTACAAAAAAATTCTCAAATATGCAAATCGTGAGAGTAGATTTAGGGAGAAATCAGGATGAAAAGTGAAAAATTTAAAGAGAAGAGATAAAACCGGCAAGGAAATGAAAGCGAATTTGAAAAAAATTCCATGAACCCACACGGATGTGTGGAAAAGTGGAAATGTGGATTTCCACTAATCGTGCCCTTGCGGCTAAAAAATGTGGAAGTGAACATCTCGCAGCAATATTTTGTCCTTCTCTTCGCCATTTTTTGCCCCTCTCGTCCCCCCTCAAGCTTCCTTATGGCATGTTCCTTTTTTGCTGCAAAAAGGAACATGCCACATAATCTTCTTCCCAACTTCTTCCCCCTCTCTTCTCCCTCATGGCCTGTTCCTTTTCTGCTGCAAAAAGGAACATGCCAAAACATGCTCAACTGTTAACCGGATCTTACTCACCCATTAATTCCCTGTATAGACGCAGACCTTTGCCGGTCAGTTTATATGTTTGATCAGGCTTGCTGGGAATTTCGGGGACGGACATGGTTACATAACCTTGATCAACAGATGGCTTAAGATAATTATAGATGAAAATCCTTCTGCTACGTTGCTTCAATCCAAGATCTGCCACAATCTGCCGACGAGGTAACGTTGCCTTACCAATAACCTGAACCATCTTGCGTACGCGCAAATCAACATATGCCCGGTCAAAAGGTCGGGATAAGCTTTCCTTATCGTTTGCTTGTCCGGCTGCAGCAAGATCCAATCGTACATGACACGACTGCAAACCGGCATACACATCCGCACAATCGCTACTTAATATCACCTGATGCCCGGCTTTCTGCAGGGCTTCCATAATCTCCGGAACGTATTTCTTGTTCCCTTTGTCGTCTCGTATAAATATCTTCATGGCCTACTACATGGCCTGTTCCTTTCTGTGATCCAAAGGGAACATGCCAAATTTTGTGCAAAGGTACGAAAATAATCTCAAAAATGCAAATTGCGAGAGTAGATTTAGGGAGAAATCAGGATGAAAAGTTAAAAATTTAACGCGAAGAGGGAAAACGGACGAGGTATGATGGGGAATTTTCACAATTTCACATTTCCACACATCCGTGTGGGTTGATAAAATCCCCATAATAATATAATAATATTATATATTATATAATTATTATGAGCTAAAAATCAAGGTACAGCGATGCGTGGAAATGTGGAAAAGTGAATTAATCGTGCCCTTGTGGCTAAGAAATATGAAAAATGCATTTTTTTTTGCATTTTTTTGCGAAAAAATTTGCAAAACACAATTTGTTCATCGTATCTTTGCAGTGTCTTTCGGATAACAACCCATGTATCACGAGTCATTTACCTTTCATTCGCGTTTACATCTCGTTCGCATCCTTGACATCACCGATTACTAGCTAAATTGACCCAATACAATGAAAGCAGAACTTATAATCCCTATCGACTCGCTCAAAGGCAAACTCGACAACGCAGGCTATTACTTCCGGACCTACCGCGGCCAGCAAATCGTCCAACGAACTCCACGAACATGGACCGACACACCTGCCCGTAAAGCCGCCCGAGAACGATTCACGCAAACCTACGGAAAACGTTCGCCTCGCTCCCCGGATGAGCGTTGCGATCAAGAGTAACCAGAATATCCGGAATATTAAACCAAACCTTAACTATTATGGCAGAGATTAAGCCTATGGCTCTGATTGAGAGCATGAAAAAGAAAGTGTGCATGCACAGCGATGTGTATTTCCGCACGAACAAGAAGACCGGTAAGGTGTATACCGGCAAGTTGTGTAACCCGAGTACGAAGGAGCCGAGTGCGGCGCAGACTGCAGCGAAAGCGCGTTTTGCAAAGGTGTCGGCGGCTGTGCGTGCGATTCTGGCGGGATCGAGCGAGCAGAAGACCGCGTTGGTGGCTGAGTACAATGCTCAGAACAAGGTTGGTTCGTTGTTCGGCTACGCGATGAAGAAGTTGAACGGGAACTATGACCAGAATGGTGACCCGCTCAACGGCTAAGTAAACCCTATTGTTAAACCCTTAAAACCTTAACGAAAATGGCAAAAGTAGAATGGAGTGCCGGTATTGACAGTGTATCCGGCGCATTGAGTAAACCGAGTAAGAGTGGTCAGCACTCGTGCAGCAAGATGCTGCTGGGTACGCACCGCGTAGCCGCGACCACAAGTAACAAATGTAACCGCCTGTATCTGCGCAAGAAAGTGGAGCGTTCGACCGAGCCTACCGCACGAGAGTTGCAGATCCGAGCACGATTCTCGGCTATCAGCGCGCTGATCGCACAGAAGCGTCGCGATCCGGTGGAGATGCAGACGATCCAGGCTGCGTTCCTGGCGCAGAAGGACGACGCCAACGGGTACAAGACCCTGACGAAGTACCTGTGGGCTACCCTGGGCGATGATTACGACAAGGATCACCCGCAGGGATAATTTAGGAAAATAAACCTAGATAAACACTGCTTGTGGGTTGCCGTGCTACGCACGTGAGTCTTAGCTTGCTAAGGTATCCATTCAAGCGAGCTTGACGGCTACCTTATCAATCTAATCCTCACCTCTGCGAGGCGCAACCCCCAAGCAGCAATAAACCTAAAAAACCCATTGATCAATTCATTGAATTTGTTTAATTCGCTTAATTCGTGAAATAATCGTTCGAATGCAATGAGATAAGAACAAATAAGGATTCTATATGATTGATTCATTGAAATTTATTTATGTTTATGGCTGATATTGTCTGGTACTCGAAGAGTTGTGGCTTGGGATGATACGGCAGGCATCAAGCTTGCTTGAATGAATGGCGTAGCAGACTAAGACACAAGTCCGGTACGGACAACAGACAATATCAGTGTAGATTTAGGTTTATTTTCTATCAAAGTGAAACTAAAATGAGATTCTATGAAACGATTATTTATGATTTTTGCAGGGCTGTTGTGCGTTGTTGCCTGTGGTGCATGGCTCAGCTCGTGCAACGTCACAAGGACGGTGACGACCAGCAGCCAGTATGTGCAGCGCGGCGACACGACCGTCCTGATCCAATCGAAGACGATTGAGTCCTACGATGCCTCCAAGCGGCTATAAAGCGTTCGGCAAGCAAATCACACTCAAAGAGATGTCCCCACCGGATGTCTCTTTTTGTCTGCAATATAGATTGCCTTTGTACAAAAATCTGCCAACTCGGTGTTCAAAAACATGCCAACTCGGTGATTAAAATGCAAAAATCACAAAAACATTTGCATATGTCATTTATTTTTAGTATCTTTGTGGCGGATTATTAATTAATTCGTGCAAAGCACCCTAAATTAACGATATGAAACGAATGCTATTATTTGCATTGCCGCTGGTGTTGCTGGCTGCGTGCGGTTGTTCACATAAAACGTATATTCCGCAAGCGCCGGACTATAAGGATACGACGATGTGGTTCACAGCCGATGATGATGCCGATGGAACAGGCGCGGATATCTTCTATGTGGTCTCCACTTGGGAGGAGGATTGGCAGCAAGAGGGCACGGTGTGCCATTATGCGGATGTATGGAATGCGGAGCACCGGGCGAATATGGCGAAAGAGATAAGTCGTGTGGCTGCGTACATGGCACCGGGTAACCGGTTCTATGCGCCGTATTACCGGCACATGACGATCGACGGCTGGGTGACCGGGGACGAAGAGCTCATTCAAAGCCGCACCCGCCTATCGATGGCTGATGTGTGTGAGGCGTTTGACACCTTCATTGCCCGACGTGACAACAGTCGTCCGCTGGTGATAGCCGGGTTCAGCCAAGGCGGCATGGCGGTGGTGGAACTGCTCAAACATATGAGCGATGAGACCTACAGCCGGCTGGCAGCGGCGTACGTAATGGGATATAAACTTACGCCTGCCGACACGCTGTGCGCGCATATACGTCCGGCAAAAGGCGAGACGGATACGGGCGTGGCGATCTGCTACAATACGGTGAAGGATGTCAAGTATGTACAGCCGGTGATTGCGGCTTCCTGCTGCGCCATCAACCCCGTGAACTGGCACACCGACGCTACGCCGGCCATCCTGCATGACACGATCACGGTGACGCTCGACCCGACGGCACATGTGCTGGTGGTGAGCGGCTACAGCGGAAGTGAGTATGCACCGTACCGGAACTTCCTGAATGTGGGCGATATCCACAGTTGTGAACCCTGGCTCTACAGCGATTGCATCCGGCAGAACATAGAAAAACGCATTGCCAGCTTCAAGGGCTTGGAGTAATCAAGAATTATCGTTATGCATTCTCAGATTATACAACCGATCAATATCTTACGTCCGTACATCTCCCGTTATGTGTTCGTGCAGGCGGAAGGCTCGACGGATATCATGACTCCGCCTTCCGATGACCCGCGTTTCGTGAATGGTAAGCATGTTCAGCCCTTGTTGCCAAACTATGGCAGTTTTATCTTCATACGTAACGCTGTGGCAGATATTAGCGGCACGCAGACGGATGAACTAACTCTGCTTGGAGCGAACCAGAAGACGATCGGTTTGACGACCGTCAGCGGTTGGTTTGAAGGCATGATGCTTGACTTCGAACCCGGTGGGATGTATGCACTGCTTGGCGTTGATCTGCTGCAACTCTCCGGCAAAGTGCTGCGTGTATCCGATTACGGCAACGCAGCTCTGCTGCAGCTCGACCGCATATTCAAAAGTACATCCTCCGCCGAACAGATAGCGCCACTAATGGATGCGTTCTTCCTGGGGCATCTACCGCCGAAGCAGGATCTCAACTACACCCGCATCCGTAAGGTCATAGCCGCTTGCGATGCCGCCAAAGGTAACATCACCGCTGCTCAGATGGCGGCTGTGGCATGCCTGAGCGAACGGCAGTTCCTACGCGTGTTCCGTACGTATGTGGGTATACCGCCCAAGCAATTCGTACGGCTCAGACGGTTACATCGTGCGTTGCAAACGATGCAGCAAACAGCTGCCAGCGGCAATACGATCGATCTGCTCGCTGTTGCATTGGAGCACGGATACTACGATCTGAGCCACATGGCAATGGAGTTTCAGCAGATGGGATGCGTATCACCCAGTCACTTCAGGATGTTGGGCATCCCCCTGACAGCGGACTTCTCTGTGTTCTTCGGATAGCAAAAATGCAAAAATCCAACACACCAATCGGGCATTCCATGCAGAATGTCCGATTTTTCATTTTATTTTTGCAAAAATTGCCGTATCTTTGCATCAAATTTCAAAATATTAATTCTGTTATGCGAAAATTATCTATACTTATCATGCTTCTGACGGCAGCTTTTATGTCTGCCGAAACAATCAAGGGAACCGTAACCGATGCACGTGGCGACGCAATGCCCTTTGTGACCGTATCTGTGCTTGCACAGGATTCGTCGCTCATCACGGGTGCTATCACCGACGAGAAAGGACGATACGAGGTAACGGTGAACGGATTAACGGGTGAAGGGATGAATGGGATGATCATCCAAGCCTCGTATATCGGTTATCAAACCGCCTGTGGTGGTCCGGACTTCGTGCTCCAAGAGGAAACAGAGAACCTTGCCGAAGTGGAGGTGAAAGCCCGCAAACCGCTCGTGGAACGTCAGATGGACAAGCTGGTGCTGAATGTCAGCGCATCGCCATTGTCTGCCGGCTCCAACGGCAACGAGATTCTACGCCGTGCGCCCGGTGTGCGCATTGACAAGGACGGCAACATAACCGTCAACGGCAAAGGCGTGGAGGTGTATGTGGATGGCAAACCCTCGTACCTGAGCGGACAACAACTCAAAGCGATGCTCGACGGTACGGACGGTAACACGATCGAGAAGATCGAGATCATCAGTAACCCCTCGGCCAAGTACGATGCGTCAGGGCAGGGTGGTATAATCAATATCAAGACCAAGCGCAACATGATGCGCGGGCTGAACGGCATGCTCAATGCCGGATACGGAGGTATGTACTTCGGCGACGTGAAGCGCTACTTGCAGATGGATATGGTGTCGCTCAACCTCAATTACCGTAGCGAGAAGACATATACCTTCGGACAACTGACGCAGGTTTATGCCCAGAATGATATAGATTTCGAGACGGGTCGTACCATCCCCGCTACGGCGACCACTCCCGCCATAGAGAACAAATCCGTGTCGGGCTACGATATCGAATTCCAATATTACATGCTCAAGCTCGGCAACGACTGGTATATTGATTCCGTGAATACGCTCGGATTTATCCTGCAAGTGCCGTTCATGAATATATCACAGCGCATATTGGATGGCCGCAACTACGCCTATACCGTCACGGGCACGGACACTACCTATAGTTATACTACCACCCGCACGCGTACCTGTGCGCCGCAACATACGGCTAACCTGAACTTCACCCACACCTTCAACGAGGCTCTCGAACGCGAACTGACCGTCAATGTCGATTATAACCGCTACGGCACGTCGTCGCAGAACTTCCAACAGACGGATTATATCGGTTCGCACAAGCTCGGGCTGGACATCAACAGCCGTCAGACAGTGGATATCTACAGCGCGAAGCTCGACTTCCAGACCCGCTTCTGGCAGACGGGCATGATCGAGTGCGGCGTGAAGTACGCGCTCTCGTCAACGGATAACGCGATGACCACCGACTCTATTCTCAACGATGCCAAGCTCAGCCGCACGCCTTCGGATTTCCAGTATCAGGAGCACGTGGCAGCAGCGTATATCAGCGTCGGCAAGCAGTTCGGCGAACACTGGTCTGCGAAACTCGGTCTGCGCGGCGAATATACATTCAGCCATGGCAACTGGAGTAGTGCGGATTCGGTAACCAACAAGTCGTACTTCAATCCTTTCCCTACGGCGTATGTAGGCTACTCAAATAATGCCGTAGGCAAACTGCAGCAGCCGATCAGCGTCAGCATGAGCTACGCGCGGCGTATCAAACGACCGAACTACTGGATGCTCAATCCCTTCGTCACCTACTTGGACGCCTATTCCTATCAAAAAGGAAATACCGAACTCACGCCTGAGTTCAACAACGATGTGGAGGTGAACTTCTCATGG
>Ga0310696_10006366_pt1 | contig 14036 bp, 8 predicted proteins | sample AusTroGonzalo_MG_4_FD_203885 | JGI IMG/M metagenome (GOLD analysis project Ga0310696, IMG submission 203885) | Bovine rumen microbial communities from tropical cattle in Woodstock, Queensland, Australia - Gonzalo_02 (v2) (version 2) | ecosystem: Host-associated > Mammals > Digestive system >...
CCGTCATCGTGCCGAATTTCAGCGGTGTGCCGTCCGCGTAGTGCGTCACGCGCAGGTTCTCGCGCATCCAGCACTGGGCACCAAGTTGAACGGTCTGATACACATTGCCGTCATAGTCGATGACCGTGCCGCAATCGGTCTGCGCCAGCGTCAATAGCGGCATGGCGAATAATATGAACAGGAATACAATATTTAATTTATGCACTGTTTGAATGTGATGTTTCTATAATCCGCTGCAAATGTACATAATTTTTGAAAGCGGGACAAAAGGATGAGGTGACTTCTGTTTTCGATTGTGGATTTTACGACGGGTTTTACAATTTCAGCACCTTACAAATTTTAACAATCATTTCTTAATAATATATTGATAATCAATGTATTAAAAATAATTATTATCTTTGCAGCGACTTTTAAACAAATATAATCATGAAGAAAACAGACATCAATTCGACCTCTGTGGGGAAAGGCGAATTCATTTTGTCCCAACCTGATGAAATAATGCCACCAAGCGACAAGACACAATTCTCTATAGAATCCATGATTGTTGTGATTAGGGGACAGCAAGTAATACTTGACCGCGACTTAGCCATTTTATATGGTATTGAAACCAAAAGATTGAAGGAACAGGTGAATCGCAATATCAAAAGATTCCCGCCAGATTTCATGTTTAGGTTGGATCAAGAAGAACTGGTTTGTTTGAGGTCGCAAATTGCGACCTCAAAACAAAGGGGCGGTACTCGATATGCCCCTTACGCTTTTACCGAAAACGGTGTGGCCATGCTCAGCAGTGTTCTGCATACGGAAAAAGCAATCGCAACAAACATTCAAATCATGCGTGCTTTTACTATGATGCGACATGTTTTGTCTTCTAATATACAGGTCAGACAAAGACTGATAGAACTTGAGCATCATCAAATTGAAACAGATAAACGAATCAATGAAGTGTTTCAACGATTGAATCAAGGTGAACAAGTCAAGGAAGGCATCTTCTGCGACGGACAAATCTTTGACGCTTACGCCTTTGCATCAGATCTGATCAAGTCAGCGAAGCAAAGGATTGTTCTGATTGACAACTATATAGACGAGTCGGTATTTCTTATGCTAGCAAAACGGAACGAGAATGTTGCTGCGGAAATTGTCACTAAGCTAATAACCGAAACACTGGCACTGGATATTGAGCGACACAACCTACAATACCCAGCCATCACCATTCGTGAAAGCCCACGATACCATGACCGCTTCCTAATCGTGGATGAAACCGTATATCACATCGGCGCATCGCTTAAAGACCTTGGAAAGAAACTGTTCGCTTTCAGCAGAATGGAAATAAAAGCAGAAGATATCGGAATACAATAATACATGCCAATAAACTACCACCAAACAATCTCATCGCAGAAAATATACGACGGCTGCCCTTTGGCCTGGTGCCACTTCGGCAGCGGACCTGCGTTATTCACAACCACCCGCACATAGCGCGACTTGAGATTCAAGCCATCCGCCTGCAGCGTGAAAATGTTCTGATCCGCCGAATCATAGTCCACATCCAACAAAACGAATGTTCTGTACAGCACATAGTCTTTCCCGTTTTTGGATGTGTAGATATCCACCATGTTGGGCGACATAATCCAGTCATGGATATTCTGGAAGAAGCGCATCTTGACTCTATTCAACGCGATGGTTTTTCCAAAATCAAAATCCACATTGATGTCGTTACCCCAATAACCTTGCCAGTTGCCGTCATTGTAAGCATCGCCGCCAATCTTGCCGTCGGCCAGGGCTCCTTCGCCCGACGCGGCATACTCGGGGCGGTAGTCAGCGTAACGTGTGTTCAGCTTCGACAGTTTGCCCAATCCTTTGTGCAAGAGCACATACTGCTCGGAGAGCACCTCCTCACCCATCACATTGCGGGTCATGGCGCGCACGGTGGCCGACTGCGAGAGCGTAATCGGGCCCGTGTACAGGTTTTCGCCCACACAAGGTTTGCGACCATCAATAGTGTAATAGATGGGCTGGTCGCCAAAGAGGGTTTGCAAGGAGACCTCCGCCCCACCCTCCTCGTTAAGTTGCATGGTCATCAGTACATGGTTAGGGATATTCCTAAGCTCCTGCGCCACCCGATCGTAGCGTTCTTCCACGATATTGCGGCTATAAGGCCGGCATTCTTCATCCCACAAATGCAGATACATCTGCTTGACCACATGCAGCAGTTCAATTTCTTCCCGTATGATTTCTGCAATATCATCTTTATCAAGAAAAGAATTTCCTTGCAGATACTGATATATATTGTATCGAAGCATATTGCGTTTGGCAACCGCCAACTGATGCCATGCCACATAATAGGCAATGCGCATCGGGGCCGAAAACTGAAGCGCATCCTTCTGACCATCATATTTGTACATGTCTTTACTGCGATTGATTATTTCGCACGCGCGCCGGTTCTCGAGATAGTTCTCCTCACTGACTTTCGTCGGATAGAAATCCCACACGCTCTCATAAAGTGCGCCGCTGTTGAAAAAATTGGGCACATTCACTTTCTCCAAATCCCGCATCAGTTGGAAATGGTCAGTAGGCGTTGCAAAACGCTTTTCAAACAACGCATTGAACGCCATCAATCGCATATTCCTCTCCTGGTCAGCGGCCTTCGGCTCGGTGGACTCAAGCGGGTTCCACGCCATCTCTGCCGCCCAGCACATGCCGTGCCACGCGCTATTGATGAGCGACTCGCCAGAGTCATCCCACGCCGTATTCATCATGCCCAGCGCACCTTGCTGATAGCCGTCGCGAACCAAGTTGGCGATGTTTTTGGTATAGAGATCATAACTCGGAAAGACCGAGCCCCACATACTCATACCCGGCGCTACCATAAACTCAAGTCCTTGTTTCTTAAACGGTTCCATCATACTCACATAACTGTCCAGCGGCGAATAGGCCCACACAATCATCAGCATATCCTTGGGCAGTTGGGAAGTGACGGCAGAATCCTTCGCCGCAATGTCGCCCCACATCATCACCCGCTTGCCAAGAGGTTTCAGCACATCATACACCCAGCGGATATGGTCGGCATACACTTGCGAGGCGCCATGCTTTGCCACATAGTCGCGCGCCTTGCCACTGCCCAGCGCTTCTGTTTCATCGCAGTTGATATTGAAGAACGGTGAACTGTACGCCTTCGCGACCGTTTCCAGTTCATTCTTCAGAAAATCCTTCGACTTTTCCGGATTCCAATTCGCCTTGGTGTCCGCCATCTCCTGATAATAGGGAATGCGCAGCGTCTTCTCGGCGTGCGCCAGACACTGCTGGTTACCGAAAAACTCAACATGATATTGGGCAGCATACTCCTCCAACTCCTTGATTTCCTCAGCGGTAAGTCCGTCCGAAGGAGCGATGTCATAGTAGTCATCCAGTTTGAAGACATGTTCCGTATAAAGGTTGAAGAAGTTCATTTTGTATTCAGCCATCGTGGCAATCATCCGTTTCAGGAACTCCATATTCACGATGGGTCCTCGACTAATGTCGTCCATCCAGCCACGATATTTCAGTTTAGGATAATCGACTATGCGCATACACGGAATTGCCACCTTACCATCTTCTTTGGCAAAATGGCGCAACATCTGTTTGAGGCTCTGCTCGCCATAGAACAGTCCAGTTTCCGTAAGCGCCTGAATCACAACACCCTTTTCGGTTACCTCCAAAATATATCCCTGGTCGGCATTGATATCCACCGGGAATGAGCCAATCAATTCTTTCACCGGTTTGCAATCAGCAGCAGATGTCAGCAGCAGTTCTCCCGGGCGCATCACCACCTGTTGCGGTGAAGGGATAATGCCGGTAGTTTGGGCAAAACCTGTAACAGACAGCAGGATTATTAGGCAAAATGTCAGAATGTTTTTCATAACAGCACGAATATGGGTGCAAAAATACGAAAACAAACAATTAAACCATCTTGATAAAAATGGTCTTTAACAATCTCTTTTTTTTGTACTTTTGCAGGCTGTTGAACCTTGAACTTTGAATTTTGAACTTCTTATAGCATGTCTCTTATCAAATCTATTTCCGGAATACGTGGAACCATCGGCGGGAAGGCAGGCGAAAACCTCACCCCCATTGACATCATAGAATTAACATCCGCATTCGTAGCACTCCTGCGCGAAAGCGGTACCGAAGGCAAACTCACCATTGTGGTGGGTCGCGATGCGCGCGTGTCGGGCGACATGGTCAGCCGACTGGTCTGCGGCACGCTGCAGGGCATGGGCTCAGATGTCATCGACACAGGGCTCTCCACCACGCCAACCACAGAGATGGCGGTATTGCACCACCATGCCGACGGCGGCGTCATCATCACCGCCTCGCACAACCCCATGCACTGGAACGCCCTCAAGCTGCTCAACGCCAAAGGCGAGTTCATATCCGGTGAGGATGGCAAACGCCTTCAGGCTATCGCTGCCGAGCACGACTTCCAATATGCCGAAGTCAACGCATTGGGAGGATACACATACTACAGTAACGCCATCCAAGACCATATCGACGCGGTGCTGAAACTGCCGTTGGTCAACAAAGAGGCCATCTCACAAGCCGACTTCTCTGTCATCGTGGATGCCGTAAACTCCACCGGTTCCATATCCATTGCTCCGCTATTGAAGCAACTGGGCGTGCGCAAGGTCACCGTGCTGAACGACGAGCCCAACGGCGTTTTCGCCCACAACCCGGAGCCTATTCCCGAGCATCTGTATGGCATTTCCGAAGCCATGAAGAAAGGCAATTACGACGTAGGCTTTGTCGTTGACCCTGATGTGGACCGCCTGGCCATCATCAAACCCGACGGTGAGATGTTCGGTGAGGAATACACGCTGGTGTCCGTGGCTGATTACATCCTGCAACACACGCCAGGCAATACAGTGTCGAATCTCTCCTCCACCCGCGCGCTGCGCGACGTGAGCCGCCAATACGGTGTGGAATACAATGCAGCTGCCGTGGGTGAGGTCAATGTGGTGGAGAAGATGAAAGAGACCAACGCGGTTATCGGCGGCGAGGGCAACGGAGGTGTCATCTATCCAGAATTGCACTACGGCCGCGACGCGCTTGTGGGCGTGGCCCTGTTCCTCTCCCACCTGGCCACATCCGGCAAAGACTGTGTGGAACTCCGATCTTCCTATCCGGATTATTGCATTTCCAAGAACAAAATCGAGCTCACCCCCGGCATTGACATTCCAAAATTGCTCAACACCATAGCCGAGACTTACGCCCAGTATGAAGTAAACACCATTGACGGGGTTAAGATCGACTTCGAGGACGGCTGGGTGCACGTGCGCAGCTCCAATACCGAACCCATCCTACGCATTTACGCCGAAGCCATGACCGACAGCATGGCCGACAATATCGCCAAGAAGATAATGTTAGACATTCGAGAAATGATCAAAGACTGATGAAAAGACAGATAAAGATATTCCAGTTCCTGCTGCTGATATGCATTTGCCTATGCACCGGCATCCTTCACGCTCAAGGTATAGCTCCCAAAGGCACCCCTCTCGTGAAGAAGTACAATATCAAGGTAAACTCGGTGCAAAATGCCGACAAACTTTACATCCAGGGATTCTACGGCAGCACATACTTTCTTGTGGACAGTGCTGTTGTGAAGAAAGGTGTCGCCGTGTTCAAGAAAAACAAGTGCGAACTGCCAGGCGGCGTGTATCTGCTCTGTTTTTTCGATCCGTCTCATTCATACACCAACGTCATCTGCGAGTTCATCATCAACAACGACCCGAAATTCACTATAACTCACACTCAGCATACTGACTCCGCTTCCGGGTATATCATCAATGATATTGACATTACAGGCTCGCCGGAGAACGATCTGCTTTACGCTTTCCGCAACCGGCTGATGACCGTTTACACGCCCAATGTTCGCGAGGTTTGCCAGGAGTACCTTTCCATAGCACCGGAAAGCTTTGCCGCCAAATACATCATGGCTGCCTACGGCAGTTACCAGACCCCAAGCAACACGCCGGAAGAGGAAGACTTTAAAGTGCAACAGATGATTGACGATTTCGATTTCTCGGAACCACGATTGCTGCACACGCCATTGCCAACATCACACATGGTTGAACACTGGGTTTTGCGCGAGGACGAGACGGACTCCATCATCGCATCTATGGACAATATTTTGAAAAGATGTGAGAATGAGACTGTCCTGAACTTCTTCCTCAGCAAATTTTTCTCCATGATGGACGTTCATGACCCTGTGTATGACCCCGTACTCGTCCACCTGTACGATAACTACAGCCACGACTGGATTGAGGACGGACGAGAGGGTGCTATCAAACGCAAGATTGAGACATTACACCGCGTACTGGCCGGGGCGAGACTTCCCGAGCTCATTTCGCACGACATTGACGGGAAACCTCATTCCACCAACGACATCAAAACCAAATACACCGTCGTCTGGTTCTGGGACCCCGACTGCGACCACTGCCAGGGAATGACCCCGGTGTTGCATCAGATGTACACGGAACACGCAGAGGATTACAATTTCGAGGTTTTCGCCGTGGAGGTAAATGACGACTACGACCGCTGGAAGAAGTTCTCCGACGAGCACAACCTCTGGGATTGGATTAACCTCAGCACCTCCAAAGGGGAACAGAACATCGATTTCATCGAATACTTCGACATCCTGACCACCCCCGTGCTGCTGCTGGTGGATAATTCCAATTACCATACAATAATTGCACGGCAAATGTCGTTAACGGAACTGCAAAAATTCTTGGAGAATGAGGCGGGACAGATGAAGATTAGGTGAAAGGGGTGCATGAGGTGAATGAGGTAAATGAGGTGAATGAGGTAAATGGGGTGAATGGGATAAATGGGGTGAATGGGATAAAAGTTTTTTTTCAAACGACAATAATAAAACAACATTTATAATGACAAGACGCTTTTTACTATTGTGTATTCTGACTGTTTTTCTGTTCGGGAACATCTCCGCACAAAAAGGGAAAAACAACAACTCAGCCCAACAAAAGGGACATGAACTGGTGTTCAACATCAAGGATTCCAAAGACAAGCTGGTTTATCTGGTCATCCATTACAATGAGAAGCTGATATTGAAGGACTCCACCACACCGGTGGCGCCAGGCAAGTTCGTGTTCAAAGGGGACAACCGTTACGATGACGGCTTGTACTCGCTTGTTTCGGGCGACAAGAAGCTTTATCTCAACTTCATCATTGACCGCAACCAGCACTTTGAGTACAACTTGGACACTACCACTGATGTGGAGCATTTCAGCACGAAGAATTCCCCAGAGAACGATGAAATGTTGAAATTCCAACGCAGGACAGCTGTCGCACAAAAGTCGGCCAACGAATGGTCCAAGAAATACAAGGAGTTTAATGCCGCTGGCCAACAAGATAGTGCTGATTTCTACAAAAACAAGCTGAATAAGATCAACGATGAGATGCTGGACTTCATCAACCATGAAATCATAGACAAGCATCCAGACTACCTCTTTTCCAAAATGCAGAAATCCTACATGCAGATAGATGTACCCGAATACAAAAAAGAGAACGGCGATCCCGACTACGAAAAGCAGGCTGCCTACTATCGCGAGCACTATTGGGACAACTTCGACCTTGGCGACCACCGGTTCATCTACATACCATCGTTCGATCCCAAGCTCAAGGACTATTTCACCAAGCTGCTCTACCATCAGGAGTCTGACACTATCAACAAGTATATGGACAAGTTCCTGGCCAAGACTGAAAAGGACACGTTCATGTACCACTACTGCGTGGATTGGCTGTCTTATCAGTTTGAGACCAGCAAAATTGTGGGCCACGATGCCGTTTTCTGCCACATTGCCCGAAACAACCAGCTGGCCGGAAAGTGCTACTGGATGGACGAGGATCTGATCGGCAAATACCAAAAGCGCATCAAACGACTGGAGCCCACCCTGATAGGTAAAATCGCACCAGAACTCATCATTCCCGACACCAACCTGTCCGAAGATGTCCGTTTCTGGCATTCCTCCTATCGGATGAGAAAGCCATACACAATCCTTTGGTTCTTTGATCCCAACTGTCCTACCTGCAAAAAAGAATCCAAAGCCCTGCGGCAAGTGTATGACTCTCTGGAGACCATCGGCAAACGCAACTTTGACGTTTACGCTATCGGAAACGACGACACTATTGAAGCATGGAAAAAATATGTCAAAGAAAACAACCACCCATGGACCAATGTGGGGGGGAACAAGGGCAACATGGATTATCTGGATTATTTTGGCATTTATGAAAGTGGCAATCCAGCCATGTTTATCATGAACTCCAAGCACGAGATTATCCTTAATCGACGCATCGACATGCACAACCTGCCTCAATTCTTCGAGGAGTATGAAAAGATGGAAAAGAACAAGGCGGAGCGACTCATGAATCAACAACAGAACAACTAATTAAAAATCAATCATAAAAGACACTGCAAATGAAGGATATTTTTGAAAGAATCAAAGAATCTTCCGGCGGTCCGATCGGACAATACCGTGAAAAGATAGACGGTTATTTCGCATTTCCGAAACTGGAAGGCGAACTCGGTCCGCACATGCGCTTCAACGGCAAGGATGTGCTCTGCTGGAGTATCAACAACTATCTCGGTCTGGCCAACCATCCTGAAATCCGCAAGGCGGACGCGGAAGGTGCCGCCCGCTGGGGCATGGCCTACCCGATGGGCAGCCGTATGATGACCGGACAAACCGCACTCCACGAGCAACTGGAACGCGAGCTGGCCGATTTTGAGCACAAAGAGGCCGCTTTCGAGTTCAACTTCGGTTATCAGGGCATCCTGTCCACCATTGACTCGCTGGTTTGCCGCCACGATGTCATCGTGTATGACGCGGAAGCCCACGCCTGTCTGCTCGACGGTATCCGCCTGCACATCGGCAAGAAGTTCAAATTCCGTCACAACGACATCAAAGACTGTGAGCGAATCCTCGGCAACGCCTGCAAAATCGCCGAAGAGCAAGGCGGTGGCGTGCTGTTGATCACGGAAGGCGTATTCGGCATGACCGGCGCACTCGGCATTCTGGACCAGATTGCTGCCCTCAAAAAGAAATATCCGTTCCGCATCCTCATTGACGACGCCCACGGCTTCGGCGTGATGGGACCTCATGGACGAGGCACCTCCGAGCACTTCGGCGTGATGGACGACATCGATGTATATATCGGCGCTTACGCGAAGTCCATGGCCACTATCGGCGGTTTCGTCGCTTCCGAAAAGGGCATCATCAACTTCCTGCGCTACAACATGCGCTCGCAGATGTACGCCAAGTCATTGCCAATGCCCATCGTGGTCGGCTGCCTGAAACGTCTTGAGATCATCCGCAGCGAGGAAGGCGACAAGCTGAGAGCCCACCTTTGGGAAGTCACCCGCGCTTTGCAGAAAGGATTCCGCGACCTCGGCTACGAAATCGGACCGGCAGAAGCGTGCGTCACCCCGGTGCACTTGTACTGCGGCGTTGACCAGGCTGCCAATATCGCTGTTGACTTGCGCGAGAATTACAACATTTTCTGCTCTATCGTCACCTACCCCGTCATTCCTCCGGGAATGCTCATCTTCCGCGTCATCCCCACCGCTGCACACAGCATGGAGGACGTGAAGCGCACCTTGGATGCCTTCCGCGACATCAAGGAGCGTCTGGCCAAAGGCGACTATGACAAACCCATGCCCGACATGGCCCTAATCAAGCAATAGCAATGATAAAAAATATCATCTTCGACTTCGGGGGTGTTCTGTATCGCATTCGGTATCAGAACATCCCCGAAGCATTTGAAAAATGCGGCATTCCGCACTTTGAGGAAATCTACAGCAAGCAGCACCAGAACGATGTGATGGACCAGTACGAAGAAGGGCTGATCAGCACGGAGGATTTCCGCAGTTACATTAGCACGCTGGCCTCCTGTCCTATCACCGACCAGCAAATTGACAACTGCTGGAACGCCATCCTGCTGGGATTCCCGAAAGAGCACGAGGAGTTGCTGCAAAAGGCAAGCCAGCATTACAATCTTTACCTTTTCAGCAACACCAACCAGTTGAACTATGACCGGTTCCGGGCCGACATGCACGAGCAATTCGGCTACGATATTTTCGACCGGCATTTCAAGAAGTGCTATTTTTCGCAATTACTACACATCCGTAAGCCGAAATCGGAGGGGTTCCGCCTTATCCTACAGGAGAATCTCCTGCAACCAGCGGAAACGCTATTTATTGACGACTCGCCCCAGCACCTCGCGGGCGCGCAGGCTTGCGGACTGCACACCCTCCATCTTCAAGACGGCATGGATGTGACAGAATTGTTTGATGAAGAGGGCATATTGAAAAAAACAGGGACGCCATAAGCGCCCCTGTTTTCATTTTATAAATATGGTAAATGTTTAGAATGCGTAACGCAAATGCACCAGAATCTGCCATGTAGAAGAAAGGTTGTTATAGACCGACCAAGTGGGTTCTGAGAAGGTGTACTGACCGTCTTTGTAGTTCAACACCACATCGCTGTTGAGCACCTTGTAGGCACCCCACTTGCTGCAGAAGAGATTGCCGAGATTGAAGATGTCCAAGCCCACATCCAAGGTGTGTTTATGGCCAGTTACATTGAAGTAGAACTCCTGTGCAAACTTGAAGTTGATGCGATTAAGCCAAGGTGCTTTGCCAGCATTGCGCTTGGAATATTCACCTCTGTGCTTGCTCAGATAACTGTCGGCGGCAATGTAATTTTCGAAGGCCTCCTTGTTTTCAGCAGAAATGAAAGGCATGGCAGCCAGTTCTTCCACGGTGGGGATGTACATGAGTTGCGGACTGCTGCCCATACCGCTCACATTGTTGATGAGGTATGAGTGGCGGGTCTGGTAATAATTGCTGTAGATGCCCACATTGTAACCCTCGTAGAAGAGACCGAGCTTCGTGGCCGTATGTTTGCCCTCGTTGATGGTGTAGCTAATGGCGCCTATTACACGGTGTGGAGCCACAAAGCCGGAATAACCCAGCTCCGGAGCATTGCCGTCATTGCGGTTCGGTGTACTGGCAAAGGATGAAACCTGGTCGCCAGAACCGTCAGATATAGAAGTGGAACGGCTGAAGGTGTAGGCAGCCAACAAGTCAAGACCGAAATTGAAGGATTTGGACAACTCGGCTGTCAATGCATAATATTGGCCATGAAGACCTTTCACATTGTGGAGGTAATAGCCGTTCATCTTGCCGCCACTTATATTGGTAATGTTCTCTTTCCCATAATGGGTTCTCGCTTCGGGTTCTCCCGGGAGTTGCACCGTACCGTCCTCATAATAACCCAGCATGCTGGCATACACCTCATTGAAATTGTAGGAATAAACGCCCTCAATTGTGGCCTTTACATCACCGGGGATTGTAAAATCAAATGAGAGTGAAGATTTCCAGCTGGTGGGCATTTTCAAGTCTTTCGCCAGAATCGTGGCACTTGTAGGTGCCGGAAGATCCTGACGATGGAACTCATTGCCTGCATAAATGCTGTTGATGATCTCAGCACGGTTCGGATTGAAGTTCACCACCGGGTTGCCCGTGTTGTTGTTGGCTATGTATTGGTATTGCAGGCAGTTGGAGTTGCCAGCTGCACTCACAAGCCACACATTCGGAATACGGCCGGTGAAGAGACCTGTACCGCCACGCATGATAACCTTGCGGTCTTTGGTAATGTCCCAGTTGAAACCGATACGCGGGGAAACATTCACAGTAAGTTTCGGCAGGTCCGCCGTGCTCAAGCCGGCAAAGGAACTCTCCGGATTCTCGGCTGCCACTCTGTCAAAGTCCAAGTTGCGGTTGTCATTCGGGAACCGGATAATCGGCATCTCCAAACGAACGCCTGCCGTGAGTTTGAAGAACTTGCTGAACTCCATCTCGTCCTGCGCATACACGGAGGCCTGCGAAAAATCGAAAGTCGGATACAGCGTTTCAGTAGGATTATCCGAATTGGCATGCGTAATCATGAAAGCCACAGGACGATAGCCGGACACGCCGTTCGCATCGTTCACAAACGACTGCCATGAATCATAAATGTACCAGCCGGCACCACCCTGCATGAAGCCGTTCACAATGCGGTTCCACTCATATTGGGCACCCACCAGAAAATTGTGAATACCTTTAATATAGGTAAACTCATCCGTAACCGTAACGGTGTTCACTTTACGCAGATTGGCGTATGTAAACGGATCGGGACCGAAGGTGGTGTACATGGCCATCTGCTGGTTTCCTTCAGCATCTGTATAGGGTTCCAAAATATCCACTGTCGGGAACAAATCGCCCACGAAAGAACGGGGTTCATTCTGCAATGACCATGTGACACGCGCCATGTTGTTGCCGCTGCCGTCTAACACACGGCTGTTGAGTTCCGCAGCAAGGGATGTGAAGTTCATATCCTGGAAATAACGCGCCGACTCAAAAGGCATGGCATAATCGGATTGACGGCCTGCCACATAGCGGTTTATCGTGTAAGTGTCTCCATGCAAATCGGTAATCGTGGTATTCGTGCCGCCCAGCGGGCTCATGGAACTGGATGCATTGTTGGAATTGGAGGTGTGCGTGTGTGTGAAGCGGATATTGAAGATATTGTCCTTGTTGATATTCCAGTCAATACGGGCCATCACTTTGTAGTCAGGTGTACTGAGCGAATAGTTTTGATAGCGTCCTGGGTTGTAACCGAACTTGTCATTCAGAAAACTCAAGATGTTATCCATCTGGCTGACTGTGGGGCGATTATAGCCCGAGCCACCGCCGTACTCCTGATCATCAGCAGTGCGCGCCTGAATAGTGGAGCCGGCCTGGTTATCAACAATGTACTCGCCGTTGAGGAAGAAGAAAAGTTTGTCTTTCACGATGGGGCCACCAAGCGTGAAACCGGTCACATTGTTCAATGTGGAGGATGTGGTCAGCATGTTGGTATCAACCTTCTGGCCACGCATCTTGTTGCAAGTGAAATAATCATACACGGAGCCATGCCAGGTGTTTGTACCGCGCTTGGTCACCATGTTGATAGCACCACCCTGGAAGCCGCTTTGGCGCACATTGAACGGTGTAACATTCACGCCGATCTGGTCAATGGCATCAAGAGAGATGGGCGCACCTCCGGCGGGCAGGTTGGAGCCAATACCAAAGGAATTGTTGAAGGTGGCACCGTCCACCGAAACGGAAGATCCGCGGTAGTTGCCACCACCCACGGAAAAGCCGCCTCCCACCTCCGCGGCCTGCGGCGTGAATTTCATAATATCATTCAAACTTCGGTTGATGGTGGGCATCGCCGCCAAAGTGTGATTGTCAATGCGTGTGCCCACACCCGAACGCTGGATGTTCATCGTGGAACCGTCGCCGTCCCCGTAAATAGCCACTTCGGCCAAATCAACCGCTGCTTTGTTCATCGGTGCGTTGGCCACCACCGACTCCGACAGCGGCGCGTGCACATTCTTGATCATCACCGTCTGATACCCCATCTTGTCCACTTTGATGGTGTAAGGGCCACCGGCAATGACATTGTTGATAACATAATACCCCTTCTTGTTGGTCACCGAATAATATGCTGTGTTAGTCGGGATGTGCACTGCGGTCACGACAGCGTCCGTCACAGGGCCGTCGTCATCATTCACAAATCCCGAAATCGAAGAGGTTGTGGTCTGTGCATTCGCGGAAAACACGAAAAACAGACACACCACCGCAGAGAGGAACACTGGCAGGAACCCTTGCCCATTCCGCATCTGCCGGTCTTGCTTGAGAAATCGTAAATATCTTACCATAAGCCAATTAATTAAGTTAATAATAAAAGTGGTCGTTGTCTGAAACAACAACACAAAAATAAAAAATATACTCAATCATTTTTTGTATTTTTGCGCTTTAAAAAAATTTAAACCGCTTTTTTATGGAAAATAATAAATACAAATTGGTCTGCACAAAATGCGGCAAAGTCATCCCCAACTTCGCCACATGGTTTGAGATGAACCAGGAATGTCCCTGCGGCTGCAAACGCGCCGATGTCGTATAT
>Ga0310696_10006369_pt1 | contig 14033 bp, 13 predicted proteins | sample AusTroGonzalo_MG_4_FD_203885 | JGI IMG/M metagenome (GOLD analysis project Ga0310696, IMG submission 203885) | Bovine rumen microbial communities from tropical cattle in Woodstock, Queensland, Australia - Gonzalo_02 (v2) (version 2) | ecosystem: Host-associated > Mammals > Digestive system >...
CTGCTCTGAAGGAGAATGGCATCAACAGTATTGAAGAGGCCAACGAGATTTGTGAAAAGGCAGGTGTTGATCCTTACCAGATGTGTGAGGAGACTCAGCTTATCTGCTTCGAGAATGCCAAGTGGGCATATGTTTGTGGTGCTGCTATCGCCATCAAGAAGGGCGTAAAGACTGCTGCCGAGGCTGCTGAGGCCATCGGTATCGGTCTGCAGAGCTTCTGTATCCCCGGATCAGTAGCCGACGATCGTAAGGTAGGTATCGGTCACGGTAACCTCGCCGCTCGTCTGCTCCGCGAGGAGACTGAGTGTTTCGCATTCCTGGCTGGTCATGAGAGCTTCGCTGCTGCCGAGGGTGCTATCAAGATTGCCGAGATGGCTAACAAGGTACGTCAGAAGCCTCTGCGCGTTATCCTGAACGGTCTTGGTAAGGACGCTGCTCAGATCATCAGCCGTATCAACGGTTTCACATACGTACAGACCAAGTTCGATTACTTCACTGGCGACCTGAATGTTGTTAAGGAGGTTCCTTATGGCAACAACCCAAGCCGTTTGAAGGTTAAGTGCTATGGTGCTGACGACGTACGTGAGGGTGTAGCTATCCTGTGGAAGGAGAACGTAGACGTATCAATCACTGGTAACTCTACCAACCCAACACGTTTCCAGCACCCCGTTGCAGGTACTTATAAGAAGGAGCGCGTGCTCGCTGGCAAGCCTTACTTCTCAGTAGCTTCTGGTGGTGGTACAGGTCGTACCCTGCACCCAGATAACATGGCTGCTGGTCCTGCTTCTTACGGTATGACTGATACTCTGGGTCGTATGCACTCTGACGCTCAGTTCGCAGGTTCTTCTTCAGTTCCTGCTCACGTAGAGATGATGGGCTTTCTCGGTATGGGTAACAACCCAATGGTAGGTGCTACTGTATCTGTAGCAGTTGCTATCGACCTGGCCCTGAATAAGAAGTAATATTCTTAATCAATAATAATGAAGCCTCGCCAATCGGCGAGGCTTTTTCTTTTTTAGATTTCAAAGTCTAAGCAAGAGCGCTGCACGGTGTAGGGGCGAACCTTTCCGTTGGCCACAGCCACATGCTCAGGATGAACGGCGTAACCCTTCAGTGCCTCTTCGCTTTCCAGTGTGCTGTCTAACATCACATCGGCATTCGATGAGTCCAGACGGCCATCAATGTGTACTTTCACATCCAGCAGTCCTGGTACCTTGCCAACCAAACCTTCAAGACCGGCTTTAATTCCAGCCTTAACATTCTGCTTCTCTTCTTCGGTGAGTTCTGGATTCAGAGTCCAGAGAATAATATGCTTTACCATACCTTAAAAATATAATGATTGTTTTGGTGCAAAAATAAGCAAAATAATCTGTTTGGCAAAGAAAAAAGATGAAAATGCAATGTAATTCAAGGTTTTTTCGTAATTTTGCATGCAAATCTTAAAACAATAATTATTATGGCAACAGTTGACGATAAGAAAATTATCTTCTCGATGGTAGGCGTGAGCAAAACCATCCAGCAAAACCAGAAGCAGGTGCTCAAGAACATCTACCTGAGTTTTTTCTATGGTGCCAAGATTGGTATCATTGGTCTGAACGGTGCCGGTAAGTCTACACTGATGAAGATTATCGCCGGACTGGATCAACAGTATCAGGGTAATGTGGTATGGAGCCCGGGCTACAGCGTGGGTTATCTGCCTCAGGAGCCACCCTTGAACGAGGAGAAGACGGTGAAGGAGAACGTGATGGAAGGCGTACAGCATGTGTACGATGCACTGGCCGAATACGATGATATTAACGTGAAGTTCGGACTGCCCGAGTATTACGAGGATCCCGACAAGATGGATAAACTCATGCAGCGACAGGCCGAACTGCAGGATATAATTGATGCAACGGATGCTTGGAACATGGATTCGAAGTTAGACCGTGCGATGGCTGCGCTTAACTGTCCTCCGGGCGACTGGAGTGTGAAGAACCTTTCGGGTGGTGAGCGTCGCCGTGTGGCTCTTTGCCGATTACTTTTGCAAAAGCCCGATGTACTTTTGCTCGATGAGCCTACAAACCATCTGGATGCCGAGAGTATCGACTGGTTGGAGCAGCATTTGCAGCAGTACGAGGGTACGGTAATTGCCGTTACCCACGACCGTTATTTCCTCGACGATGTAGCTGAGTGGATTCTGGAGCTCGACCGTGGTGAGGGTATTCCTTGGAAGGGTAACTACTCAAGCTGGCTGGAGCAGAAGAGTCAGCGACTGGCTCAGGAAGAGAAATCGGCCTCTAAGCGCCGTAAGACGTTGGAGCGTGAGTTGGAGTGGGTGCGTATGGCCCCCAAGGCCCGTCATGCCAAGGGTAAGGCCCGACTTAACTCTTACGAGATGATGCTTAACGAGGAGCAGAAGCAGAAAGAAGAGAAACTCGAGATATTCATTCCCAATGGTCCACGTTTGGGTAATAAGGTGATTGAGGCCGAGCATGTAGCCAAGTCATATCCCGAGAAGACACTGTTCACCGATCTGAACTTCAACCTGCCGCCAAACGGCATCGTTGGTGTGATTGGTCCAAACGGTGCTGGTAAGACCACGCTGTTCCGCCTCATCATGGGCTTGGAGCAGGCCGATGCCGGCTCATTTGCTGTTGGTGAAACCGTGAAGCTCAGCTATGTCGATCAGCAGCATAAGGATATCGACCCCACTAAGTCGGTTTACGAGGTAGTGAGCCAGGGCAACGAAACCATCCGCATGGGTGGTAAGGATGTAAATGTGCGTGCTTACTTGAGTCGTTTCAACTTCAGCGGTGCCGATCAGGAAAAGAAGTGTGGCGTGCTCTCAGGTGGTGAGCGAAACCGCTTGCATCTGGCCATCGCTCTTAAGCAGGAAGGCAATGTACTGCTGCTCGACGAGCCAACCAACGATATCGACGTAAACACCTTGCGTGCACTCGAGGAAGGTCTGGAGGCCTTTGCTGGATGTGCCGTCATCATCAGCCACGACCGTTGGTTCCTCGATCGTATCTGTACACACATCTTGGCCTTTGAGGGCGAGGGTAACGTGTTCTACTTCGAGGGCAACTACAGCGAGTACGAGAGTAACAAAGCCCAGCGCCTGGGCCTTGAAGAACCCAAGCGCGCCCGTTATCGTAAGTTGATGGAAGAATAAATATCAATCATAAAATGGAGAATATTGTAGAAAAAGAGGGCATTACCGATGCCAGAGAATTGGGCATGCCAAAGTACATTATTTTGGGTGTTCAACATTTGTTCGCTATGTTTGGTGCCACGGTGTTGGTACCTGTGTTAACTGGTCTTTCAGTGTCGTCGACCCTGCTGTTTGCAGGTATCGGCACATTGGTATTCCATTGTTTAAGCAAGTTTCAGGTGCCTGCATTCCTGGGTTCATCCTTTGCCTTTTTGGGTGGCTACATGTCGGTCAAGGCCTTAGGCGTAGAGCAGGGTATGACCGAGACTTTAGCTTTAGACTATGCTTGCGTTGGTGTGTTCTTTGCCGGCTTGTGCTATTTTGCCATGGCTGGTCTCATCAAGACATTCGGTATCGAGAAGATTCTGCACTTCTTCCCACCTCTGGTTACTGGTCCTATGATTATTGCCATCGGTTTGGTGCTTTCGGGTAGTGCCATTCAAAACTGTACTACCAACTGGCCTTTAGCTATCGTTGCCCTTCTAACCGTTATCCTTGCCAGCGTGTGCGGTAAGGGTATCATCAGGATTATTCCTATCCTGTTGGGTGTTATCGTTAGTTATTCGCTGGCGGTTATCATGGGCGAGGTCGACTTTACTTCGTTAGGCGAGGCTGCATGGATTGGTTTGCCTTTCAGCAAGGATCAGACCGTGCTGGCTGTAGTTGAGCATATGGACACCACCTTCCTCATTTCTACCATCATTGCTATCATGCCTATAGCCATTGCTACCATTATGGAGCACATTGGCGATATGTGTGCCATCTCATCTACCGTAGGCAAGGACTTCCTGAAGGAGCCAGGCTTGCACCGCACACTCATGGGCGATGGTATGGCCACAGCGTTGGCATCGCTTTTCGGTGCACCAGCTAATACCACTTATGGCGAGAATACCGGTGTGCTCAATCTTACCAAGGTGTTCGATCCTGCTGTTATCCGTTTAGCAGCCTGCTTTGCTATCCTGCTGTCGTTCTGTCCTAAGTTCGCCTGCCTCATCGGCCTCATGCCCGCTGCTACTATTGGTGGTGTGAGCTTGATTCTCTACGGTATGATTTCGGCCGTCGGTGTGCGCAACCTCATTGAGGATAGCGTCGACTTCAACTCGTCGCGTAATGTGTTTGTGGCAGCTTTGATTCTGGTTATTGCTATCGGCGTGAAGTACGGTGCCAACGATAATGTGAACGTTGGTCCTATCCACTTCTCCGGTCTGGCCCTCTCTGCCATTGTAGGTGTTACGCTCAATGCCATCCTGCCAGGAAAACTGGGTATGAAGATTAAGAGTGTGCACGGTAAGGAAAAGAAAGATAAATAGAACTATAAACTTTAAGACGTATGAAAGAAAATCGAATTATTGCATCTGCCCTTATTGCTCTGGGCATTGTGGTTTTAGGTTGCTTCCTGAAGACAGGTATCGACAACTTTGCCAACAAGGATCGTAAGGTAACTGTAAAGGGCCTAGCTGAGCGCGAGGTTCCTGCTGATAAGGTGACGTGGAGCATCGGCACTAAGGTAACAGGCAACGATTTGCCTCTGCTCTATGAGAGTATCAACGCCCAGACCGACAAGATTAAGAGGTTCTTGCGCCAGAATGGTCTCGAGGAAAAGGAAATTACCGTTAATCCACCTTCAATCAGCGACTTGGAGGCACGCGAGTGGGGCGACAACCAGAAGAACTTCCGCTATATCGTTACCACTACTATTACCGTGGCAACGGGTAAGGTCAAGGAGGTTAATGCCGCTATCTTCAAGCAGGCCGAGCTGCTCAAACAGGGCGTTGCTATAGAGAATAGCAATCCTCAGTATGAGTATGCCTCATTCCAGCAGATGAAGCCCGAGATGATGGCCGAAGCTATCAAGAATGCTCAGAAAACAGCCGAGCAGTTTGCCGAGGCCAGCAAGTGCGATTTAGGCCTCATCCAGACTGCGGGTCAGGGACAGTTCGAGATTGAAGATCGCGACCAGAATACACCTTATATTAAGAAACTGCGTGTAGTTACCACCATTACCTACTCGCTGAACGATTGATAATAAAATAAATTAAAGTGAAGTTTTACAGATACGTATATATATTTAGTATAGCAATAACTCTTTTAGTGTTTACATCTTGTGGTCGAAAGGAGAGCGGCTATAAACAAAGCGGCATTCCCGACACGATGATAAGCACTCATGGCGATAGTGTTGCCATCGCTGCCAGGTTTACTGGCGATTACGAACACTTTCTTGCAGTTATCGATAGTCTGGTTGATGTTGGCGAACTCTCGCAGATACGTGCCGATGGCTATCGTGGCGTAGGTTATTTCCAGTTGGGGCAGATAGATAAATGCCTTGAGTGTCTTCGTAGCGCCATTGCCTCTGATAATCCACCTGCTTCCGACTTCTGGTCATACATCCATGCAGGAGGCAACCTTGTAATTATCCTGAATAGTCAGCGTAATTACGACACGGCTATGCGTACCGCCCTGCGCCTTATCGAGCATCTCAAGCAGGTTGACACACCGATAAAAGGCCTTGAGTTGCAAACACTTTATCTGTGCCTGGGCGATACGCAGATGATGCTGGGACGTAACGACGAAGCTGTTGAAAGCTACAAGGAGGCCTACAAGTGGGTACAAAGCACACCCAACAACCCAACCAGTCGTCCGCTGGCAGCCTGTTTCGAGACATTAGAGAACATCGCTGTTACACACATCAATCATCACATGGACGAGGCTGGTACGTGGGTAGATCGTATGGACTCGCTCCTCGCTGTATATGAGGTTCAGCCTAAGGCCGACTCAAACGAGGTGAAAACATTCCATGCTTTGGTTTTACTGCACCGTGCGCAGGTTTGCCAAATGCGTGGTCAGGAGGCCCAAGCCACCCGTTATTATGCCCAATTCGATTCTACCGATTATGGAAAGAGTATCGAAGGACGCATCAATGGTTGCGACTATCTGGTTGAAGCCCGCCGATATGCTGAGGCTGCCGATAACTATGCGTTGTTAGACCGCTTTGTTAAGGAGTGGGGCTACGAGTACGATCTTGAGACTATTGGTAAGAACCTGTTGCCCAAACTACGCAGTAACTACTTTGCCGGTCGTAAGGATTCGGCCTTGCGTGTAGCCATGCAGATTGCCGAAGTGTACGATTCGGCCCTTGTGCAGCAGAAGCAGAGAGATGCTGCCGAGTTGGCTACCATCTACGATACACAGGGTAAGGAGCGCCAGATAGCCGAACATAAGGCACGTAGCCGCATGTTTGCTGTTATCAGCGTTGCTATTACCTTTGTAGCCCTGCTGGTTATTGCCTTTACCATCTATGTGTTCCGCCAGTGGCGTGCCACAAAAGAGAAGAACCGTATACTTGCCCAGCAGATTACCGAGGCTTTGGAGTATAAGGAGAAACTCAGAGCACAGAAGTTGATGCAGACCGCAACCGACGAGAATACGCCTGGAGCAGGGGATAGTGTTTCCGATCTGACTACCCTTACCGACGAGCAACTGTTCATCTATCTGCGCGACCTGATTGAGAACGAACGCATGTTCCTGCAGTCCGACTTCGGCCGCCAGACGCTTATCGACCGTACAGGTTTGTCGAAGGAACGTATCGGTGCCGCCTTTGCTCAGGGTAGCGACAGTAACTCACTGCCGGCTTACGTCCGTGAGTTGCGATTGGATTATGCCATCCGCCTGATGAATGACCAGCCCGACATTGCCGTTGAGCAGGTAAGTCAGGCCAGCGGATTTACCAGTGCCGACACCTTTACACGTAACTTCCGCACTAAGTACGGCATGACGCCAACAGCTTACAAGCAAACAAAAATCAGCGAATAGCATCCGACATTCCGTCGTATTGTCCGACGGCGTGTCGGAATCATCCGATAATTTGTCTGAAACCATCCGACCATTTGTCCGTGCCCTTGTGGGTACGGACTTTTTGGTATATCTTTGCACCCAGAAATTTAAACGTGCAAATGAGTATGGAAATAACAATTGTGATGATTCTGTTGTCTGTTACGTTGGCACTTCTCGCCATCGTGGTAGGTTTCTTGGTGTTGCATCTGTTTCGTAAGAGCGACGAGTTAAGACAGAAGAACGACGTCATCGTACGCGAGGTGCGCCGCAATCAGGAACTCATCGATCGCGCTGTTCAGAACGGTGTGAAACGTGCCGCCATGCTATTATAAAAACAATCAACTAAAGTATTTAAAACATGAAAGAAAAAGAAATAAAAAGAGAAGCCCTGTGCCTGTTGGCATTCATCCTTGTATGCAGTATGATGATTATTGCCTTAAGTTGCCATTAAATGGTAACATCCTGCAGCGGTATGGTTAGGTCGCCTAATTCCATCATGGCGTTGATGAGGCTCAGCTTCTGATACTTTCTCAGGTCGGCTATGCGTATCCTACGTTCTTTAATCAGTCCCCGATCCAGCAGATACTGGCGCATGGTTCCTGGCAAAAGCGGTGTATCGGGTGTGAACCACTCGCAACCATCAAAGAAACAGATATTGGTGTACGAGGTGTCGGTAATGCAGCCGTCTTTTACAATAATTACCTCGTCGGCCTGGAGTGCTTTCTCACGCTGCTTTACAAGCATACTACGATTGGTACTTTTCCATGAATAGCTAATGCTGTTGTCCTCTACAACGGCTATGCTTTGGATACAACGTGTGGTATATGGCGCAAAGGTACGTTCTACTATACCTTGCTGGCCGTATACCACACGCGCTTTCAGTATCCCTTCTTGGGTAGGAATGTCGCCAATCAAATCGGTCTCGGTCACAGGCGCCATGTCGGGAAAGAACTCACGAATGGTGCGGTTCATCCTCTTTACATGATAACCCAGGTTACGGGCTTTACCGTTCTTTATGCAAATGGTTTCAACAAACTGGCACATATATCTTTTCTATTACTTCGTTATATTCACTCTCTTCGTCGCTCATAGCTGTAATGCCACCACCGGCCTTGTAGTATAGCTGCCCATCCTCTTCGTCCACAAAACGAATCATCACGGCACTGTCTATATCACCATCTTTCCAAATACCCATACAACCAGTATAGAAACCGCGGTTGTACGTCTCGGCAGCGTGGATGATAGCCATCGTTTTGGGCTTGGGCGCACCCGTTATCGATCCCGCAGGCAATAGTCGCATGATGAGCTTTCCTGGGTGCTCTTGGTAATGGGGTTGCACATGTCCGCTTATCTCCGAGCTTGTTTGCAGGATTGCCCCGCGGTGCGTGTTAATCTGCTCCACATAACGGTAACGATCCACCTTTACGTGTTCGGCTACCATGCTCAAGTCGTTACGTATCAGGTCAACGATGGTAGCGTGTTCGGCTGTTTCCTTTTTATCAGCCATCAGCTGCTCCTCAGCTTTTGGGATGCTGGCATCAATGGTTCCCTTCATAGGGTAGGAGCTGATGATGCCTTTTTTCAGTCGCACAAAAATCTCGGGCGAGAAACACACTAACTTACCGCTAATCCATAACCTGTAACGCGCCTTCGTGCGCAGAAAAATGTCGCGTAGTGTTAGGTTCGTATGTAGTGGCACTCGGCAGGTAAAATTTACCAGATAGCTATCGCCAGCCCTTTCGGCATGCTGCACCGTCGTAAAACTTCGGTGATAGGTCTCGGGCGAGGGCTTAGTAAATTGCCAATCTACATGGGTGTTGCTGGCTTGCAGCCCCGAAGGTATATTCGAAACGCCGCTGAAGTTAAACATCAGTTCATCAGGGGTAATATCATCCAAAGCCTCAACAATGGCACTTGTCTTGTCGTAGCTAATCACGAAAATAAATGCCTTATTATCTTTTGCGAATGCATCCATCCGCGCTATGGCTTCCTCTTTATTCAAGTAATTCATGCGGTACAAAGGTACACATTTTCTTAGAATAATTTGCTTTGATAAGATAAAAACACTAAATTTGCCGTCAGAAAATGAAAGGAGAGCGTATGTACAATTTAGATTTGGCAATCAAGGAGATAGATGAGTACTGGGATAGGGAAAACCAGTACATAAAGGAAAGTGGCATATATTCGCCTGACGAGATAGAGCAGATTCTGGCTAACCACGAGGAGATTAGGCGTAATAAAAAGCAGGAGGCTTTGGTTAAGTTCAAGGAGGAATTGCAGATGATGCGTGATGATGCAGAACTTATGCAGGTGGATGATGATGAGTTGGATTATCTGGACTATGATAATGAGTATGATGATGGAATGCTGCGTGACATGAGGGAAGAACGTGATGCTTATGATGACTTTATTGCATCGCTGGATATGTAAAAAACAGCACTCGAGTGAATGGCTTGATTCACTCGAGTGATATTTTTGGGGGTGATATACCTTCTTTTTCCTTACTTACTGGTGGCTTTATTCTAAGGTCATTTTGATGTGGGGAATGCCATCGAGTATGAAAGGGGCTGAGGATTGTCTGAAGCCTACGCCTTCGTAGAATCCTTTGGCGTACTTCTGGGCCTCGATGTCGATTTGTGTGGCATTGAAGTGCTGTTGGGCGGCGCTGATGGCGTGGAGCATGATTTGCTTGCCGTAGCCTTTGCCGCGTACGGTGGTGATAACTCGGCCAATGGATACCTGCTGCATGTGGGTGCCGGCGGGGCAAACACGTGCCAAGGCTACCACCTTTGTGCCAACGGTAAGCCATAGGTGGATGGCCTGCTGGTCGTCGTAGTCCATATCCTGATAAACACAATTCTGCTCAACTACAAACACCTCGCTACGCACCCTCAGCAGTTCGTACAACTCATGAATAGTGAGCTCGTTGAACTTCTTCTGGTGGAGCACGGGGGCATCGGCCAGTTTCTGATAGGCCAGGCGCTCGTCGCCATTTGCCAGGTGGATGATGCCGCAATAGGTAAAGCCGTGCTTGGCTATATTATGCTGCATGATGTGGTTGTCCTTATGGGTGTCGATACGGATGTTGGCATCGTGCGCAAAGCAGTAGTCCATGATGTCACTGAAGATGCCGTGCACATCGGGATAGCTGGCTATGCGGTGAACAACGTGATAAGGCAGTGTATCGTTAATCCACGCGCCATCGTAAATCTTTGAGTAGGTGGGTTCGGGAGAGGGGAGGAAGGCGAAATAGCCCACCACGCGTTCGGCTTGCTCGATAACAAAACCGCCGTGTTTCTCCATATCGCTGAAGATGGCGTTCTGCGAAGGATAACCCTCGCCCCATTGGTGCATGTTACCTGATTGCCGCATAATTTGTTTGGCGGCTTCAATTACCTGCATAATAGCAGTTACATCTGTTGTTTTGGCTTCTCTGATAATTCTTGTCATGTTTAGTTCTTAAGAATAAATATTACTCATCCATGGGATAGCGCACTCCCCACTTTTGGCGGAGGCTGTCCATGAGTTGCATGATATAAAGCGTTTCCTGATGAGGCATCTCACGTGGCTCAAGCAATCCGTCAATAAGGGCTTGGCGACATGCCTGGAACTGATATTCGTAGCCCGTTATCTGCTGTGGCACACGGATGGTCTCGATATAGGTGCGGTCGGGGCCGTTTACCGTGATGGTTTGCGGATTGTTGATATTGTCGATAATGAGATTTCCCTCGGTACCGGCAATCACGCCGATGTTATCGCCCACGCATGCAGCACTCGACTGCAGATTGCATAACACGCCATCGGCAAGTACAAGTGTTATGGCGTTAGTCAGGTCCATACCCGATGGGCTTTTTACGCACTGGCTGTCGATGCTTACAATGTCCGAATCAAAGAACATGCGTACGAAGTTAAGGGCATAAACGCCGAGGTCGAGTAGGGCACCGCCGCAAAGGTCGGGACGCATAATACGGGGTTTGTCGCCCATGGAGTAGCCAAGCGTGGCGGTAACAAGGCGTGGTGTGCCTATTTGTCCGTTGCTGATGAGGCTGCGTACCGTATCGACTACTGGCTGATAGCGTGTCCAGATGGCTTCGGCCAGAAATACCTGCTGTTGGCGGGCGATATCGAGAATCTGGCTCGTTTGATGTGCATTGGCCATAAAGGCCTTCTCAACCAAACAGGGCTTACCTGACAGCAGAGCCTCGCGCGTTACGTCGAAATGGTGAGAATGTGGCGTGGCCACATACACCAAATCGACATCGGCATCGGCAATTAATTCACTATAGGAACCGTACGCTTTCTCTACGTTCCATTGTTGGGCAAAAGCCTGCGCCTTTTCTATTGAGCGCGAGGCAATGGCATAACACCGGCACTCCTTGAGGCCGTTGAGCGTAATGGCAGCCTTCTCGGCTATCCATCCAGCTCCGATGATGCCAACTCTCATGATTCCGTTTTTATCCATAATCATATTGTTACGCGCATGCAGAGCATGGTGAGGTCGTCGTTGGGCTCTGCTCCGTTACGATGACGTTCAACTTCCTGGGTCAGGGTCTCAATAATCTGCTTGGGCGACTTGAACTGTGTTTGGCGTAGGATATCCAGCAAACGATCGTCGCCAAACTGTTTCTGTTCTGGGTTCTCGGCCTCGTTCAATCCGTCGGTATAGAGGAATAGCAGGCGGTCTTTAAAGAACTCAATCTCCTCGCCCTCGTATTCCAGTCCGGGCCATAAGCCGATGGGGGCGTTAGGCTCAATATCGAGGAACGATAGCTGTCCGTCGGCATTGCCCAGTACGGGTGGGTTATGACCGGCATTACAGTATTCAAGCTGATTGAGTTTGAGGTTGAGGCGGCACACGAACATAGTAACAAACATGCCCTGCTCGTTGTCTTCGCCCGCCAGCTCGTTGTTCATAATGGTGCATATCTCGGCCGGACTCATGCCTTGCAAAGCTAAGGCGTGGAACAGGCGGGTGGCCTGAGCCATAAACAGTGATGCGGGCACACCTTTGCCGCTTACGTCACCTATGCAGAAGTAGAGCTTGTCGCCGTTAACCAGATAGCCGTAAAGGTCGCCACCAACTTCCTTGGCGGGTGTCATCGTGGCGTACATGTCGAGGCCTTCGTAATCGGGGAATCGGTTGGGCACCATCGACATCTGGATATTGCGTGCTATGTTCAGTTCGCCCTCAATACGCTCCTTGGCGGCATTGACCTTAGCCAAACGTATGGCTGCCCGCTGGCGGATGGTGTGGAAGATGACGAAGAATACGATGAGGACTATGATGGTGGCAACGAGTGCCATTATGCGTGCTCTCGATAGGCGCACCTGCTGTTTGGCTATCTGCTGCTCCTTGCCTTGTGTGTCGTAGATAACGGCCAGCTCGGCGGCATCGTGCTTGTCCTGATACAGTCGGACGCTGTCTATGATATGTGCCATTTGTTGGGCTATCTTCGTGGCTTCTACTTTACGGTCGGCCTTCTCGTAGATGTTATAGCTCTCGGCCAGACAGCTTAAGTTTTCCATCGTATAGTCTTCCAAATCCAGCTCTTTGTTAAAGTCGGCAAACTGTGGTACCATCTCGGCTGCGGCTTCCCATTGGTCGGTCTTCTCGAGGTAGGCCAGCTTGTCCGAAAGCAGTATGGGGTGGTCGGCGTATGGCGATGCTATTACGGTGCTGCAGGCCTCTTGGGCTTTGTTCTTCAAACCGCTATCGGCGTAGATAACGGCTTTTATCATTTGCAGTTTAATGCGCATAATGGGCTCGTTCGATGGCTGTTGCGAAGTCTTGTTGTGTTCGGCCAGTAGGTCGAGAACTTTTTCGGCACGCTCTATCCACGGCATGGCGGCCTCGCGATAGTGATTATAGTAGTCTAAAGCGATGTTTGTGCTCGTGGTGCCTACCTGTTCCATCGATGCATGCGTGGTGTCGGCGGCAGCTCTTTCCATCAGCTGGTCGTAACACTTCTGCATGGTTTTGTCGCCCTCGTTCAGTTGCTTCAGTTTCAGCTGGCAACCTCCAATGGCATATTGTAGCGATGTGCCCCAAATCTTGAGCGATGGGGCTGTTTCCTTCGATATCTCTTCGTAGCCTTCCTGGGCCACCTTTAGCGCCTCTTCAAGATTACTGCGTTCTTGCAGCGAAAGGGCCAGATTGTATATGCCCATGTAGTAACCTCGGGGCCAAAGGTCGTGTAACTCCTGACTGATGGCCTGGCGTAGGTAGAACTCGGCAAAACGCAGACTCATAAGCTGGCCGTACATGTTACCTCGGATAAGGTTGATGACGCATGCGGGATAGCTCTCGGCTGCCTCCAGACTGTCGAGAATAACAAACGTGCTGTCTTGGTTCTGACTTAGCATGGTTGCCATATCGCAACGCAGGCTTTCGTATTCTTTAATAGATGTAGATTGGTTAGCGTCGTGCTGCTTAGAGCATGCTGTAAACACTACAGCAATGATAATGACGCTGATGCGTAGATGTTTTTGAAAGGTAGTCATTTTTATTTTTTGTTTTAGATTTTTTTGGCAGATAGGTTTTTACTTGCCCACGCAGCATATTTATCGTATTGATATTCTGCGTTTTATGAGTTAAACCGTACAAATGAATTTGGGAAATAGAAAGGAATTTAACATTCTCATCCCTTTAGTCATTGACAGGTCTTCCACAAACTCGCTCTTCACTCAGAAGAGTATCATCATCTGTTCTGCATTATGCGGTGCAAAGATAACTATAAATTACGAGATAGCAAAGAAAAATAGAAGAAAAGTTCTAAAAAATAGAAATATTTATCGATTTTCTTTTGAAATTCAAAATAATTATGTAATTTTGCAGCGAATATGAGAATAGTATCACATAGACGATTAGTTGAGTTCTATAGTTCGGAAGGACATGGAGACGCTCAGGCTGCACTTGAACGATGGTATAACATCGCAGAAAAGGCAGAGTGGAAGAACCTGTCGGATATAAAGGCAGATTTCCCCACAACAGACTCCGTTGGAAAACAAC
>Ga0310696_10006370_pt1 | contig 14032 bp, 16 predicted proteins | sample AusTroGonzalo_MG_4_FD_203885 | JGI IMG/M metagenome (GOLD analysis project Ga0310696, IMG submission 203885) | Bovine rumen microbial communities from tropical cattle in Woodstock, Queensland, Australia - Gonzalo_02 (v2) (version 2) | ecosystem: Host-associated > Mammals > Digestive system >...
CTCCCTCTTCTCCGAGGTTAGGTACGTCCTGATTCAAAATGATCTTCATATTGAATACTCCTTTTTAAAGTATTGTTTCTCTCTCATCTGAACCTTATCCATGTCTCCAGCACTCCCAGAATAGGAAGGGCCACAGCCACACCAAGGTTCAGGTACGGTATGAAGCAGGCCAAAACCACCATGAAGACGATCTTGCCTGCCGAAATGGCCGCGGTCCTGCGTCTTGCGAAAGCCACCAGGATGGAGACTCCCACAATGAAGTACAGAACCGAAACCGACAGGGCGATGTTCCAGCTCAGGGCCAGAGCCCAGGTGGGAACACCGTTGACCCAGTTGCACAGCAGCGCGGCCGCCCAGGATGCGAAGAAGACCCAGACGTATGTGTCGGGCAGCTTCATGTTCGCGAAATCGTACTGCCATTCCTCATCGTAGCGGTTCACGTTCAGGTCTGAGATGACCACCGGAACTGCAAGAAGAAGGACGCCGCACGGTGCGAACACAAGCATCATGGCGTTGACCACGGCTGTGACCATCGGGGTCAGATCAACGGAAAGAAGGTCGGACGGGAAAAGGTACATGATGCTCTCTATCAGGGCATCGCGTATGGTCTTGGATGCGGATGACGCAAAGTAAAGCGACAGCGCAAGACCCATGAAAAAGACCGGTACGGCCGCCCAGAAGAACTTCCTCATGGACGAGCTGCTGTAATCGGAACCCAGAACCCAGACCAGAGATCCCACTGTAAGGACCACGGGAAGGTAGAGGTTCACCAGCAGAAGCGGCCAGAGTTCGGTTCCGAAGGCCGCCCTGCCCTGCACAAAGGTCCAGATGATCACTCCTGCAAGAAGCAGGGCGAACGCTCCGACCTTGTACGACGTCTTTTTCACCCTCGGGCAGAGAGTCAGAATCGGAATCGTCATCAGCACACTACCGATCGAAAGCCTTGAGAGCACGATTCCCAGAAGTGCACAGAGGAGCAGATTCCTGACATCCACCCAATCCGACTGTTCCACCTAAAGCCTCACTGCTTGTCGAAAGGCAGATAAGCAAGGACTCTTGCTCTCTTGATCTCCTGTGTCAGAGCTCTCTGATGCTTGGCGCAAGTTCCGGTGATGCGTGCGGGAAGGATCTTTCCGCGCTCCGTGGTGCAGCGTCTGAGCATATCGGGATTCTTGTAATCCGGCTCGATCTTCTGTGCGCAGAACTTGCAGACCTTCTTCTTGAAAGTGGTGCGCTTTCCGCCCATCTTCTTGTCTCTGAAGCTACCGGCTTCAACGTTCATGTTCTCTTTTTCATCATGCATCGGCATTTGTATTGTATCTCCTATCAATTAAAACGGGATGTCGTCTCCGTCGTCGAAGGCCTCAGGTCCGCTGAGGTCGGCGCCGCTCTGACCCATCCTCGAATCGGGGCGGGATGATCCCTGAGCTCCAGGCACAGGTCCCGTTCCCTGGTTTCCACCTCCGAGGAGCTGAACGTTGTTGGCCACGACCTCGACCTTTGAATTGGTCTTTCCGTCCTGCTCCCAGCGGTTCTGCCTCAGCTCTCCCTCGATGGAGACCTGGCGACCCTTCTGGAGGTACGGATTGAGCGTTTCAGCCGATCTGCCCCAAAGGACCACATCGAAGTAACTCACTTCGTCTTCCCATCTGTCACCAGTCCTCTTTCTTCTGTTGACGGCGATGGAGAAACGGCATACCGAGGTACCCTGAGGTGTTGATTTGAGCTCGCAATCGCGAGTGAGACGTCCTACCAATACGACGACGTTGATGTCTACAGCCATCTGTTCCCTCCCGGAAAAATGTGTTGTCTTACTTTGCTACGAACAAGTGCTTGAGGATTTCTCCCTGAAGCAGGAATTCCTTGGACATGGCGTTGATGCTCTGGGGCTCTGCCTCGAGCTCCATGTAGTAGTAATGACCCTTGTCCTGTTTCTTGATCTCATAGGCGAGGTTCCTTACGCCCATGTCTTCCTGTTTGGCGATCGTTGCGCCTGCGTCTGCCAGCTGCTTGGTTACGAACTCCAAGCCCTTTGCTGTCTTCTCCTCGTTGGCGTCGAAGATGACAGTGAACTCATAATTTCTCATGCGTTCCTCCTTACGGACTATTAATGATCCATCAACGATGGATAAAGAGGTTCCTTAAATCTATCACTCTAAAGGAATCAAGTCAATTGATTGAACGACAAAAAAGGCTCCCGCGAAGGGAGCCCCGAAGTGCCTTGAAAACGGCCTTATTTGATCCTCTTGTAGAGGAAATCGCCGATGAAAAGGTCATTCTCGCTGGTGAACCTGAACGGGAGGCTCTGGTCCAGCGAATGGTTCATCTTGTGGTTGGTCTTGATGACGTTGTTAACCCAGTCCACGGTGTACTCTCCCGAGTCCAGATCGCCGTTCTGGTTGTTGGAATAGCTGTATGTTCCGTCGGCCTTCAGATAGTACGTGATGGTCGAGTCGAATTCGCCTGCGGTCCTTCTCCAGGTACCGACGACCTCATATCTTTCCTCAGTCTTGCTTCCGCCCAGGGTGAGCGTGCAGCTGGCGAGAATCACAACGGCAAAGAGTGCGAAAACGATCAAAGCAATAGTCTTTCTGGACATCCGGATGCCTCCTTTGGTAATCATCTTTAGAATTATAGACCCATTGCATCCATTATTCAGCAAAAAAAAAGCGTCGGCACTTGACCTTGGACTCTCAAACTCATGATAATAGACGCCGTAATTACAATTCTCCCCTGCTTTCGGGGAAATAAGGAGTTCTGCAGTGCCTTGTGGAAGAAAGAGAAAGAAGCATAAGATTGCCACTCACAAAAGGAAGAAGAAGCTCAGAATGATGAGACATAAGAAGAAGTAAGCCTTCTTCCGTGCAATCAAAAAAACCGTCGGTCGCTCCGACGGTTTTTTTATTACCTATAAACCGGTTGTTGTCAGACGGTTCTCACGTCCAGACTCTTAGCAACAGGCTTCATGATCTCCTTGACCTGCTTCTCCGTGGCGTTCTCCAGCTTGAACGTCAGGACCCTGAGGTCGGCCGACGGACCTTCCAGGGTTCCCAGGGAGATGATGTTGATTCCGGCGGCGGTGAACTTGTCGGACAGTCCTGCAACCACTCCCACCTTGTCCTCGACAAGGGCCTCGACCCTGATTCCGGGGTGCTTGGCGCCCAGCATCTCGAGAAGGATCTTGAAGAGATCGGACTTGGAGACGATGCCGGCAAGATAGCCGTCCTCCATCACGGGAAGGCATGAGAGGTCGTTCTCGACCATAAGGCGCACGGCTTCCTCGATGGTTGTGTCCTTGGTGATGGTGACGGGATTGCGGCTCATGATGTTCTTTACCTTGAGCTTGGAAAGAAGGTAGTTGATCTCATAGGTGCTGAGTGTCGATGCCGGCGACGGTGCGGCCAGAAGGATGTCCTTCTCGGAGATCACACCGACAAGATGCCTCTCGTCGTCCAGAACCGGGAGTCTGTGGACCTTCTCGGCCTTCATCTTCGCCGAAGCGTCGGAAATGCTCATGTCGGGCGAGGCCGTTGCGGGGTTCTTCTTCATTCTGTCAGCAATAATCATCTTCTTTCCTCCGTGTCAATTATACATCAATACTCAGGCGCCCAAGTAGGCTTTTTTGATTGCAGGATCGTTGATCAGCTCCGATCCGGCTCCGGTCTTCACGATCTTTCCGGTCTCAAGGACATAGGCCCTGTCGGCGATTGAAAGTGCCGCCTGGGCGTTCTGCTCGACCAGAAGGATCGTCGAACCCGCGTTGTGCAGGTCCTTGATGATCTCGAAGATCAGGTCCACCAGAAGCGGTGCAAGACCCATGGAAGGCTCGTCCAGCATGATCAGCTTGGGCCTTGCCATCAGGGCCCTTCCCATGGCAAGCATCTGCTGCTCGCCTCCGGAAAGCGTTCCGCCGATCTGGGTGCGTCGTTCGCGGAGTCTGGGGAACAGCTCGTAGACACGCTCCATGCTCCCGTTTATCTCCGACTTGGGCCTTGTGTAGGCACCCATCTCCAGGTTCTCCTCGACCGTCAGGCCCAAAAAGATCCTTCTTCCCTCGGGGACCATGACAAGCCCCTTCTCCACTATCTTGTTGGGCGATGTCTTTGAGATGGACTCTCCCAGAAACGAGATGTCCCCGCCCTTGGACCTGAGAAGGCCGGATATGGTGTTCAGCGTGGTGCTCTTTCCGGCGCCGTTGGCTCCGATTAGGGTCACTATCTCACCCTCGTCCACCTTGAACGAGATGTTGCTGATGGCGTGGATGGCTCCGTAGAAAACGTTGAGATTCTTTACAGACAGTATCGTTCCCATGTCAGTCCCTCTTCTTTCCCAGATAGGCCTCGATGACCACCGGGTTCTTCTGGATATCCTCAGGGGTACCCTGGGCGATGACCTGTCCGAAGTTCAGAACGGTGATCTTCTCGCAGATTCCCATGACAAGGCTCATGTCGTGCTCGATCAGAAGAACGGCGATGTGGAACTGGTCGCGGATGCGGCCTATGGTCTCCATCAGGTTCTCCGTCTCGGCGGGGTTCATTCCGGCAGCCGGCTCGTCCAGAAGCAGAAGCTTCGGATTGGTGGCAAGGGCCCTGATTATCTCAAGGCGTCTCTGCGAGCCGTAAGGAAGGTTTCCGGCGTTCTCCTTGGCATAGCGCTCCATGTTGAACACATGCAGAAGCTCCAGCGCCCTGGCCCTGGCCTTCTTCTCCTCCTTCCAGTATCTGGGCAGGCGGAGCATGGCCTCGGCTATGGAGTAGTGCATCCTGGGGTTGAAGCTGTTCATGACGTTGTCTATGACGCTCATGTCCTTGAAGAGCCTTATGTTCTGGAACGTCCTGGCAATGCCCTCGTGGCTTCTTGCCACGGTGCTCATGCCTGCAAGGTCCTTGTCGCAGAGCGTGATGACTCCGCTTGTGGGGACGTAGACTCCGGTGAGCAGGTTGAAGACTGTGGTCTTTCCGGCTCCGTTGGGTCCGATCAGTCCCACGATCTCGTTCTCGTTGACCTCGATGTTGAAGTCGCTGACGGCTGCAAGGCCTCCGAACACCACTCCGAGGTGCTCGCATCTGAGTACGTTGCTCATGACTTCACCTCCTTGGCCTCTTTGGCCTCATCGGCAGCTTTGGCCTCTTTTGCCTTCTTTCTGGCCCGGATTCTGGCGACGATCTTCTCGATGGAGTTGCCCATGGAGAAGTCGTATGTTCCCATCAGTCCTTTGGGCCTGAAGAGCATCATCAGGACCAGAGCCAGCGAGTAGACGACCATGCGGTAGTCGCTGAACGACCTGAGGACCTCCGGCAGAGCCGTGAGGACCACGGCCGAGATGACCGAGCCGAGCATAGATCCCATACCTCCCAGGACCACCATGACGAGGATCTCGATGGACTTCATGAACTTGAAGGTCGAGGGATACAGGGAACCGATGTAGCCTGCGTAAAGGCAGCCTGCAACGCCGGCAAGCATGGCCGAGAACACGAAGGCCGTGGTCTTGTAGAACGTGGTGTTGATTCCGACGCTCTCTGCGGCGATCTCGTTGTCGCGGATGGAAAGCACCGCCCTGCCGTGGCGGCTCTTCATGAACACGTGGATCAAAAAGAGACAGACGGCGGTGAAGACGAAGATCACGTTCAGGCTTGTGAACTTGGGGATTCTTGCAAGTCCGGAGGCTCCGTATGTGAACTTGAAGCCCAGGACCGAGTCGATGTTGGTGATGACGACTCTGATGATCTCACCGAAACCCAGCGTGATGATTGCAAGGTAGTCGCCCTTGAGCCTCAGAGCCGGGATACCGATCAGAAGACCGAAGACTCCGGCGACCAGGGCCGAGATGATCACTGCGATGATGATGTACGGAATCACCGCGGCGTTGTTGCCCGCCCTGAGAAGCTGGGCCGCAGGGGTGCTCTTCATGAAGATGGCACCTGCGTAGGCTCCCACTGCCATGAAGCCGGCATGTCCAAGAGGAAGCTGGCCCAGGTAGCCGCACACGACGTTCAGGCTGGTCGCCAGGATGATGTTGATTCCGATTGTGATGAGGATTCCGCGGTAGTACTCCCCTTTCAGACCCGCTCCCGAGATGAACAGAGTCAGGACGGTCCAAAGCAGTGCCACCAGAACGGTGTTGATAATGTATCTGACGGGTGTCTTGATTTTGAATGCCTTCATGAACTTGCCTCCGTCAGACCTTTTCCTGGATCTTTCTTCCCAGGAAGCCCGTGGGCTTGAAGAGAAGGACGATGATCAGGACCAGGAACACCGCGGCATCCTTCCACATGGAGAATCCTGCGGCTGCGACCAGAGCCTCAAGGACTCCGATGGTGAAGCCTCCGATCATGGCTCCGGGGATGGATCCGATTCCGCCGAGAACTGCGGCGACGAATGCCTTGATGCCCAGCATGGAGCCCATCGTGGGGCTTGCCTGGGTGTAGGCGCAAAGATAAAGGACAGATCCGATTCCTGCAAGGGCGCTTCCGATTGCGAACGTCATGCTGATCGTCCTGTTCAGGCTTATTCCCATCAGCTGGGCTGCGCCCATGTCCTCGGAAACGGCCCTCATGGCCTTTCCTGCCTTGGTCTTGTTGACCATCAGAGTCAGCAGGATCATGATGACGACCGACACGGCTATGGTGACCAGGGCCACGTAGCTCACGTTGACGCTGCCAAGCATCACGGATCCCGTGATCAGGGGGTCCATGCTCTTCTGGTCGGCGCCGAAAACCAGCTGGGCTCCGTTCTCCAGAAGGAACGAGACTCCGATGGCTGTGATCAGAAGCGAGAGCCTGGGGGCGCTTCTAAGCGGAGTGTAGGCAACCTTCTCAACGAACACACCTAAAAGGGTGCTGACGGCCACCGCCATCACGATTGCTACGATGGGCGGAAGCGCGAAAGATGCGATGGCATAGTAGACCATGTATGCGCCTACCATGATTATGTCTCCGTGGGCGAAGTTGAGCAGCTTGATGATGCCGTAGACCATGCTGTATCCCAATGCCACAAGGGCATAGACGGAACCGGTCTGCAGGCCGTTGATAAGCTGTGCTATTAGCAAAGAAAACGTCATTGCAGCAGGATCTCCCGTTAGTTATGTAATACTTATATTTACATATGCAAAAAGGCGCAAGTCACCCTGCGCCTTTTTTTCAAGTTTTGCAACGTTTTTTGTATCAGAAGAAGTTGGCGAACTTCTCTGAACCGCCCTCGATCTTGATGATTGCGACGCTCTTGATCGGGTCGTTGGTCTCGTTGAAGGTGTAGGAACCTGTGATTCCCTCGAATCCGTTCATACCCTTGATGGCGTCGATGACAGCCTGCTTGTACTCGGCTGTTCCGGCGGTAAGACCCTTCTTCTCAGCGGCCTTGAGACCCTCGGTGAGAACCAGAGAGGCATCCCATGCCAGCGGAGCGAACATGTTCATCTTCTCGAAGACCTCGTTTCCGTATGTCTTCTTGTAGTCGGCCTCGAACTGTGCCACGGAAGGAGTTCCGGGAGCATAGCCGGACATGTAGATGGTTCCCTCCAGGTCAGCTGCGGAAGCGTAGTTGACGACTGAACCGAATCCGTCTCCTCCGATGATCTTGGCCTTGCATCCTGCGGCTCTGAGAGCTGTGATTGCACGTCCGGCCTCACCGTAGTAGATGGGCATCAGGACAACGTCCGGGTTGGAAGCGGCGATGTTGGTCATCTGCGCCTTGTAGTCGACGTCACCGGTTGCGAAGGCTTCCTTGGCAACGATCTTGAGTCCTGTTGCAGCAAGCTGGCTCTCGACTCCCTGGACAATGGCCTCGGAATAGTCCGAGCCGTTCTCGTAGAAGATTGCGATTGTCTTTGCACCGTAGACCTGTGAAGCATACTGGGCCATCTTCTCACCCTGGAAGGGATCGAGGAAGCAGGAGCGGAAGACGTTGGTCTTGACCTCGCTCTTGGGATCGTCCGGATCCATGACTGTGAGCTTGGGGTTGGTGGCCGATGCCGAGATCTGCGGCATGTTGTCGTCGTATGTCACGTCCGAAAGGGCGATCGATGCGCCTGAGAGGACAGAACCGATGATGGCTGTAGCGCCGTTTGCCTTTGCGAGGTTGTAGGCGTTGATGGACTCTGTTCCGTCTGCCTTGTCATCGTACTCGAGAAGGTTGACCTTCTTGCCGTTGATTCCGCCTGCTGCGTTGAGCTGGTCGAAGAACATGACGACTGCGTTGCGCACGGGAACTCCGTACATGGCGTAGTCACCGGTCGTGTTTCCGATGAAAGCGATTGTGATTTCCGATGCAGAAGCACTGGAGGAGCTCTCACTCGAACCGCCGGCGAAGACCGGAGCGGCAACGAAGAATGCGAGCAGAAGAGCAATAAAAAGGACTTTCTTCATATTCTGTCTCCTTAAAATCGGATTTGCATCCGACTCTTGTTTCCGATTTTGGGAAAACTATACATCAAAATCGTATTTTTATGCAATATTTCACATCCTGTTTTTCATCCGCCCGCCCCACTGTCTTGTTCCTCATGCGCAATTTCTATATGATTCTCATGATTTGCAACACGATTCGTCGCAATTCGTCACAGGAGATGACCGTGCAGATAGAACTGAAGAATCTTGTCCGTACATACAATACGGTCCATGCAGTCGAAGGAGTGAGCCTCTCCATCCCGTCCAACGAGATTTTCGGGATAATCGGCCTTTCCGGCGCCGGAAAAAGCACCCTCGTCAGGCTGGTCAGCCTGCTTGAGAAACCGGACAGCGGCGAGGTCTGGTACGACGAGCAGCGCGTGGACAACCTCCCCGAGAAGGAGCTGATCCAGCAGCGCCGCCACCTCGGCATGATATTCCAGAACTTCAACCTCTTCTCCTCACGCACGGCCGGACAGAACATCGCCTACCCCATGGAGATCTGCAAGTACCCCAAGGACAAGATCCGTGAGCGCGTCGCCGAGCTTCTGGACCTCGTGGGCCTCTCCGACAGGGCCGATGCCCCCATCTCCACCCTCTCCGGAGGCCAGAAACAGAGAATCGCCATCGCCCGCGCCCTGGCATGCAAGCCCGACATCCTCTTCTGTGACGAGGCCACCAGCGCGCTGGACCCCAAGACCACACAGCAGATTCTTGCCCTGATCAAGGACATCCAGAAGAAGATGAACCTCACCGTTGTCATGATCACCCACCAGATGGAGGTCGTGCGCGATGCCTGCGACAAGGTCGCCGTCCTCTCCGAGGGAAAGGTCGTCGAGCAGGGTTCCGTCAAGGACCTGTTCGCAAATCCCAAGACGAATGTGACCAAGGAGTTCCTCTCCCACCTTACTACAAATACTGCCAACGTCCGCGAGGACGGAGTGGTCATCTGGTCCGACGTTCCGGCCCACTACACGCTGAGGTTCCTCAACGACCGTGTCGAGACGCCGGTGATCTCGGACATCATCAGGGAGTTCGACGTGGTCTTCAACATCAGCGGAGCCGGCATTCAGAAGGTCGGAGACACCAAGATGGGAACCATGGTCTGCGACATCTCCGGCGAGCCCAAGGCCGTTAAGGCCGCACTTAAAGCCATCCGCGAGCGCGGAGTGACAGTCGAGGAGGAACAGGCATGACACCGGCAATCTGGAAACTCATCGGAGAAAGCACACTTCAGACTCTGAGCATGGTCTTCTTCTCCACCCTCTTCTCCGTCATCCTGGGCCTGCCGCTCGGAATCCTTCTCTGCGTCACCGCTCCCGGAGGAATCAGGCAGAAGCCCGTTCTGAACGAGGTCCTCTCCAGGATTGTCAACGTCCTGCGTTCGTTCCCGTTCATCATCCTGATCATCATCCTCTTCCCGCTCTCCCGCCTTGTCGTGGGAACGGCCATAGGAACAAAGGCCACCATCGTGCCGCTTTCAATCGCAGCAGCCCCCTTCGTGGCCAGAATCGTCGAGTCCTCCCTCAAGGAAGTCGACCCCGGAGTCGTCCAGGCCTCGCGCGCCATGGGCTCCACGAACACCCAGATAGTCTTCAAGGTCCTTCTGCCCGAAGCCCTTCCCTCCCTGATCTCAGGTCTGACGCTGACGATCATCAACCTCATCGGCTACAGCGCCATGGCCGGAGCCGTAGGCGGAGGCGGACTGGGAGACCTTGCAATCAGATACGGATACCAGCGTTTCAGACCCGCAGTCATGGCAATAGCCGTGGTCATCATCCTGGTCCTGGTCGAGGTGATCCAGTTCATCGGAAACAAGATCAGCGCGAAAATGATGGGCAGACGCTGAAAAAAACGCCGGAAACACTTTACAAAAACCGGTGTTTCTATGTACAGTAAAGCAAATCCAAGCCAAGGAGGAGTAGATCATGGCAGTTTCAAAGCGTTCTATGATGATGTGCTTCTCCATGTGCATGCCCTCGCGGGCATAATACTTTTGTTTTTCCGTTACATCACCAGTCTAATGTTTTTCCCCCACGGGGATATCATAACCGTTCAATTTATTTAATTCAGGAGATATGAAAATGAAGAAAGTCATCGTTATCGCATTGGTACTTGCAACAGCGTTCGCCGCATTCGCAAGCGGAGCTAAGGAGTCCACAGGAACAAAGATCGTCGTCGGAGCCACACCCGAGCCCCACGCCGAGATGCTGAAACTCATCGTTGACGACCTTGCAGCTCAGGGAATCACCCTCGTCGTGCAGGAGTTCACCGACTATGTCACACCCAACGAAGCTGTCGAGAGCGGCGAGATCGACGCCAACTTCTTCCAGCACATCCCGTACCTTGAGTCCTCCAACACCGAGCGCGGCTTCCATCTTGTCAACGCCGGCGGAATCCACATCGAGCCCCTGGCACTCTACTCCAAGAAGTACAAGAGCCTCTCCGACATCCCCAGCGGAGCCAAGATCGCCATCCCCAACGACCCGACCAACGAGGGACGCGCACTTCTTCTGCTCGAGAGCGCAGGCCTGATCAAACTCAAGGATTCGAGCAACCTCGAGGCCACCGTGATCGACATCGCCTCCAACCCCAAGAACATCTCGTTCGCTGAGGTCGAGGCCGCATCGCTGCCCAGAGTCCTCGAAGATGTCGATGCCGCAGTCATCAACGGCAACTACGCCATCCCCGCAGGCCTTTCCGCCTCCAGAGACGGTCTTGTGGTCGAGGGAGCCGACAGCCCGTACGTCAACATCGTTGCCGTCAAGCAGGGAAATGAGAACAACCCCGCAATCATCGCCCTGGTCAAGGCTCTTCAGAGTGCAGAGATCAAGGACTGGGTTGCAAAGACCTACACCAACGGAGAAGTCGTAATCGTCTTCTAAGAAAACATCAAAACAATGCCCCGGTTCATCGCCGGGGCTTTTTTTGGCCCTTTTTCCTGCAATCCCCCCTCCCTGACTGCATTTTTTCTGCAGTTTTTGCACCGAACATGCAGTATTTGCATGTTTTCTGCAATTACTGCACCGAACATGCAATAATGAAGCATGAACAAAGCGCAACTGATTGAAAAGCTCCAGGAAATGGACAGACAGCTGGAAAGCATCATCTCGGTTCTTGAGAAAAAGCATCCTGAAGAGGCCGGCACACTCCATTGCTTAACCCGGAAAGACAGGGTCGTGTTCTACCATAAGAAAGAGGCTGCACTCACATACCTCGGACACGACAAGGATGACATCATCAGGAAGCTTGCGCAGAAAACCTACGATGAAAGATCCCTCGAAGCCGCCAAGCGTGAGAAGCACCAGATCGAGCGATGCCTGAAAACGCTGAATGAAAACCGCGGACTTGCGGACATAGACAAGGTTCTTCAAACAATGCACGAGTCGATCAGAGGCCTGGTTACACCTCTGCAGGAGACGGATGAGGCCTATGCAAAGAAGTGGTACAGGTTCTACAGCCGGTTCGCAAACCAGAAGAAAGTGCTGCGCTCCCCTCTCAAGACGGCTAAGGGCGAAACTGTGAAATCAAAGAGCGAGATCATAATCGCGGACAGGCTCAACCTCGCGGGAGTCCCATACGTATATGAAATGACAATGACGTTCGATGAAGGGGATACGATGAGATATCCGGATTTCTTCATTCTCAACAAACGGACAAGGAAGGAGTACATCTGGGAGCATCAGGGCATGATGGATGACAAGAACTATTGCCTTGATTCACAGCTCAAGCTTGAAGTCTTTGCACGCAAGGGATATCTGCTGGGCAAGAACCTGATATTCACCTATGAAGGATCCTCAAGACAACTGAGCACAGAGTACGTGGATTTGCTGATCAAAGAATATCTTGTCTGACAACCTTACATCAGGGGGATGCCGTGGCTGCGGGCGATCTCCATGTCCTCTTCAGGCCAGACAGATGCCTGGACCTCGCCGATGTGGGCTTTCTTGAGAAGGAACATGCAGATTCTGCTCTGCCCTATTCCGCCTCCGACGGTCTGGGGGAATTCTCCGGCAAGAAGGCGTCTGTGCCAGTAGAGGTCGGCGCGGTTCTCGCAGGAGCGGATCTTCAGCTGGTCCTTCAGAGACTGCGGGGATACGCGGATACCCATGCTGGAGAGCTCCAGCGAATCACCTCGCACAGAATCCCAAACGATGATGTCGCCGTTGAGGCCGAAGTAGCCGTCGCTGTTCTTCGTGGACCAGTCGTCGTAGTCGGGGGCGCGGCCTCCGTGGAGAACGCCGTCCGACATGGGCATGCCGATTCCGATGATGAAGATGGCACCATACTTCTTGGCAAGCTCCTTCTCCCTTTGGACAGGAGTCAGCGAGGGATACATCGCCCTGGCCTCCTCCGAGTGGATGAAGGTGATCTTCTCGGGAAGGACCTGGGTGCAGGCGGGATAGAACTCGGAGACGAGGAAGGCAGTCCTCTTGAGGGCCTCGTAGACCTTAGTGACGGTGGCCTTGAGGAACTCGAGATTCCTCTCCCCCTCTCTCATGACCAGTTCCCAGTCCCACTGGTCGACGTAGATGGAGTGGATGTTGTCGATGTCATCGTCCGGACGGATGGCGTTCATGTCCGTGTAAAGACCGGTACCGGGCTGGAAACCGTGGTCGGCAAGGACCATGCGCTTCCACTTGGCAAGGCTCTGGACGATTTCCATGGGGGTGTCGTTCATGTTGCCCACGTTGAATCTGACGGGGCGCTCGACGCCGTTGAGGTCGTCGTTGATACCGCTGTTGGCCCTGACGAAGAGGGTCGATGTGACTCTGGAGAGCCTGAGTCCGCTGGAGAGCTCCCTCTCGAAAGTGTCCTTGACGAACTTGATGGCGCGCTCGGTCATCTGCTGGTCTAAAAGTGGTTTGTAACCTTTAGGAATGACAATGCTCATGACAATACCCCTTGTTCTTGCAAGATTTTTACCACAAAACGAGGAACTTGGTGAAGGGAAAAGCTCAAAAAATCAGGCCTGGGCGTGCCTTCTGTGGTCCTTGGGCGTGTTGAACCTGTCGTGGCTCTCCTTGGATTTGGGCTTTCTGGCGATGTCGCCGCTCTGGGTCAGGGCCCACTTTGTGATCATGGGTCCGAACAGCTCGTAGACAAGGACGCCGAACAGGACGATGCTGCGGATCAGGCGGCCCTCATAGGTTCCAAGGACCTCGGCCTGGACGGACATGCCCAGGGCGACTCCGGCCTGCGGCAGAAGGGCGTAGCCGAGATAGCGCGAGACGTTCTCGTCACAGTGCACGGCACGGCAGCTCTCGCGGGCTCCGAAGTACTTTCCGAACGACCTTGCGGCCACGTACAGCACGCCGATGAGGACTACGATGGGCTTTCCGAAGACGGATAGGTCAAGGTCCGCACCACTGATGACGAAGAAGATGCAGAACAGAGGCGCAGTCCACTTGTCCACACGGATCATGATGTCTCCCGATCTGGGACAGAGGTTGCAGAACACGGCTCCCAGCATCATGCAGACCAGAAGCGGCGAGAACGAGATCTCAACCGGTCCGATGTAGAACCGGATCTGCGACAGGGCGATGGTCATGAAGACGAAGGCCAGCGACATGGTTGTTCTGTTGCTGTTGGAGAAGAACAGCTCCTCCAGCTTGGTCAGCACCAGGCCCATGACGGTTCCCTGCATGAGG
>Ga0310696_10006373_pt1 | contig 14029 bp, 16 predicted proteins | sample AusTroGonzalo_MG_4_FD_203885 | JGI IMG/M metagenome (GOLD analysis project Ga0310696, IMG submission 203885) | Bovine rumen microbial communities from tropical cattle in Woodstock, Queensland, Australia - Gonzalo_02 (v2) (version 2) | ecosystem: Host-associated > Mammals > Digestive system >...
GCCCGTATAAACGACTCTAATCAAATTTTGCAAAATCGTCTGGATTTCGGCCTGGTCCGGTCGATTGTAGATGTCGATGTTGTCGATATGCTTGCCGCGATTGTAATCATCGAAAATAATTTGTACGGCTTTTTCAACTTCAGATTCTTGGATAAGTTCGTGCATAGGTTGGTGCGAAGTAAAAATGAAAAGTGGTTAGTGGTTGGTGGTTAGTGGTTAGGAAAACATTCCTGTTTACTAACCACTGCTTACTAACCACTATTTATCACGCGAACGTCTTCAGCGCCCTCACAAGAGCGTCAATGTCGTCCGGAGAGTTGTACAGCGCAAGCGTCGGGCGAACGGTACTTTCGTAGCCGAAATGGCGGAGAACCGGCTGAGCGCAGTGATGCCCGGTGCGCACGGCAACGCCGTATGCGTCGAGTCTCTTGCCTACTTCTTCGTCGGAGTATCCGTCGAGTTTGAAGGCGAGCGCAGATGCTTTGTTGAGTGCGGTTCCTACAAGGTGGAGGCCCTTGACGGTCTTCAGTTCCTTGAGGCCATACTGCAACAGTTCATGTTCCCAGCGGAATACGCACGGCATCCCGATTTCGGAGAGGTACTGGAGAGCTGCACCGAGGCCAACAGCGTCGGCGATGCTTCCGGTTCCCGCTTCAAACTTGTTCGGAATTCCGTTGTAAATCGTGCGTTCGAACGTCACGTCGGCAATCATGTTACCGCCGCCATGGTAAGGTCTTGCTGCTTCGAGTAATTCCTTTTTGCCATAGACAACGCCGATACCGGTCGGAGCAAATACCTTGTGTCCGGAGAACACGAAGAAGTCTGCGTCGAGGGCGGCAACGTTCACCGGAATATGAGCGATAGACTGTGCGCCGTCAATGAGGATTCTCACGCCGTGCCTATGGGCGATGGCGATCAATTCCTCGATCGGGGTGACTGTGCCGAGAACGTTCGAAACGTGAGTCACGGAGACGAACTTGGTGCGCTTCGTGAACAAGGCTTCGTAATCGTGGAGCTTGAGCTGGCCGGTAGAATCACAGGGAATCACCTTGATAATCGCGCCCGTTTCTTCGGCAATGAGCTGCCAAGGAACAATGTTGGCGTGGTGTTCCAGGATGGAGACGATGATTTCGTCGCCCGGCTGGAGTGTGGGCTTCACGTAGGCGTTTGCAACCAAGTTGATGGCTTCGGTCGTACCGCGAACGAAAACGACTTCTTGCGACGACGGAGCACCGATAAAGTCACGAACGATGTTGCGTGCGTTTTCGTATGCGTCTGTCGATGCAGCCGCGAGCGTGTGTGCGCCACGGTGAACGTTGGAGTTCTCGTTTTCGTAGTAGTACTTGAGCCGATCAATCACCACCTGCGGGCGCTGCGTCGTTGCACCGTTATCGAGCCAGACAAGCGGATGGTCGTTAATCTGCTTCGAAAGAATCGGGAAGTCAGAACGGATCTGCGCAAGTGTCTTGGAACCGATGCGGATCGATTCGTTGCGGGAATTGGAGCCGCTGTTTGCAGAACCCGTCTTCACGGAGTCGCCACCGAGAGATGTCGGAGCGTCAATCTGGTGATTAGCTTCGGCGGCCTGCGTCTTGGACACGACCTTCGGGGAGTATCCCTGAGCCGGTGCGGGGGCCGTCGGAACGTCGCTCAGCTGCGATGCGAACTGCGATTCGGGAACCGCAGGGGCTTCAACCGTATTGAGCCAGGTATCGCTAGAATTGCCACCGTATGCGAACGGAGCCGAAGATGTCGGCTGGTCGCCATAGGTCGCAAAAGGGTGTTCCCAGTCGAATGCTGGAGTCTGGTTGATGGCTGCGGCACCCTGCGCGGCACTTACACCCTGCGATGCAGATGCGTTCTGCACCTCGGGAGCGGCGGGGGTTGCTGCATAAGCACTGTCCGTCAAATCCGGAAAGTACTCGTTTGCCAACTGCTCCAGTTCAGCCGCATTGGGAACTCCGGCGAGTTCTTCCAGCGATCTGGTATCTGGATTATTCGTAATCATAGTATTCGCCAACCTCTACATCTTCAAGGACTGCAATGGCGTCGTCGGCAAGGATAGCCGCAGAGCAGTACAGGGAAAGCAGGTAAGAAGCGACACCCTTGTTGTCGATACCGCGGAAACGCACGGAGAGACCGCGAGAGTGTTCGTTCTTGAGACCAGCCTGGAACAGACCGATAACGCCGCGCTTGGCTTCGCCAGTACGCACGAGCAGAATATTCGTCTTGCCGCCCTGGGACTTCGGGTTCTTCACTCCATCGACAAGGAGCTTGTCGGTCGGGACGAGAGGAATGCCGCGCCAAGTGAGGAACTTGCCACCGGCAATGTCAACGACAACGGGCGGAACGCCACGGCGGGTGCATTCGCGTTCGAAAGCGGCAATAGCACGCGGGTGGGCGAGGAAGAAGGACGGTTCCTTCCAAACCTTCGAAATGAGTTCATCGAGATCGTCCGGAGTCGGGCGGCCGTCAGCGCGGAGCGGCTGGATGCGCTGGGAGTCGGCGATGTTCTTCAACAGACCGTAGTCATCGTTGTTGATGAGCTGGCTTTCCTGACGTTCGCGGAGAGATTCGATAGCGAGACCGAGCTGTTCCTGAACCTGGTCATATGGAGAGCTGTAAACGTCTTCGATAGCGGTGTTGACGTTGATGATTGTGGAGATGGAATTGAGCTTGTATTCGCGCGGTTCAGTTTCGTATTCAACGTAGCCTTCCGGGATGATGTCGGACTTTTTGGTCTGGCTGCAAAGAACGTCGAGCGGGGTTTCGCCTTCGACGACCTTGTTCACGCGAAACAGGCCCGTTTCGAGACCCTTGAATTCAAGGAACTTGGTGAGCCACTTCGGAGTAAGCGCACCGAATTGCGGCTTGGTCTTGGTGACGTTAGCCAGGTTGTAGGCAGCCTTTGCGCCAAGCGCATTGATGCCGGTTTTCTTTTCTGTAGCTTCATTTGCCATAGTGGTTTACCTCTTATTGTTAATTGTGTTTTAAAAGTTTTCATTCCCTGCTTGACCGGGAATCTTCTTAGTCTATTTCCCTAGTAGTTAGGTGTGGAAAGCTAGAAAAAAATATTCTTATCTTGTTGTTACAGAAATGTGACCTTGTAGAAAATTTTTTTTGACATAGCTTTTTCCTATTCAACCCCTTGTGTTATAGCCATGCACCTTCGTGAGAGAACATGATGTCCTTCATGGCGTCTATGCCGCCTTTCAGGTTGTAAAGCGGACCCGTGTAACCCGCTTCGCGCAAGGTATTGATGGCAAGTTCGCTACGCTTGCCCTGCTTGCAGACGAAGATTGTATCCTTGTTCGGGTCGAGTTCCTTTTGCCTGCGGACCAGCTGTCCGATAGGAATCACGATAGCGTTCGGGAAGCGTAAAATCGCGCGTTCGTGCGGTTCGCGGACATCCACGATGGTCATGTCGTCGCCGTTTTCGATGCGGTGGGCGAGTTCTTCGGGCGTGAAACCTTCCACTGGAGTTTCATTTTCGGTCTTCAATCCGCAAAGTTCTTCGTAGTCGATGTCTTCGACGTTCGTGATTGTCGGATTGTTTCCGCAAATCGGGCAATGGCAATCGCGTTGAACTTTGAGAATTCTCGAAGTTAAGTACAAACTATCTACATGGAGAATTTTGCCGTTCAAGTGTTCGCCGATACCGAGAATCAGCTTGAGCGCTTCGTTCGCCTGAATGCTGCCGATGATGCCCGGGAGCGGGCTGATGGCGCCGCCTTCTGCGCAGGAGGGGATGAGCCCTGCCGGCGGAGGGGACGGGTATTGGCAACGCAAGCACGGACCGCCATCCAAGTTGAAAATGCCGACTTGGCCTTCGAACTGGTAAATCGCGCCAAACACGAGTGGAATGCCATGCAGGGCGCAAGCGTCGTTGATCAGGTAGCGTGCCTTGTAGTTGTCGGTGCAGTCAATGACGAGGTCGTAGCCTTCAATTTCGGCTTCGATGTTTGAGGCGTCAAGTTGTTCCTTGACGGCTTCGAAGACGATGTTCTTGTTGATGTTTTTTACTTTGTCCTTAGCGGATGCGACTTTGGGGCGTTTGACATCGCGTGTACCGTGAATAACTTGGCTCTGCAAATTTTCAAGCGAGACTTCGTCAAAATCGATGACCTTGATGGTGCCAACGCCTGCAGCGGCGAGGTATTGGATAACCGGAGAACCGAGGGCTCCAGCGCCTACGACAACCACTTTTGCGGCCTTGATTCGCTTTTGCCCTTTGACACCGATATCGCGGAGCATCAAGTGCTTGCCAAAGCGTTCGATTTCGGAATCGTCAAACGAAACCGCCTTGCGTCTTTCGTCCGAAATCAAACTTTCGACAGTTGCACTTTGCGATTCATCAACCGGTGCGCCGCCAGCAATGGCGGGCAAAAGCAAAATTTCTGTTTCTTCCGGAAGGGCGGCGTCCCAGATGGTTTCGACGGTCAATTTCTTGTTGTTGACGTAAATCTGGATGAAGTCCCTGACCTTGTTGTTTTCGTCGTAAAGGACCTTTTCGCCTTCCGGGTAAGTACTGATTAAGTAAGCGAGAGCCTTCCTGACGGTATCGACAGGGGCTTCTACTTGGGAGTTTTTCCCAAAGAAATTCCTGAGTGTTGCAGATATGTATATTTTCACTTTTTTTCTCCGTACATTGGGCCGCTCAAGTAGAGGTTCCCTAAAAAGTGTTGTTTCCGTACAAAATTTCCCACAATATTTGTAGGATTTTTTCAAGCCGAAATATAGAACGTAAAAATCTATTTGTCCAATACTTAATTTTTATGCTGATTTATTGATTTTTTCTATAACTAACGGCGTTTAGTTATCGTAGGTTATTACTGTTGTAGGCGGTAAAAAGCGGTCATCCTCGACCAAGCGTAGCGCGGGAGGGGATCCAGTGAAGTTCTTTTTGAAAAGGTGTTATATTTACAATTATGAAAAATACTTTGTTCCTTATTTTGTCCGCTCTGCTTTTTGTTGCTTGCGGCAGTGGCTCTATGACAGACTCCCGTGACGGTCAAACCTACAGGACTATCAAAATTGGTGAACAGATTTGGATGGCCCAGAATCTGAACTACGAAACAGCAGATAGCTATTGCTATAGCGATGTCGCAAGTAACTGTGCTGAATATGGTCGCCTTTACACTTGGGCGGCGGCCATGGACAGTGCTGGTACGTGGAGCTCGAATGGCAAGGGTTGTGGATATAAAAAGACATGCTCACCGACGTATCCTGTTCGTGGTGTTTGTCCCGAGGGCTGGCATTTGCCGAGTAAAAACGAATGGGAAACTTTGTTCGCTGCTGTTGGCGGAAAATTGGTCGCTGGCTCAAAACTCAAGTCCACGTCTGGTTGGTATAAAAATGGCAACGGCACGGATGATTTCGGGTTCTCGGCGCTCCCTGCTGGCTACAGGTACTACATTGGGCGTAAAAGCGAGCATGCATTAAAACGCATTGAACTACTAAGAGCTGGCCACAGGTACAACACTGAGCGTAGCAGCGAGGACGGTTCCGCTGGCAGCAACGCGTACTTCTGGAGTTCTACAGAGAGCCCTAACGACAATGACGAGAACTTTTGGAGTTCTACAGAGAAACCTAACTACAGTGATGCGTACCGCATGTTCTTGTACTTCGGGGGCGATCAAGCGCTCCTGTACGGCAACTACAAAAACTACGGGCTTTCTGTTCGTTGTTTAAAGGACTAGCTTTTTTCTGCAATCAATTGTTGACAAAATAAATGCTTTTGCAATCGGTTGTTTGCAAAATTTGCATAGTTTTGCTTTTTCAAATTTTTTCGTTGTAGATTAAGCCTCTAAATTTAACGGAGGTTCAATTATGAGCATAAAGTCTTTTGATGATCTTAACATTACCGACCCGATTATGTTCGGATTTGTCTTCAGCAACAAACACATCGCGAAGCCTTTTATCGAGCATTTATTAGGCATTAAAATCGACCACTTGGAAACATCCAGTCGTAAAAGCGTATATGAAGTATTTTGCGACTAGAAATGCTGATTCACGCGAAACAGAAACCATCAACGACCAGGTGTCCTTTTACAAAGCCGACACTCTCATAAGGAACAAGTATATGACTTTCGAATTTGACCTTCATGAAAGCGAGGAAAATGGTAGAGCAAAAGCCAAGCTCGAAATGGTCGATGCCATGATTGCTAATGGAAAATTGACCGACGAAGATATCGCTTCCATTTCTGGCATTCCGCAAGAAGAAATCCAGAAGCGTAGAACGAAGTCTTGAGTCTGCAACTCTTAACTCATTTCCTATAACTTTTCACATCTACGACTTCGCCGTTTTTTACGGACATGATGACGTATTCGAGGCCGGGTACCATGTAATTTTCGTCTTCTTTGGAGAGGATGGCGGGGCAGTCGGGGTGTGAATGATAAACGCCGACAATCTCAAGACCGCTGGCTTCGATTTCTTGCTCCAAATGGTAGACGAATAGTGGGTTTATTTGAAAATGGACCGATTTTTGTCCATGAAACTGGTTGGATGCTTCGCGAATTTCGGTGACTTCGATTTCACCTTTTTTGGACTTTTTACCCACCAAAATGCCGCAGCATTCGTTTGGATATGCTTTTTTTGCGGCTAAAACCATTTGTTCTGAAACTATTTTATTAAATTTGCTGTCCAAAATCTTCTCCTGTAAGAAGTGCCCCCGGAATCGGAATTTCACAAGGATCCCGGGGACACCATTGTACGGAGATTCAAAAAGAGCGCCTTCGCTATTGAGCGGAGCGCTTTTTAATTACTCAATCACCAAGCCTTCGTTTGTAGCGTTGTCGCCTTCGATGTGGAACGAATTGAGTACCGGATTTTCACGATCCATCAGCGAAAGAATCAAGTAGCTTGCCTTGCTGTCGAAAGCGAGGCGCTTGTCTTCTTGTGACGGGCGCGATGGGGACTCGGGATGGGAATGCCAGTTGCCAAGCGGGGAGAGTCCGTTTTGGCGCATGTCCTTGATAGCGGCCAAGTGTTCCTTGGGGTCAAGCGAAAAGTGCTCATTGGAATGGTCGATATTCGTGAGCAAGTAAACCTTTTCAATATGCTTGTCGTTCCCCTCGATTTTCCCGGCAATCAGCCCGCAAGCCTCTTCGGGGAGGTTCTTCTGGGCATGTTCCAGGATTTTTTGATATTCAGCTTTTGGTAATGTTATCATTGAAAACCTCTAGGTATGAGGTGTGGGCTATGGGGTCGTTACCCCTACGGGGTAACTTTGGGCGAAATCAAATGAAAAAATCATTCTTTTTACTTTCCTTAAAGCGAGTGTCACGAGCGTGCCCATACCTCAAAGGGGCGCAAGCCCCGTGCCCATACCTTTTAGTGCTTCATTTCGCAGACGGCCTGTTCGTAGTCGATCAGATGGTCAATCGTCGGGTGGTCACCGCAGACTGCGCAATCCTTCGTGTGCGTCGGGAGCTTGATCTTGCGGAATTCCATCGTGAGCGCATTGTAGGTGAGCAAATAGCCTGTGAGCAAATTGCCGACACCGAGAATATACTTGACGGCTTCCATCGCCTGGAGACTACCGATAACACCGCCCATAGCGCCGATCACGCCAGCCTGCTTGCAAGTCGGCACGGCATCTTTCGGAGGGGGTTCCTTAAATACGCAGCGGTAGCAAGGGCCCTGGCCCGGAACGTACGTCATGAGCTGTCCCTGGAAGCGAATAATGCCCGCGTGAGAGAACGGCTTCTTGGCCATGACGCATGCGTCGTTGATGAGGAACTTTGCCGGGAAATTATCGGTTCCATCGATGATGAAATCGTAATCCTTGATGAGGTCCATGATGTTTTCGCTGGTGACGAACGTGTGGTACGTAATCACCTTGACATCCGGGTTCATCGCTTCCATCGTTTCCTTGGCGGACTGCACCTTGGGCTTACCCACGTCCTTTGTAGCGTGGATAATCTGGCGCTGCAAATTGGAAAGGTCAACGACGTCTGCATCGGCGATACCGATCGTGCCAACGCCTGCGGCGGCGAGGTACATAGCGACAGGAGCACCTAGGCCACCTGCACCAATGACGAGCACCTTGGCGTTCAAAAGCTTCTTCTGGCCTTTTGCACCCACTTCCTTGAGGATGATGTGGCGGGAATAGCGTTCGAGTTGTTCGTTAGTAAAAGCCATTACTGACCACCTCCCATGAAGTAGAGGAATTCGACGTTGTCGCCGTCCTTGAGTGCAGTCGTTGCGAAATTGCCGTTTTCGACAAATTCATCGTTCAGAGAAACGGTCACGTATTGCGGCGTTTCCACCTTCTCCTGTACAATCAATTCTGCAACGGTGAGGCCGTCTTTAACTTCTTTCTTGTTTCCTGCAACAGTAATAAACATGTTTGAAATTCCTTTTAGTTGATTGTTTTATCAATCGTTGAAATTCTTTTTTCTCGTCATTCTGAGGCGAAGCCGATATAGAATTGTTAGCAACTTGTTGCTTTGCAATTCTTAGGTTCGAAGGAGCAGAATCTAGTTATGTCTTGCCTTTACTGGATCCTTCGCGTTGCTCAGGATGACGAATGCGGTTTCAATGATCGTTTTGAATCTTTGTTTTAATCTCCGACCTTCTTTACGATCAGTGTGAACGTTCCATCCTGATTGTCGTTGAGCTTCAGGATTTCGTGGCCTTCTTCCTTGAGGCTGCGCGGCACATTCTGCACCGGTTCGCCGTCGTTCAGGCGGATGGCGAGAATCTGGCCTTCGTCAAGTTCTTCGAGGGCGACTTTTGCCTTGACAAATGTGGTGGGGCATTTGACGTCGGTGACGTCGACGGTATCGTCTACTTTGAATTCTTCTGACATTTTTTATCTCCGTACTTTAATTTTGATGCTAAATATAGAACGCGTTTTTTAACTTGTCCAATACTTAATTTTTATGTTGAGTTATTGAAATTTTCTATATGGTCGTTGGTTATTTGTTTTCTCGTCATTCTGAACGAAGTGAAGAATCCAGTTGTTTTTAATTTATGCAATAGAAACTTTACTGGATTGGGCCAAAGAGTTGTCTTCGGGACATGTCCCTCAGAATGACGGTTGCTTTATTTCTGACTTGATTCTTCTACGAAATCTGCTTTATAGCTTGTTCAAAATCTCCTTTGAGATCTTCAATATCTTCGATGCCTACGCTAATTCGAACCGTTCCTTCAAACACGCCAGCGTTCTCTTTTTGCTCTTTGGTGGCGTGCGTGAAAATCGTGCTTTCCGGATGGATGACGAGTGTGCGCAAGTCGCCAATGTTCGTGGCAATCGTAGCGTATTTCAAGTTGTTAATGAGCTTGAAAGCCTTTTCCTTGGTGCCTGCGTCAATGGAAATGATGGCGCCGCCTTTGCCATTGAACTGCTTCTGGACCAAGTCGTAGTAAGGGCTCTGCTTGAGGGCGGGGTAGTTGACCTTGATGCCTTCGAAACCCTGCAAAAATTCTGCGAGTTCCAATGCGTTGCTACACAAACGCTCCATGCGGAGTCCCAAAGTTTCGAGTCCGAGGGAGTTCAAGAATGCAGTCGCCGGGGCGATACAACAGCCCACGTTACGCCAGATGCCGTTGCGGAGCTTCGCGAGGAAGGCAAACTTGCCAAAACGCTTGTATTCTTCGAATCCCTTGTAGCGAGCAGTATCCCACTTGAACTTGCCGCTATCGACGATAATGCCGCTGATGGCGCTGCCGTTACCGTTGATGTACTTGGAAGAAGAATGAACAACGATATCTGCGCCAAAAACAAAAGGATGAACAAGGTAAGGCGTTGCGGTCGTGCTATCGACGATCAGCGGAACGCCTGCTTCGTGTGCAACGTCAGCGACACTCTGCAAATCAACAACGTTCAATTTCGGATTTCCGATAAGTTCCGTAAAAACAGCCTTGGTCTTTTCGCTCAGCTGCGAGCGGACGCTCTCGGCAGTGACTTCTGTAACGTAACGCGTTTTAATGCCGAAGGCTTCCAAATCATGGAACAAGTCAATAGTGCCGCCAAACAAAGCCGTGCTTGCAATAACTTCGTCGCCGGACTGCAAAATGTTCAAAAGCGAAAGCGTTACAGCGGCCATGCCCGAAGAGCAGGCGATTGCGCCAATGCCCTTTTCGAGCGATGCAATGCGCCTTTCGAAAGAATCTGTCGTGGGGTTTCCAATGCGCGTATAGGCAAAACCCGGAGCCCTGTTATTAAATACGGCTTCAAGCTTTTCGGCCGATTCCTGCGAAAAAGCGCTCACCTGGTAAATGGGGGTCAGCGTAGATCCCGAATTCTTTTCACTTCCAAAGCCATGATGCAACAACGTGGTATTAAAATCCATTCAAAGTTCTCCGTACATAATCCTATAATTTTCGTAGGCAAATATAGAACGTGAATTAGTAATTGTCCAATACTAAATTTATATGGCGATTTATAGGCTGAATTTATAGGTGCCGTGTATATGAAGCGTTTTTCTTAGTGTCCAATACAAAAATTATATGAATGATGTATTGAATTAATTTATGCATACTCTAAATATAGAACGCAACATTTCAAGTGTCCAATACTTAATTCATATCGCTATTGATAAAAAAATTGTATTAGAAAATGGTGTCCATCGTAAATTGGAAAAAGTTCTTTATGCTGTTGACGAATTGACGGGATTGATTGGCGCTGTCGTGTTAATGCGTCCGTCAAAAAGCGTGCAAGATTTGGAATTGAAATCGGTTTTGAAAAAGTACAAGTCGCCGAAATTTGCTGCCGGCTGCTCTCGCGAAGTCATTGAACGCGGTGCAAACCTTTTGGGCTGGGAACTGAACGACCTGATTTCTCGCACAATTGCTGCGTTGAAAACTTTTAGACCGTAGTTTGTTCTGTGCTTGGGCGAATTTCTTTGATTTCACCTTGCTTTAAATCGCCTAACTCAAAATTGCAGAACTTGATGCGTACAAGGCGTAAAACTTCGTAGCCGAGGTGGGCGAGCATGCGGCGGATTTCTCGGTTTTTGCCTTCGTCCAAAGTAATTTCTAGCCAACAGTTCTTTTCGCCTGCGCTGTAGAGCTTGGCGCTGACTGCGTGCATGAACTCTTCGGGTTCGCCAAAGACTCGTGGCGGAACGTTGAAGCCTGCTTCCATTTGCGAAAGTTCTTCAGCGGTGGGGATGCCGTTGACTTGAACGCGGTAGATTTTTGTGTGAGGAAATGTTACTGGATCCTTCGACTTCGCTGACGCTTCGCTCAGGATGACACGTTTATTTGTCATTCCGGCCTCCGTGCCGGAATCGCCATTTTTCTTTCGCGGTTCAGTGAGGTTGTTTGCCCAGGCTGTATCATTCGTTAACAAAAGTAGCCCTTCGCTGGCGGTATCGAGGCGGCCCACGGGCGAAATGTGCGGTACGGGCTTGCCGGGGAACATTTTGGCGTACTGTTCGCGGAAAAGGTCCATGACGGTCGCACGCCCTTTTTCATCGCTTGCCGTTGTGACATAGCTGCGCGGCTTGTTCATCATAAAGTAAACGAACTCGCTTGTTTTTACGGGCTTCCCGTCAACGCAAATTTCATCATTTTCGCGGGCGGGAGTGTCCGGATCGCGGACGATTTTACCACGCAAAGAAACATGACCCTCGCGGACCAGGTTTTCGGCTTGGCTTCTGCTGCAAAAGCCGCGCTTGGAAATCACACGGGCAACGCCGTGAACTTTTTCTTTCGCGGCTTGCGGGCGTTTATTCCATTTGTTATTGCGGAAGTTGTTCATTTATAAAAAAATAACGTCATCCCGAGCGAAAAATGCGATGGTCCCAGTTTCAATTTGTCAAGACTTTACTGGATGTTTCGCTTCGCTCAACATGACGTTTGGGCGGATTGTTTTTTATTCCGACTAATTACTTGCCCAAGTATGCCTTGATGTTGTCGAGGCATTTCTTGTTCTGAGCTTCAGTACCGACGGTAATGCGGAGCACGTCACCCATAGCCGGCTGCGGACGGATGATGGTACCCTTGGCCTGCAAGAACTTGAAGGCGTCCATCGGATTCTTGAATCCGCTGACGGCGATGAAGTTTGCGTGGCTGTCGACATAGGGGAGGCCGAGTTCCTTGAAACCAGCCTTGAGCTGTTCGAGGCCTTTCTTGTTGAGTTCGCGGACCTTGTTCACGTATTCCTGGTCGTCGATAGCGCCGATTGCTGCGGCCTGAGCGATGCTGTTCACGTTGAACGGTTCACGCACGCGGTTGATGAGGGCGACGATTTCCGGACGGGTGATGCAGTAGCCCACGCGGAGGCCAGCGAGACCGTAGATCTTGCTGAACGTACGGCAGCAGATGATGTTCTTGCCAGCGGCGATGCGGCTATTGAAATCCGGAACGAGTTCCGGCGTGTCTTCGATAAATTCCGTGTAGGCTTCGTCCATCACGAGAACGCAGGTTTCCGGGAGGCTGTCGGCGAAGTCGATGATTTCCTTGGCGGTGAGGTCGGAACCGGTCGGGTTGTTCGGGTTAGCGAGGAACACGATGCGGGTCTTTTCGTTCACGGCGTCGCGCATGGCCTTGAGGTTGTAGTTGTATCCCGGAGCAGGCATGTCAACTTCAACAATCTTGGCGTTCATGGCCATTGTGGCGAGCTTGTAAACAGCGAAGCTGTGGTTGCCCATGACGGCTTCCGTGCCGGGGCCGAGGAACACCTGGGCGATCATGTCCAAAAGCTCGTTGCTGCCGTTACCCACAGCAATCTGGTCGCGGTTCACGCCGCGGAATTCAGCGATCTTTCCGATGAGGTCGTAAGAACCGCCATCTGGATAGAGGTTCACTTCTTCCAAAGCCTTGCGAGCTTCGGCCATGCCCTTCGGGCTCGGGCCAAACGGGTTTTCGTTACTGGCGAGCTTGTCGATGTCTTTCGGATCGAGACCGAATTCACGAGCGGTGTAGGCGATAGGTTTGCCGGTCACGTAGAGCGGCTGCTTCAGAATGTGCTGTTGTGCGAGCTGATTAATATCCATTTTTAGTTCTTAGTTAATAGTTATTAGTTTCTAGAGGTTAATGTTCTGTGGTTTGGGTTCGTTCAGAACTTTTTCATTCTCGCGTGGGTTCGGCTTGCTCACCAACCTTAGCGGGAATCTCCTTTATTTCGCCGAAGAATCCAGTTGATTTAGGTTCTAATCTAGAAATTTTTTGGGGATTGTTTCGTGGCGTTGTCGCTGCAATACATAATTTAATGTATATTTCTAGCATGAAGAAAGTGCCTTTAAAGATTTTCCTTGCAAGTTCCTTCACTGCTTTATTTGTGGCCTGTACGGCTACAGGGGATGCCGTTAGAAGTGACGAAGACAATTCGTCTACAATTTCACGGTTGTCTATCTACGATGCTGTGGAGGAATCCGGCCTCTATACGACAAAGGATTCCGTTGCGGCGTACTTATGCAAGTTCGACAAGTTGCCCGCAAACTATGTCGGAAAGGACAAGGGCATTGCTCTTTACGAATCGAAAACTGGAAATGCTTTCTCGAAATGGAATTTTAACCCGTGGACAACTATTAACGTGATGATTGGCGGTGACAAATTCAGTAACAACGAGGGGCTTTTACCCGAAGGTTCCTACCACGAAGCCGATGTGGATTATTCTGCAAAGAATCGTGGAACTAAGCGGTTGGTCTATCAGCCGGATTGCGTAATCTACTATACTGCAGACCACTACGAGACTTTCACTAGAATGGAAGTGCGGTAGTTTTTAGGGGTGTAATTGTAAAAAATTGTTCTGTACGAATCGAACTTACTTTCTTGATATATATTAATTACAGAACAACCCCTGAGGAGGTCTAAAATGAAGAACTATTTCGATATCAAGGACAAGATTGCCGTTGTTACGGGAGCTTCGTCGGGTCTTGGATTGCAAATTACGCGTGCGTACGCAAGTCAGGGAGCAAAGGTTGCCCTGTTTGCTAGGCGCGAGGACCGTCTCAAGGACAATGTCGCCGCGATTCAAAAGGAGTTTGGCGTCGATGCGATGTATGCCACTTGCGACGTGGGCGATTACGACAGCATCACCAAGGCCGTCGAGAAGGTCATGGCTGCTTACGGGCG
>Ga0310696_10006377_pt1 | contig 14018 bp, 14 predicted proteins | sample AusTroGonzalo_MG_4_FD_203885 | JGI IMG/M metagenome (GOLD analysis project Ga0310696, IMG submission 203885) | Bovine rumen microbial communities from tropical cattle in Woodstock, Queensland, Australia - Gonzalo_02 (v2) (version 2) | ecosystem: Host-associated > Mammals > Digestive system >...
TATATGAGTTGTAATTCTCTTTGATTTCCAAGCTTCCGGTTTTCAATGATCTGCCCGCCTCGGCGGCGGACGAGTGCGTAGTATATCAAAAACACCCGCTCCCGCGCAAGGGGGTTTTTGAAAAAAATTTCGATTGTCCATTTCGCGCAAAAATTAGGCGAGTTTTTCGGCAAAAGCTTCCAAGTCGGGAATCTCTATAAGCTCCGCCGCGCCCGCGTCTATCGACGCCGCAAACGATGGATCTATCGGAAGCCGCACAACCTCGGGGATATTGAATTTCTCCGCTATCGACGCCGCCTTGGACTCTCCGAACACTGCTATCTCCTTGCCGCAGTCCGGACACTTCAGGTAGCTCATGTTCTCGACAAGCCCAAGAACCGACTTGTCCATCATCTTCGCCATCTTGACAGACTTAGAGACGATCATCTCGACCAGCTCCTGCGGCGACGAGACGATCACGACGCCGTCGACAGGAAGCGACTGGAAGACGGTGAGCGGCACATCTCCCGTTCCAGGAGGCATATCGACGAACATGATGTCAAGTTCGCCCCAGTGGACATCCGTCCAGAACTGCTTGACGAGACCGGCTATCACCGGCCCCCTCCAGACAACTGGATCAGATGGATCCTCGACGAGCATGTTAAGGGACACGACCTTGATCCCGGTATTCGTCATCGTAGGCTCGATGCCGTCGTCAGACTTGTATGTCGAACCCGAGAGCCCAAACGCCTTGGGAATCGAAGGACCTGTGACATCCGCATCGAGGATGCCGACTCTGAGTCCGCGTTTCGCCGCCGCAACCGCGAGCATGGTTGTGACGAAGCTCTTGCCTACACCGCCCTTCCCTGACGCGATGGCGATGACCTTTCCGACCTTCGAGGCCGCGTTCAACTTAGCGGAGAAATCAAACGACTCCTTTCTCTCCCCGCAACTCTTTCCACAAGTAGAACAATCATGTGTGCATCCTTCAGACATATCATCTCCTCTTTGCAACTGTCTATATTATATCATATCGCTCCGACATTGACACCGCCAAAGCCCTCGCGCATGGCAGAACAACCGATTTCCGTCAGACAAGCTGCGCAAGAAACGTTCTGGCAGGAACCACGACTGGAGCATCACTTGAGAATGCATCAGCATTGATGAATGGCATATCCATCACGACTTGAAATGCGTATGGGGCGTTCAATGCTTTCTGCATATCGACCAGTGTCCGGCTCAAATGTCTGTCACCCGTTTTGACCTCGACAAGGAACCACGGTTTGCCGTCTTTCGTAACAAGAAAATCAACCTCCTGCTTCTGCTTAGTCCGCACATAATGGAGTCCATATTCGCCGAAACCAACATCCGTCCAGAACTCGACCGCCTTCAGAAGATGGCAGGCAACGAAGGTTTCGTTACGCTTGCCCGCGTCGGCGATTCCAGACCAGTCGCGCAGATACCACTTTGGTGTTTTGCGGATTGCGTTTGCGATATGTCTGCTCCACGGCGAAACGCGGAATCCAAAGAAGAAGGACGAAAGAACTGAAACCCAATCGCGAGCCGTAATCTCACTTACGCCGACCTCCCTACCCAGAGACGCATAGACCAGCTGTTCACCAGACCTCTCAACAAGGATCCTCGCCAATGTCTCAATCTGGTCAAGCTCTCGAATGGAAGTATCCTTTCTGATGTCTTCGCGAACGAGCTGCTCGAACCGGAGTTTTCGCCATCGGCGTGAAAAGAGCTGGCTATTTCGGCTGTACGGTTCAGGGAATCCGCCAAAGGTGAGCAATCTCACCCATTGTTCGTCACCGATGTCCGCTGGAACCCTGTTGATTTCCTCGTTTGGGAGAACCGGATGCAGAAGTTCTCCCACACTCAGCGGATGCATGCGATAGGGGAAATAGCGCCCCATGAGACTGTCACCGCCCCGCTTGTACACGTTCAGCCTTGCGCTTCCCGTCACCAATATCTGCATCTGCTTCCAGTATGTGTCAAATAGCCCCTTCAGGAAGCGTTTCCATTGCGGATAGTGATGTAGCTCGTCAAGCGCAACTATGGGGCGCCTACCGCCAACCAGCGACACTGCGCCCGCCATTGGAACTCCTGCGGCTTCGGCAACAGCGCGTGCCCCACGCAGGATAATCTCTCGCCCTTCATCGGAATCCCAATTCAGAGAGACGGTCTGGAACGCCTCGCAAAGTGTCGTCTTGCCCACCTGTCGAGGTCCAGACAAGAACACCATCTGCCTCTCTTCGGCAAGATGCCGCTCGATGACGCGGTCGTAAACTCTATCAATTTTCATGCCGTATATTATATCAGAACACCTCTCGGGAATCAATTACCATTCCATAGTATACTATGGTTTGGTAATTACCATTCCATAATATACTATGGTTTGGTAAGAGGTGCCAGAAAATTCATCTGCCGAGGACGACACGTGCTTCTCATCTTCCAGAATCGCCCCGCCCTCACGAACGCACCCGCGCACGCGAAGAGGGTGCGCAAGAAATCAATTTTGGTCATGAAGCGTTCTTCCGTCCGTCATGGATCAGATGACGGTTTGACCGCCACGTTCCGCAATCTGACCGCCGCGTTACCAGTATCCCCAATAATTCCTTGCCTTCGACTCCCGAATGCACATCAGCGCGGCGCGCGGCGACAGGCCTTCAGGCTCGACGACGATCTTCCCTGCGACTCCTATGGCCGAAACAACCGAAAAAGCGACTGCAAACGCGATTCTCGTTGACACTGCAGGAACTCACTTCGCGAATTCGAGGACCGCAATGCCGTTCTTTGCCAGGTCCACCGCGGCACAGCCGCCGACACACTTCATGCCCGCAACGGAAACCTCGCCCGACGCAGCCTTGTCGCGTGGTGTCGTGACCACCACGGCGACGCGATCGCCCTCCGTGTAGCCCGCCGCCAGAAGTCCGTTCTTCGTTTCAACCGTTATTCCGTCGGGCCCGGTGAAACGGCCCGTCAGCAAGATTGGATGCTCTGCGCGCAGACGATTGATCTCGGCGAGCTTGCGCTGATAGCCCGGCGTCTCGTCGATGAGACCACGGCAGCGGTAGATCTCCACGTCGCTCCTTAGCCCGACGAGCAGGTTGTGGTTGACTCGCCAGGGAACATTGAACTCGTCGCGTATCTCGCGGTCCGAGATGACGCATTCCGGAAATGCATATCGCGCCCAGTCAGTGAAGTCCTCGGGCTCTGCGGCTCCGATGAGGTTGTGCATGTAATCCACGCTCTGCGCGCAGCAGTCCACGAAGCACTCCGTGCCGATGGCGAAGTCGTGCAGCCCCTTCGCCTCGATGTAGTCCCGGAGATGCGCGAGGGCCTCGGCCTTCGCCGCGATCGTGCGCACGTTGGGCACGGGGAACTCCCCCGACGTGTCCCAGTTCGCGCCAGGCTCGCAGTAGCCGAGCTGGTCGAAGAACACGCCGCTCGATCCGAAGTCTATCGCCCTGTCGACGGCCTTCTCGAGGAACCGCGTCCATTCAGGCTCGCGATGGTCGGCCGAGGCGAAGGTCCGCGCGTTGTAGAGCTTCGTGAAGGTGCCCGTGCCGGCGAAACGGTATTGCTCCGTGTAGATGTCGCCGTTCTGCGTCTTGTAGGAGATGCGCCTGCCGGGGCCCTTCGTGAAATAGTCGCTCTCCGTGTCGATGAGCTTGCCGTTGAAGTAGAGGAGGAAGTTATACCCCTTGGCCCGGTAGCCTGCGATCGCGCGCTTCCAGCCCTCGTCCCCGCCCCACTCCGGCTCCGTCTCGAAGTACGAGTCGGGATAGCCGTTGTCCATGCCACGTCGCCACCATCCGAAGCAGAGAACCGTGTCGAGCCCCGCGTCGGCGCCTGCCTTGAGGATACGTCCGTTCAGATCCGCAGGGGTGAACATGTCTTCGCCGTACTGGTGGCGGAAGATGATTCGCTGCCAGCCCGTCATCTTCTCGACCCAGGCGGGCGGAGTGCGCTTCTTCCACCACGTGTTCGCCCATGCGCGGTACTTCCTCGCCGTCTCGCGCCAGTCTCCCGGATAGGGGCGCACGACGTTGCAGTCGTTGCTCCAGACTGATCCGCTCATCACATTCGGGTATTTCGCCAGGCCCGCCTCCAACCGCGTGAAACGTCCTTCTCCGTCTGGCCAGCAACGAAGGATGTGGATGGTGTCCTGGAACGACCGGTCGTGCGATCCGAAATAGAGGCCCTCCCTGTCCGTGATGAACGCAAAGCAGTTGCCGGTGGTGTGAGCCGGATACTTGAGCATACCGTCCCAGGACACGTCGAGCTGCCGGAACTTCTGGTCTGGCCCCATGTAAGGCGGGGACCAGCCAGGCTTGCCGATGCGCCTGAGCGGATTCTTGATCCGCTTGCCGCCGAGGTGCGTGGTCAGCAGTTCCGCGCCGGAGGGCAGAACGCAGTCCCCGACGAGCGGATAGTGGAACTCGCGCACGATGGAGTGCGGCTCGCGGTTGTCGATCTCCGCGGCGAACCGCACCGAGCCGTCCTCGTCCTGCGACACGGTCAGCTCCAATCGCACCGCAAGCGTCTTATCCCGATATTTGAGCGACGGATAGGAAAGCCTGATTCGGCCGTCATTCACTGTCACGGTCGGCACCTGGTCCGCCGCCTCGACGGGTATCTCACGCTCTTCGCGGACTTGCGCGACAGGCGTCCCGGGAGGCGTGTAGCGCTTGTCGAAATACAGGCGCCACAAACCACCTCTACCCGCCCAGTCGTGGCCGGTCGCCTTGCAAACGAGCGACACGAGCTCGCCCCTTTCGCCGATCTCGACGCGAGCGCACGAGTTCTCAAGCGTAGCCGACTGCGCCACGAGATGGCAACAGATCAATGCGAACGTGATCTTCCCCGCCTTCATGTATCTTGCTCACTGTAGACCAGCGGTGCAGACAACGCGGAAGCCAATGTGGTCTCCGCGAGTATTAGGCGAGTTTCTGCTGCGACACGCCGGCCGGCTTTGATCTGCTGTGGAGGACCAATCTCCGCCCCGTATAATGCGATACCCATCAGACGTTCCCGAAATGGGGTTCGCAGGATCCGATAGGTTAATATTAACCTTACCGTCAAATCCACTGATATCGGCCAAGTGCCAGTCAAGGCACCATTCCCATACGTTGCCGTGCATGTCGTAGAGCCCCCAGTTGTTCGGCGCATACGAGCCGACAATTGCAGTGCCGTTCTCCACCCCGCACGAATACTCGGGCTTGACATAAGAGGAACCATTCCAAACCAAGCCCCCGTTTCGCTGGTAGCGCCCCAACTTGTCAAGGTTTTCGTCTTTATCGGAATTCTGGATGCCAGCGCCATCGCCCCACTTCATGACGCCGTTGCCCGCACGAGCGGCAAACTCCCACTGCGCTTCGCCCGGGAGGTCAAAATCTTCTATGCCTGTCTTACGCCGCAGATTTCCAAGGAAGGAAGCAGGATTAGCATCCTTCGGCCATGAATAGTTGCGAAACATATCTGAGTCTGTGGACACTGAGGAGACATTTTCGCTAATACGGATCTCGTTGTAGCACACATGCTCCACTGGACGCATCGCGCAAAATTCTGGGTTGGTGAACTGGGACGGAGAGGCGTTGCTCGTCTGGATAAGAGCCCACTGCGCCTGCGTCACTTCGAACACGCCGATGTAGTAGTTGTTCGTAAGTGTCACCAGATGCGTTGCTTCGCGACTACCGTTGCGTTGTGTCTCCAGCGTAGTCGAACCCATCGTCCATTCCACGCCCTTCGCCATGATCTTGCGCATGACGAGCTTCGTTGTGCGGTAGTCGTCGTTGGCAAGAAGACCGCCCGGCAGGAAGTCGGCGGCGGGGTAGTACCGCTGCGTATTCGGCTGGGCGCTGCTGGAAACGTCCACCACCATGTAGTCGGGCGTGTTGTCGAGCGCCCATGCAGTCACTACCGCGCGGATTCCGCTCGCCGGTATCTTGTTGTCGGCCCAGCAGGATACTCCATTCCACTTGATTCTGTGCGAGCCGGTCTTGACAACCTTCCAGACGTCGCCCCACGCTGACGAGACTGCCTCGCCGCCGATGGACACCCATGCGCTACCAGTCGCATTCGTCTGGATGTCAAGAGCGATTACGGCATTGGCTGCAGAAAGACTATAGTTGATTATGGCTTCGCCGTTGGCGTTCTGCACCATGCTCACGGCCGACACTTGCGGTGCGGGCACGCTGGCGTAGAGCGAAAGGACGGCTCCAGCCGCCGCAATCGTAAGTACGGACTTGTAGTTCATAGCCTTGCTCCTTGTTCTTGTTGGTTTGGTTGGTGTCGTGCTTAAGAATCAATAAATGATGACGAATAATCCGCGAGCGGGGCATTCGCCATCGGACATCGCCCACGTAAGATAGCGCGGCTCGAAGTCGGCGGACGGCGAGGCGTTTGCCGACACAGAGCCCGCGCCGGACAGCTCCTCGGCTTTCTGATCGCTTCGCCAGTACTTATAGGTGACTTCACCTTTGTCGTTATACTGTATCACGTTGCCGTATATGTCTGTATCGGCAAACGCGGTTACCACACCAAGCGTCGCCGCGACAACTGCCAGTTTTACTGCATTCATTTGATTCTCCTTTCTTTTAGTTCTGTTGAATTTCGATTGGCGCACCAGCGTCATTCTCCGTCAATATCCATGCGTTCGCTGTTCACAGACCCCGTATCGGCGTTCTCGACGATGATGCAGCGCGCGCCAGGCGCCGTCACAACCTGATGCCAGGTGCCCTTGCTGACGTTGTAGATTTTTCCGCATTCCATTCTCACTTCCCTGCGGCTTTCGCCAATCAGCAGCGTCGCCTCGCCTGCAAGGAGTACAAACGCCTCGTCCGTCTTGACGTGCCTTTCAATGTGCGTTGGCACGGCGAACCTCTCACCGTGATTGAGAAAGGCCACGCACCATTCGCCGAACTCCACGCCGCGGATGTAGTTGCATCCATCGTACGAGACGACGTCCAGCCCGTCAACCGGATTATTTCTGCAGACCTCATGCATATGCGCGAATTATAGCAAAACCTTGTATTCGCCCGCAATCGGATATGTGCATACATCAAGCAATGATTATTGCATTATTCAGGCAAGATATGATACACTCTCCGACATGAAGCGCAAACAGACAAAATCAATCATCGTAGCAATCTCGTCGTCTCACGCCGCGTCGCGGCAGAAGCTGCGCGGAATATACCGCTATGCCGCGCAGAAGGACGACTGGGACATAACGCTGGTGCGTTCCACGGCGGATATGTCGCCGCAGCTCAAGTCGGAGTGCGCGGAAGGAATCTTCGATGGATGCATCCTGTCCTCGGAAGAGTGCTCGGCGGAAATAAGCCGTACCGTCCCGCCCGAAACGCCCATTGTGGCGATCGAATGCGAAATCGGCAACATACTCGCCCAATGGCGGGACTCCGGGGAAACGGCGATTGTCACAACCGACAATGTGGCTATCGGGCGCATGGCGGCCGACCACCTCCGGTCGCTCGGGCGGTTCGCGTCATTCGTGTACATTCCCGACGAGGACGGACGCACGTGGTCAAAAACACGCGAAGAGGCTTTTCTGAAGTCGATCCGCGCGGAGCGGTGTCGAAAGGAGGTTTACGATTCAGGGAAGGAGGGCCTTGGCGACTTCCTGCTGCGCCAGGAACGTCCGGTTGCGGTTTTCGCCGCCTGGGACTTCGTGGCCGCGAAGGTCATCAGGGCCTGCCATGCCGCGGGGTTGTCCGTTCCAGAGCAGGTTTGCGTCATAGGCGTGGATGACGACGACATGATCTGCGAATCAGTCAGGCCGCCCCTTTCCACGATACTTGTCGACCGCATCAGGCAGGGATTCGTTGCCGCGAAGACACTCAACGCGATGATGACTTCGCGCAAATGTGTCACTGCGCTGACTTACATCTGCCGCCCGCTAAAGGTCGTCGAGCGCGAGTCAACCGCCCACCTCTCGCCAGGTGGAGGCGTTGTGGAGCGTGCTCGGCAGTTCATATCCGACCACGTCTCGGACATGATCAACGCCCAGGACGTGGCCGACGCGATACACGTTTCGCGGCGACTTCTCGACCTTCGCTTCGCGCAGTCGGGGATCGGATCCGTATCAGGACTGATTCGCGCGAAGAAGCTCGCCCTCGTGAAGCGCCTTCTGAAGCAGACGCCTCTTTCCGACGCGCGGATCGCCGCGCGCTGCGGATTCAAGAACGTCGGCACGCTGCGCAATCTCTTCCGCAGCACGCTCGGAATGTCAATGCGCGCCTGGCGTACCAGTTCTTTGAAGAGCCAAATACCAAGGATTCTTTGGGGAGGCACCCTTTTCTGACTTCACCCAATGGGGTGTCTCCCCAACAATTCAACAACGGGGCCCCTAGCCGATTTATCCCGAGATTTCCCGGACGTCATGACACCCTGTCGCCCCAGAGGGCGAACGAAACGTCTCCGCAGAGAGGGCGCGCCTTTACGAGCGCATGCCGGACGGCCGTCCCGGTCAAGCGGCCGGTCTTGTGCCCAAGCTCCCACAGATGGCCGAACACGAGTCGCTTCGGCGCGATCTTGCCGACGGCCTTTGCGACGTCTATCCTGCACCCGGGGAACATTAGCCATAGGTCGGGACACCCCCAGACAGTCTTGAGTTTCGGCTCGGTTCCGCGTCCACCATCGCCGGTGTGGTAGAGCAGGAAGTCGCCTATCTTGATCTCGAACGCCGTAGTGAAGTCGACAAGATAGACGTTGTGGTCGATGAGGGACGTCCTAATCATGACGTCCTTCAGGCGGAATTCCTTCTCCCCCCTGACATAGCCGCCGCTCTCATGCCACTTGCTGCCGCCCTTGCGCCAGTCAGCCGCCCCGTAGTTGTCAAGGAAGTTGGAAATGACGGTCTTGCCGACACCATTCATCGCATCGTAGAAACTGCGGCACCAATGGTCGCCGTGGTTGTGCGTTATGAGCGCGAAGTCAAGAAGCGGCGCAAACTCCTCCGCCCTGCGATGGACAAGGTCGATGGAGAACATTGCTTTCCGCGTCTTGACTATGAAACCCATGTTGTACACGCTCCATATTGCAGGCGCATCACCCGTGACTACAGTCTCCTTCGCCTCGCGCAGAACCTTCTCGAAGCCGGCCTCGAGCTTATCGAGGGATGCAAGAGACCGCGTATTGCCGTCTCGCAAGTACTTGCCGTACAGCTCTGGTGTCGCGAGATCGGTCTCCTTCTGCCACATGTCAAGCACCGCGTCCTCCGCCGCCGACACGAGCGACGGCGGGCCTGGTTCGTCCGCAAACGCTTCCGGCACGACGATAGCCGCCGCCGCCGAAGCGATGAAATCCAATCTAGTGTGATTCATTTCCATGTCCTCAAGCTTCCTGCCAAATAACCCATGGGCCCGCCGTGCGTCTGCGCGAGTTTTTTATCGCAACCCTGCGGAGCAAACGACGCGGAAGCCGAAGTTGCTGGTCCGGGACTTCGGGTCGCGGCTGCCGCGATTCGCCGGTCGGCAGGAACCCGCCCCGTAGCTCCAACTCCCGCCTCGCCCCACGCGGCTCGTGCCAGACGGCACACTGGCGCCGGACAGATAGTTGGCGGAGTTGGACGGGTCGATGTTCACACGGCCACCATAGAGTTCGCCGGAAGCGTCCTCCGCCGTCGCAATATTTTCCTCGTACCAGTCCAGGCACCACTCCAACACGTTGCCGTACATATCGTAGATGCCCCAGTCGTTCGGAAGATAGCTTCCCACGATGGCCGTGCCGTTCTCCGCGCCGCAGCTGCCAGCTGGAGTCGCGTATGACGTCCCGCTCTGCACCTCTCCACCGTTGCGCTCGTAACGTCCAAGCAGATTGAGGTTCGCGTCCTCGTCCAAGTTCATGATGCCCGAGCCGTCGCCCCACTTCGTATCGCCGTTGCCTGCACGGGCCGCGAACTCCCACTGCGCCTCGGATGGGAGATCGAACAAAACCCCAGTCTTGGTCTTCAGCTTTCCAAGGAAGGAATCGGGGTTCGGATCGGCGGGCCAGTTGTATGTCGCATTCGCCGTCGTGGAGTTGTTGGAGTTACGGATTTCGTTGTAGCTCACCTGTTCCACGGGGCGCATAGCGCGGTCGACCGCATTGCTGTAGTAGGACGGCGCGAGACGGTTCGGTTGGACCAAGTCCCACTGCGCCTGCGTCACCTCGAACACGCCGATGTAGTAGTTGTTCGTGAGCGTCACCTGATGCGTTGCCTCGCACTTCGAGTTGCGCTTCGTCTCCAGCGTAGTCGAACCCATCGTCCACTTCACGCCTTTTGCCATGATCTTTCGCATAAGGAGCGTCGTGGTCTTGTAGAGACTATTAGACACGCCTCCCGGCAGGAAGTCGGCAGCAGGATAGTACATCTGCGTATTCGGCAGTGCGGCGGCGGAGACGTCCACCGCCATGTAGTCGGGAGTGTTGTCGAGTGCCCATGCCGTCACGACCGCTCGCGCGCCGCCGTTGGCAAGTTCGACCTTGTGGCCTTCCCACGAATGATCGGGGCGCCACGTAATCGTCTTGCTGCCCTGCGACACCTTCTTCCAGACGTCGCCCTGCGCGTTGCAGACCGCCGCGCCGCCAATCGACACCCAGTCCTCTTCGTTGTTCGTTGCTGTGCCAGTGCGATTTGTTACGACGTCGAGCGTCACAACCGCGCCGTTTGGCGCGTTACTCAGTTCATATGTAATGGTGACTTTGCGTCCGCTAGCTGCTTGCGACATGGTGACGTTGGACACTTGGGGAGTGTCCGATGCCATGACTAACGTTGTAGTTGTTGTAACCATTGCTGCCAAGATGCTTTTGATGTTCATAGTTAGTTTACCTTTTGTGTTTATGAATGTTTAATTTATGAAATGACCTACATGACGGTAATCATTAAGCCCGGTGTCCATTCTGAGGCATCGAGCGTTATAGCGGCCGAGGAGGCTCGTGCGCGAGACCGCGCCTCAAGCGTATCGGCATCGCCCATGACGCGAAGCGCACCGGTTTCCAGCGTGATCGCTCCCGATGCCGCGGAATACGACGGATTCTCCGCCGGATATGTATCCGGATTGATGAACTGGTATCCATCGCCGTTTGCCGCCGCAAGCGGCGCGGCAGCCAAGGCCGCCGACAATGCGGCTCCTGCCGCCTTTACTTTGCTCATTAGCGTTTCTCCTTTCTGGTTTGTTTCAAGTTGGATGTCTGTAGTTTGAGTTGAAGGGCTAGAAGATTCCGAAGGTTCGGAAGAGGCCAAGTGGTCAGACGAAACCAAGGGGGCAATTGCCGTAGCATCAGTGACTTCTACAGCCGTCGCTTCAGTCCCTTCTGTCGCTTTCGCCCCCTCTCTCTCTCCCTCCTCTAATTTTACATTTTCCATTATCAATTTTACATTCGCGAAGGCGAAGCCGAGCATCGCGGCGACCGACGCAGCTATCAGCGCCCACCTCGGAAGTGCGAGCCTCCTCCAGCCGCGCCGGGCCGCGCGTTGCGCTACGACTTCGCGCACGACCCTGTCGGCAAAGTCGGCGGGCGGAGAGCGCAGATGCGAATACGCCGCATTGACGCCCGCGAAAAACGCCGCGTGCTCTTGTCGCCGCATTGCGAGATATTCGCGGCATTCAGGGCAGTGGTCGATATGGCGGCGAACGCTTGCCTCAAGTTCGCAGTTGAGCGAAACATCGAGCGCATCCTCGATCATGCCTTTGTATTCCTGGCAGTTCATGACTCTGACTCCTTTTCGTTGAAAACCCTTTCCAGCGACTTCTTAAGGCACCGCCGCGCAAGGTGCAGGCGAGACTTCACCGTCCCCATCGGCGCCTTCATCAGCTGCGACATCTCCTGAAGCGTCTTGTCCTCGAAATAGCGCAACATCACGACCTCGCGCAACATCGGCGAAAGCCGCGACACGGCACTGCGCACGACTGCGGCGTCCATCCCCGCAAGCAGCTCCGCGGACATCTCTTTGTCAGCCGCGCCCTCGGCATAGTCGCAGCAATCGCCGTCTTCGCCGACCTCGGCCTTCATCTTGCGAAGGTCGCCTCGAAAGTAGTTCAGCAGAATTGCATATAGCCAGTTCCAGAACGGACGCCTGTCGTCGTACTGGTCGATCTTGACGACAACCTGAGCAAAAGTTCGCATAACCAAGTCTTCTGCGGCGTGTTCGTCTTTGCAAAGGACGAGAGAAGCGCCAAAAAGCCTGTCCCAGAACTCTGCGACAAGCCTCTTGGCCCCCTTTTCCGCGTCAGCCCTGATTTCCTCCCAGATTTCCATATACTGTATTATAGTATATGGAACGAGAGGCGAAAAGGTTCTATGGTATTTTCAGTGCGGTGAGGGGAGAATGCAGACCCTGCGCAGGAAGAAGAGCCGTCCCGTCAAGGCACAACGCCAGCCCGTACAGGTGGCGCGGCAGCCGCAACGAGACCACTCAAGGAAGCTTTCCTCATGTTTCCTATTTTTGACCCCAGTCAATACAAGCAGCGAAATGGTATACGCCAAACTTCGGTTTCCGCCACAATTGCCATTTGCCTTTACCGCACCCTCGCTTCCATCAAACTATGGGTTGACTATGATTCAAGACATAATCGGCTGATATGTCGATGTCTCCATCATTCCAAGTTAGAGTCTCATAATCCAATTTCCAGTCGGCAAACGCCCTAGCGGATTCCAAAGGTGCAAAAACCTCGCCAACAAGAGTGTGCCCGTCAAAAAGCCTCAGATCTCCATCGTCAAACCTGACACGAAGAAGATGGTCGCCGACATTCTCCGCACCAACAATTTTCACGTGCCGCATCGGAGCGTCAGGGTAGCAAATTCCATCGCGAACAACCATACGCAAGCCTCCTTTTAGATTTTGGCCACTATCTTGTCAAAGTGTTTGCCCTGCACGGCAAGTTCCCACGCCGCATACACCTCTTCTTCGTGAAAAGCAAGCCACCCGACCAGAATCTTCATCTGCTTTTGCGGCAACGAACCGATTAGCAGTTCGCCATCAACGCCAACGGATGCCTCATACTCCTCATACTTTATACTTTGCATGAACGTGCGGCTTATGGTGCCGCTCATTATCACGATAGCGCATGCTTATCACCAATGCGCCGATTCTGTACAATTCGCCCATGAAAGTCTTTCTCCATTTATTTCGTTGTTACCGCGTATTATAGCATAATTTCCACGCCGATTGGTGCAACCACCACGAAAGGCTGAAAACCTCCGCAATTCAAGCATCCCACTCGCAGCCATTCAGGAAAGGCCGTCTGCTCGTACAGGTGGCGCGGCAGCCGCAACGAGACCACTCATAGCCTAACAACCACTGAAATCGCTCTATCTTGCCAAAACTATGCAATAATTAACCAAAATCGCAACACCCAATGGGGTGTCTCCCCAACAATTCATGTCGTGTATTATATCAGAACTCCTCCCGGGAATCAATTACCATTCCATACCATACTATGGTTTGGTAATTACCATTCCATAATACACTATGGTTTGGTACGAGGCGCCGGGAAACTTATCTGCCGAGCCCGACCCGTATGCGAATTCAGTACCCGCATTACCAATTTTATGGAATCAAGAAAACTGAAACCCCGCGCTGAGCACAACGCCAACCCGTATAGCCGACATGGCAATACGGTGAGGGGAAGCCCCCCCCCCCGGCGAGGGGAGATCAAAACCTCGGTGAGGGAAGAATGCCAACTCCGTGCAGGAAGAAGAGTCGCCCCCGCAGGACAGAACACTAACCCGTACAGGCGGCGCGGCAGCAACAACGCGACTTTCAGGGCCTTGTCTAACGAAAATTTGGTAGACTACGCAACTGTTCAGTCGGACGAGTGTCCGGACAGAACGGCCCGCCGAGAAAGGCCTTCCTCGGCGGGCCTGCGGCGGTGAGGCTCTTCGGGGTCCAGAGGTCTAACTCTCAGGGACAGCTCAGCCCTCCGCCGCGTTTCGTCTAAAGGCTCAACAGTTGCATAGGCGTTTCGGGACGGGGTCAACCTCCCGGTTCAGCCTCCAGACAAGGATAGTATAGCATGAAATCAGACATTGTG
>Ga0310696_10006378_pt1 | contig 14018 bp, 11 predicted proteins | sample AusTroGonzalo_MG_4_FD_203885 | JGI IMG/M metagenome (GOLD analysis project Ga0310696, IMG submission 203885) | Bovine rumen microbial communities from tropical cattle in Woodstock, Queensland, Australia - Gonzalo_02 (v2) (version 2) | ecosystem: Host-associated > Mammals > Digestive system >...
TAAAGACATCTCTGCCTTACAAATCCATATTTCACGTATTTTTTATAAGAGTCAAACAAAAATATTACTTATCTCACAAAAAACTGTGTATAAGTGCCTAAAAAACGGCATTTTCGCCCTAAATAATCATTTTTTAAAGTGAATTTGATACTTCCGAGACAAATTTGTGATGTAGTTTGTAATATGATAAGGAATCTGATTCTGCATTGCGCAGAAGTCCGGATAACGTGGTAAATACGCAGAAAGTTCCTTTGCGCAGTGTACAACATAGTACATAAGCAAAACATGGCGGTGCATAAAAGCTCGGATAATGTGATAAATGCGAAGAAGGATTTTTTCACCGTGTACACAAAGGTACACAAGAAAAAATCCTTCAAGTAGTTACCCGTTAGACGAGCTTTTAAAATTTGTATTGGTATTGAATGCCGACAATATTACTATGACTATAGTATTTTGCCTGCATATCATAGTATTGCTGAGCTTCCGGATTATCATTACGGGTACGTCCGTGCATCATGAATAAGTGGGAATATCCCATATCAAACTGATGATTGCCGTTCATATAACTGAAACCGCAAGAAGCCCAAATTCTGTCCACATCCGGAATACGGTTGGTTCTGGTGGCGTTACTGCGTGACGGAGATTGATCCCAGGCACCGCCGAAACGAAGTGTCCAGTTGTCGTTTAAGTAATAATCCTCACCCAAAGCGAATGTCCAAGCATCTTTCCATTTGTAGTCAACACTGAAATCACCAAGCGATGATTCAGCCGGGAAAGTATAAAAACGATGCCATTGAGCATACTTAACCGAAGCCGATGTACCCCATTTTTCACCGAATTTATGATAACCGGATAATATCCAGCTGGCCGGTAATTCCGGATCAGCCATCGTATTATAATGTGTTTCCATCGGACCAATAGGTGTATCTATCGTAATGTATTGTTTGCCACGCGGCTTTTGTGTACTCTTGAAACGATAAGACAAACCAACTCGGGTATTTTCATCAAATTCATACATTGCACCCAACTGCATGGTTTGTGACCAACCGTTAACGCGATAATCACTATATACTGCAGGATTACCACCGACATTAGAAGTCAACTGACCTTCAATCCAACGCAAAATCGCACTGGCACCGAGTGATAAACCGTTATCAAAACGATATGCGGTTGAAAAGTTAAAGTCTAAAACTTCCAAATAAGATTTGCGCACACCATTGGCTGATTGAGTAGCAGTATGGCTGTCATGCTTATATTTGGTAGACAATCCGTACGGAACATATACGCCGGCACCGAAGAACAATTTATCATTGTAATTATATTGTCCCAAAACGCTTGGAAGCGGTACCCAGTAATCCATTTTATCGGTACCGTATTTGGTTTTAGCTTTAGAATAAATTTGAGTTGCAGCTAAACCACCCTGAATACCTGAGCGTTTGTTAGCGGTCATACCGGCCGGGTTGAATGCCATGGCGGAATAATCATCACCCATAATTCCCATACCGGCAAAAGCACGGCCCAAACCTGTCATTGAATATTCGTTTAATTGATAACCGGCAGCATGAACGTTACTTACGCTCAATAATAAAGCGGCTGCGGTAGTAAAATATAGTTTTTTCATAGTAACCTCATATTTTAGTTCATTACAGGATACAAGCTAACATTACGACTGCCTATGGTAAACATTTAATTTTTTTTACTCCATGGTTTCCTTAAGGATACCAATTAATTTTTCGGGCATCTTCGACGCTTTTCGCAACTTTTTTGTTGTGGATAACTATTGTTTAACCTAATTTTAAGTAAAATAATTTTATCATAAAGTCAGTGAAAAATAATTTAGAGAGGTATAAAATGGCTACGGTTAATGAGATGGAATTTTCGGATATTTATATCATTCCTGACGGAACTGCATTTGTATGGGGCAGAAGAACTCCAAGCGGCTTGGTTGTGGTACGACCTGATGATTATGAAGAATTTTATCAGGCTTTAATTGATACGTATGATGGTAGTAATCCGAGTTATTTGCTTAAATATAAAGGACTTAACTATCGTGTGGAACGTACGGTAACTCTTGACGGTCAACAATTCTGTGCCCGTAAAATGCCACACAAAATTCCGGATATTAATAAATTGGGAATTGAAGAACGTTTACTGACCTATCTGAGATCACTAAGCGGCGCTTCCGGATTAATTTTGTTGGCCGGAACAACGGGCTCCGGAAAAACTACTACCTTATCCGCATTGTTAAAATCATATTTAGAAAGCGATGGCGGATACGCATTTACTTTGGAAGACCCGGTCGAAATGCCTTTGGACGGAACCTATGTTACCAGAGACGGTGAATTCGGTATTTGTAAGCAGATGACACCTCCGGGCGGTTCATGGGAAGCCGGTTTACGTTCAATGTTACGTTCTAAGCCTCGTTACGTTTACTTAGGTGAGATTCGTCAACCTGAAATTGCCTCAGAAGCATTGCGTGCCGCCATCTCCGGACACTTGGTGTTGTCTACAATTCACGCCAGTACCGTTAGTGATGCGGTTCAATCAATCGTTAAATATGCAGCCGCCAGCGGTATTTCCGAAGAAATGGCTTATGACCTGACCGGTAACGGTATTTTGGCCGTTCTGCACCAGACTTTAATCGGAGTGCCGAAAAAACCGAAGATTGAATACGTATTTGCCAACCCGGATACTTCCGCCGGTGACCAAGTACGCGGTATTATTAAAAGCGGTAAACTGAATTTGGCTACTACTATCGAAACACAGAGAGTTCGTCTTACAAGAGGTATTCCGTTGTTTGAAAACTAAAAATTTTATTCGCTGTTCAGTCGTGAATAATTTTTAAACACTAGAAAAGGACACATTGATAATGGAAGATATTAAGGAAATTATTCCAAAGTGCAAAGGCTTATGGGAAAGTTTTAAAAAGTTTGTAACTCTGCTGAAAGAACGCAAATGGTTATCCGCTTGCAAAGAAATATACGGTCTTCTGAAAAGTATTTACTTTAATTACTTTAAAGGGAAATATATTACCGTTCGCGGTAAACGCATTCCCCGTACTTTAGTGGCTGTTATAGCCGTTGCGATTGTATATTTTGCCTTTCCGGCTGAGGAAGAAAGACCAACCGGCGAGCAAACCATTGCCGAGATTGAAGATATTCAGCAACCGACCAATACTTACGATGAAAACGGAATTAAGGTTTACGGATTACGTAAATGCGTGGTCGGAAATGAACCGGCAGCTTGCGGATTGCTCGAAAACTACGGAGATGATGAATACAGCAGCATAATTGTTACCGTTGTTTTCCATGCCAATGACGGTACTGCTATATACGAAGGCGGAGTTGAAGCTTCCGATGTTGAAAGTCATACCCGCATGAAAATTAACATTCCGTGTCCGGATGAATTCTCTTATTTCGAACTCAAGGGAGTATCTGCCGAAAAATAACGGCATACAATATAAATATGAAAAACAACATATACTCGATCTACACGATTATATGTTGTTTTTTTATTTGCAAACCGCCATTACCAACAATAATCCCAAACCAACCGGGGCGATATAGCGCAATGTCACCAAAAAATAACGAGTAAACAGATTTGACACATACGCACTGCGACGAATATTATGAATAATCGGTTTCATAGCCTTATAGCCGACAAACAGTGCCATAGTCAGCGAAACGATAGTTGCGGTATAGGTCGAAGCCAACCAATCAAATAATGTGAATAAATCGCGTCCGAACACTTTGATATCGACAACTCCGGAAAAAGACAAAGCCACAGCCGTAAATCCGGCTCCGGTAATCAGCATTACCCACAACACAGCCTTAAAACGCGACAGCTTGAATTTATCCATCAATAAATTTGCCAACATTTCATAAATAGACATAGTCGAAGTAATCGTGGCCAAAGTCAGCAACAAATAAAACGATAGTGACCAAAATCTGCCTCCGGGTAATTGCTGAAAGACGTGCGGCAAACTGATAAACGTCAACCCCGGACCGGATGAAATCGATACGCCGGCGGCAAAAATCGCCGGTATAATAATGAATACGCTGAGTAAAGCCGCCAAAGTATCAAAGAACTCAATATTATGTACGGCTTGAAACAGATTATCTTTAGCCGAAAAGTAGGAACCGTAAACGAGCAAAATTCCAAACCCCAAAGAAAGCGATATAAAAGCCTGTCCCAGTGCGGTGGTAAAGGTTTCAAACAAAGGAGTAAAGCGAAAACCGTCTTCGGTAAAACCCAAATGTTTAACATCAAGCGTCAACAGAAAATCAAGTCCTTTGTCTGCCCCCTCCAAAGTCAGCGAACGAATACTCAAAGCCAAGAAAATCACAAATAACACCGGCATTAAATACAAACTGGTCTTCTCCAAACCTTTTTTTACCCCGCCGATGACAATCAGCGCCGTTGCCAGAAGAAAAATCATTCCGTTGCTGAATTGAATTGAAAAACTCTGAGTTAAATTTTCAAATTCGGAAGTTAAGTTTTCCTGTTCAATCAGCATAAGCTTGCCGCTCAAAGCTTCTAAAAAATAATACAGTACCCAACTTGCCACCAAAAAATAAAATGACAGGCACATAATCACCCCGACAACCGCGAACCAACCGCCGAAAAATGACCATATCTTAAGGTGTTTCATCCCCACGTTTTCGCCGATTACTTTGTAGGCATCGACACAGTTACTCTTAGAGGCACGACCGATGGCAATCTCTGATACCATGAGCGGATTACAAATAAATAACAAAATCAGCAGATAAACCAAAATAAAGCTCAAACCGCCGTATTGTCCGCATAAATACGGAAAGCGCCAAATATTCCCCAAACCGATAGCCGAGCCGGCGGCAGTCAAAATAAATCCCCACTTACTGCTGAAATTTTCTTTTTTCATGGTCGTTGTCTTTCTTTTATATTTTAGTCCTCGCTCATTATAAAAATTTTTATGGAAAATAACACTTTGAAAATAAAATATAAACAGATTTTAAAAAAGAAAAGCCGTTCCCTATCAAGGAAACGGTTTTTCTTAATGTTATGAATACTAATTAATGGCTTCATAAGAGCTGATGGCAATCATCTTGGCATCAGTCTTATTGAATGTGACCTTAATCTTCTTGGCTTCCCAACGAACTTCCGGCATAATAGATGAATATGCATAAAAGGTCTTACCTTCTTGTCCGCTCAGGCGGAAATAGTAAGCATTACCCTCTTGCACTTTCTCCAATACTTCGGCCTCAATGGTTACCTCCGAGCGCTTTTTACTCGTCTGCAACTTTGAAGATTTTACGGCTGCGTGCTTATGATAAGAATCAACATAAGCAGCCTTAGCCTCTTCCAAAGTTTCACCGACACCTACAACATCTTTGCTGTCAGCCGAACAGAAAGCATAATACTTTACAGTCTTATCAGCCACGGCAATAAACGTTGCGAAGTATGTATTCATACCTTCAATATTATAATATATCGGTTCGGTAAGATACAGTACCCCATTGGTAAGTGACAACGATAAATCGCGATCGCCGTCTTTGCCGGTATAGGTAATAGTGTTCAAAACTTTTACAGCCTCCTGTTCTGAGATTCCATCACGACGATAATATGTAGCCTCGCCGGTACGAATATCAATGAGCATATATCCCTCGGTATCGAAAGTAGCTGTTTTAGCCTGAATACCGACATAATAACAGCAACCATTTTTGGTCTGTACTATGTCCATACCCTCACATGCCTGAAGCAAACCTTCGTTATTAGTCCAGTGGAAATAACCATTTTTGTACTCACCCCAACTGTAAAGGCGATTATAAACAATGGCTTCGGGATAAATGCGGTTTACAAAAGCAGGAGCATCCTGCGGAGTATACCACTTAATATCACCTGTCTGAACATCAACCACGGCAACGCCGGTAACATCAGGAGTGGAAAGACCTACCATATGTTCCATGGTTGTCACGGGAGCATATGGGCGTCCGTTTTCGTCGATTTCAATATTAAAATCGTCAAGAATAACATCCGCATAACCATTGTTACGCAAGTGACGTTCCAAATTACAACTGAAATTAGCGTCAGGTGTATACACAATTTTCAGAGGCTCATTGTTTACCTCAGTGATTACATACGCCTTATCCTTATCAGTTGCATCTACCAAAACATACGCAGGTGTCCAAGGTTGAGCTTTCCATGTCCAAAATCCTTTGTGCTCCATAATACCGACATAAATCAGATGATTGTCATAATCTATCTGTACTTCCTTGCCGTCAAATGTCTTGGCGGTGAAGTGGCCGGTATAGCTCTGCTTTGTGAGTTGTCCCAAGTCATAAGTATTTTTCAAATCACCCATTTGATTGAGAAGCACTCGCTCAGCTACTCCAGGAGAAACCGTGCACATTTCTTCCACCGGAATTGGTGAAAAAACAGCGCTGGCACCATTAACATTTTTCTTCACATCTACCGTATCAACAACATTCAATAGTTGCTGCTGATATGAAGTATGGAAAAAATCCCATGTGTAGATACCTGAAATGATGAGAAGCAAAATACCGCCAAACGTTGACATGAAAACATAGCGCCATATAGGTGCTTCCCAAGCATCATTAAATTCGTAACCTTCATATTCGTGATATGAAGTGCGAAACATGGTGCAAAACAGCATAAGGGCTGAAAAAACAATCAGCTCAATGTAAACGGCGAAGCAATCATATCTCATCACCGGCTGACTAAAGTAGTTGATGAAATGAAACATTCCGCCAAGTACTAAAGCAGGAATCACAATCGCCACCCAATTCGAAACCTTTTCAGGCTTGGCTGCAAAACAGTTAAATACTACGTAAATTGCCACCAACACTAAAGAAAAAATAAAGTACGTCATACTCTAAGTCATTGCGCTTTGGAAAAGGGTGCGCGCGGATATCCATATCTCCATAACCCCATAAAAATATACTAATATTATCTATAACTACTTAAATACGTCGTAAGTTTAGCTGTTTTTCTCTATTTTGTCAACAGGATTCGGATTATATTATAACAAAAAAGAGCACCGGATTATCCGATGCTCTTTTTATTGCTATAAAGCTGATTAGTTAGCTTTCTTCAAAGCTTCACCTAAAGCGTCTCCCAAAGAAGAACCGCTGGTATTGTTAGAATATTCTTCCAATACTTTCTTTTCTTCTTCAACTTCCAACGCCTTAATAGACAAACCTACCTTAACGTTCTTCTTATCAACAGAAGTAACTTTGGCTTCTACCACATCACCGGCTTTGAAATTTTCCGGCTTTTGAGAAGCTTTATCTTTAGATAAGTCAGCTTTTTTAATCATTGCGGTCAAACCGTCAACATCAACCGTAATACCTTTGTCATCGGTTTCTTTAACAATAACTTTTACGACATCACCCTTCTTGAGGTTAGCCAAAGCCATGTTAACGCTGTCTTCAGACAATTGTTTAATGCCAAGGCTGATGCGTTCTTTTTCAACATCAACATCAATGATTTTAGCTTCGATTTCTTGACCTTTGGTGTAATCTTTAACGGCTTCTTCGCCGGATTTTTCCCAAGAAATATCCGACAAGTGAATCATACCGTCGATTTCATCAGTCAAACCGATAAACAAACCGAATTCGGTAATGTTTTTGATTTTACCGGTAATAACCGAGCCGACAGCATGTTCTTCAACATAAGCAGCCCAAGGATTCGGCATGCATTGTTTGATGCCCAAGCTGATACGTCTTTTATCGATATCAACTTCCAAAACCTTAACTTCAACTTCTTCCGAGGTAGAAACAATCTTACCCGGATGAACGTTCTTTCTGGTCCAGCTCATTTCGGAAACGTGTACCAAACCTTCGATACCGTCTTCGAGTTCAACAAACGCACCGTAATCGGTAATGTTGGTAACCTTACCTTTGTAAACTTCGCCGACTTTATATTTGTCAGCGGCAGCTTGCCACGGATCGCTTTCAAGTTGTTTCATACCCAAGCTGATGCGTTGAGTATCTTCATTAAAGCGAATAACTTGAACTTTAATGGTTTGACCAACCGTCAAAACTTCTGCCGGATGGTTGATACGTTTCCAAGAAATATCGGTAACGTGCAACAAACCGTCAACACCGCCCAAGTCAACAAACGCGCCGTAATCGGTAATGTTTTTAACAACACCGTCAAGGATAGAACCTTCTTTAATACCGTCAATCAATTCGGCACGAGCTTCAGCTCTGGTTTCTTCCAATACAACACGACGAGAAACAACAATGTTGCCTCTTACCTTATCCATCTTTAAAATTTGGAACGGTTGAGAAATACCCATCAACGGAGTAATATCTCTAATCGGGCGAATATCAATTTGCGAACCAGGCAAGAAAGCAATTGCACCGTTCAAATCAACCGTAAATCCGCCTTTAACGCGACCGAAGATAACACCGTTAACGCGTTCACCGGCATTCATGGATTTTTCTAAGTCAGCCCAAACTTCTTCACGGCGAGCTTTTTCACGAGAAAGAACAATGTTACCGTCTTTATCTTCATAACGGTCAACCAATACTTCAACGCTGTCGCCTACTTTAAGTTCAGGATTGGTACCGAATTCACGTACCGGAATATTACCTTCTGATTTCAAACCGACATCAATGGTTACGAAATCCGGAGTTACTCTTACGATTGTACCTTTTACAACTGTGCCCAAGATGCCGTTCTCACCGAATTGTTCATTCAACAAATCTGCGAAATTTTCCTTCATTTCAGGCATTTTAAATTCTGTATTTGCCATATAAATTTAGTTTTCAAAAAATGCCAACTCCGTAGCGGAGCGGACTTGTGCGAAGTTAACAAAAAAAGTCCCGAACAAGCGCACCCTTGTTGTGACTGACTTTGTTTATATACAAAAATTATTATTTTTCAAGCATTTTTTTATTTTTTTCGCATATTTAGCACGGTAAGCGGTTCGGTTTTTAAGATTATACATATTTTGGGCTTGATGTTTGTTTTCTTTATGTTAGTATATATCTCAAATAAAAGGAGAACCAACATGAAAAAAATCGGTCTTATGGTTGCGATGAACAAAGAATTGGAAATTTTCACCGATTTTATCAATTTTAACACAACAAAATCTCTGCATAAATTCGATTTTCATATCGGTCACCACGGTGAAAACGAGGTTATTGCGGTTGTTTCGGGAATTGGTAAAGTAAATGCGGCTTTAAGCGCTGCTGACCTGATAAACACTTTCGGAGCCGATATGATAATTAACGTCGGGATATCGGGCGGACTTTCTTCCGCCTTGGAAATCGGCGATTTAATCATCGGCAAAGACATTGTATATCACGATGTTTGGTGCGGTACTCCCAATAAAATGGGACAAGTCCAAGGTTTGCCGTCGGTTTTCCACAGTAACGCAGATTTAAGTAAATTATTGCCGGATTTAAAATGCGGGTTAATTTGTTGTGGTGACGTCTTCGTTGATAACCAAGCGGATTTTGATATTATTAAAGCGAAATTTCCCGACGTTTTGGCCGTGGATATGGAAAGTGCCGCAATCGCTCAAACCTGTTATTTGTATAATAAGCCGATGATTTCAATACGCCAAATCAGTGATACTCCCGGAGTTGAACACCACGCCGAGCAATATGAGACTTTCTGGAAAAATGCTCCGAAAAATTCGGCCGAGATCATCAAACAGTTATTAGAGAAAATCTGATGAAAAAGTATTTATCCGATATATCTTCCGCCTTTTTACAAAGCTTTTGGTTGCACTATGCGCTATGGATATTCATTATCACCGCTTTATACTCTGTATTATACGCCATATTAATTTATACAAGCCAAGGAGGACTTTTTTATGTCGACAGCGATTGCTACACAAGAGCATTACGTATTGTAGACTGGTTGCAAAATTTTAACTGGCAGGAAAAAATATTTCCTTATACCAATTACCCTGACGGTTTTGTTTTACACTTTACTCGCATCTGCGATGTAATTTGGCTGTTTTTTGCCCTACCTTTTATGTTATTTATGCCACTGAAAGATGCGATCTTTTACGGCGGATTTTTGTTCTCTCCTTTCTTCATGGCCCTGACGCTCATAACCGTTTTATGGGGTATCAAACCGTATATCGAAAAAATTAAAGATAATAAGTTATTCTTCTTTGTTATATTCGTCTTTTCAATGTTATTTTGTTGTAAACTGTCGAATATTTTCGATTTCTATCGGCCTGATCACCATTGTCTGATGTGTTTTGTCTTTGCGTTTGTTATCGCGGCTATTTTGCACTCTTATAACAAAAAACAAAATTATGCGGAACTTTTCTTTGCCGGAATTCTAACCGCTTGCGGATTATGGGCTTCGTCAGCTCCGGAGGGATTATATATTGCCGGAATTGCATTACTTATCCTAACTACAGACGTTATTTTCTCGGAATATAGTGCTAAAAATCCTTTATATTATGCAACCGGATTTTTTTGCGGGAATCTGACAGCTTGGCTGCTCAATCCACCTTTCGGCGGTTATGCTGCTATGGATAATGCCCGATTATCAATTATACATGTGGTATTAAGTGCCTTAATTTTTATTTCATTTTTGATTTTTAATCTCCTAAAATTAAATAACAAATCAAAAAAAATATTCGCATTAGGTGGTTTGGCTATAATCTCGGTCCTTTTAATGCTTATGCTATTCGGTACTAAGACCTTGTTTGCGCCGATTTATCATGAAACCATACTAAAATTCTTTATACCGGCAATATCGGAAATGGCACCGATAGCTTATTTCTTATTACCTCCTGTTGCCGCAGGAATGATTATTGCCTCCTATTTATCATTCAGACAACCTTATGAGCGTTTTTTATCCGTAATGTATTTCATTACGGCGTTTCCCGGCATGTTAGTGGCGCGTTTTTACCCTTATTACGTAGTGGTTTGGCTTGTGTTATATGCCTACGGTTTGATAGCCCTTATCAAACTTAAAAACAGCGATGTAAAATATAAAGCCGCAATTTTTGCCTATCTGGTATGGCCGATTTTTTACCTTGCATTATTTACCAACGAACCCGATAATACACCGGATATAAAACTAAACGGGGTAGTCCTTGCGGAAACTTTTGAAGGCCCTGAATTGGTTTGGCGCTATGATGTTGATACCGTTGCGTCCCCGTACCATACCAATATTGAAGGCATCAGAGATAATCATATTTCATGGTTTACTACCGATGAAAATGAGCTCAAAACACTGCTGGAAAAACGTCATGTAAATTACATTACCATGCACGGAGTTCGAGAATCCGAGACCTATCCCGATCCGCAAAATAACACTGACAAACTTTACGGCAAAGTACTCACCGGAAAGGACATTTATCCGTGGATGGAAAAAACCGACGATAGGACTTATCGCGTCAATTATGATAAATTCTAAAGAGAATCTTGGCGTTGGTTTCTCTCGGCCAATGTGGTAACCGATATATTTTGATTTTGGTTGTTTCTCTCGGTTTTAACCGCTTCATTGGAAGTTTTTTCACGGCTCTGAACGACAAATTTCATTTTATTATCTTCATCTTGCTGATTTTTACGAGTGCTTTCTTCTTTTAGCCGATTTTGATTGGCTGTTTCGTATTCATAACGATTACGTTTATCGACTTCTTTCATATTCTCCATTGCGCGATTTTTCTGAATATCATCGGTCTGAATTTTATTGACTAATCTGGCCTCTGCTTGCTGACGTTGTTTCTGATTGTCGTAATACACTTGTTTTGCCGGCACCTTCGGATAAATATTTCTGAAATTGTGATGCCATTGGAAATATACCAAAAAGACCGAAGGAAAAGCGGCTATCATCTCTTGTGCCATTGTACGCGGACGCGTCAGTTCATAAGCACGCGCAGCCATAAGTTTACGCGTATGCTCGATAAATCGTTCCATTTTCTTTTTACTTTTATCGCTCGGACGCCCTAAACGGTACTCACACATTTCTATTAAGCTGTTAATAATCGGGTCACTGTTTTCCATTGCCAAACGACGTAATATTTTCAACATTTTCTGCATATTGGAACTTTTATTCCAAAACGAACGAATAGTACGAGCGGCAATACCATCAAATCCCATTGAGCGAAGATTATCCATCCCACCTGCATTTTGAATGGCCTCGTATGCAAAATCATAAACCGCATCCCAATCAATGTGTCCTTTGCGGGTTATCATTTCTTTATAGCGGCCGTCTTTAAGTTCATCCAGTGCCCATTTAACCATCGGAAAATCAATGTTTTTAATATTATCTCCTTCCAAAAGCAGATATATCTGAGATGATGCTGCTTCCAGAATAAAGTCCTCAATAAAATCGGTTTCCCTGCTCAGAACTGCACGCAAATACAAATACGTATAGGCAAAAATGCTGGAATGAACCGACCGTAACATTCCTATATTCTGTAAGGTAAGGCGGTATTTATCACGAAAATTCAACATAGCTTTAAGGCGTTCTTCGCCTTTCAGATTTTCACGTATGGACTGATAGCGATAACCGAACTTACGCATTTGTTCCGGATACATCTTTTTGAAATGCAAAGCCATTGCCCATTCTCTGACTAATGAATAAACCGAAAACACTGGGTCACGCGAATAACCGGCAATTACCGTGGCCACAACCGCATCATACCCCAAGAAATACGGTTCCATATGCGAGCAGAAAGCGTTTTTGCGAAACTCGGTTTCCAACATCATCGTATACCGCTCAACTTCCTCATCACTCATATCCAGATGCTTAAAATCATCTTCCAAATCTAAGGTCAGCTTTTTATAATCAATTTTAGGAATCAGAACATCTCGTTCTTCGGTATAATCCAATACATATTCATCATAATAAACATTATGAAAAACATACTCATCATCATCAAAATAGGCTTTAAAATCTTCTAAATCATCTTCGATAAATTCTTTAACCTGATTAACATAGGTCGGTTCATACACCTGAGTTTTTAAATAGTGTATGGCATCTTGTTCCAAATCTTCACGACTGTATTTCAAGTTGGCAAAGCGCATCATAACTCTGATATTCTCCGTTATCTTTAATAATAACTGATTATACTTTCCTGTCAATAACAAAAAAAAGAAGTGAAAATAAAAAAAACACTTTACAAATTAAATTATTTTTGTTATTTGGATAGCAACATCAGTTCGATGATTATAACATTAATCGGGGTTATAGCTCAGCTGGGAGAGCGCTTGAATGGCATTCAAGAGGTCAGGAGTTCGATCCTCCTTAGCTCCACCATTAAAACAAAAAGGACGCTTAATGCGCCCTTTTTGCGTTTTAAATTGTGATATATCGAAGCGACGACCGTATGTCGTCGGCCGGAGGAAAGAAAACAACCTCAAAATGTTGTTTTCTGACGACGGGCGAAGGTTGCTTTTGAGCAAGTTAGCGATAGCGACACGCGGCGAAAAAATCGCAACCGAGTGTCCGAAGTTTAAGTTTTCAAATTTAAAAATAATGAAAGTAAACTTAAACAAGACAATTTTCCTTATCTTTATATAATAAATTTATCAATATTCTTTATCTATATTTTCTTATAATGCAACATATTGATTTTACATTATTTAATCAATTTTATAATATTTTTATTATTTAGTTATTGACTTTAAATAATTTTTATCTTATATCTATTTTCATAGATTAACATTTATAAGAGAATGGAATATGAGTAAATCTTTTGGAAGAGTTATAGGTGGTGATTATGCCACACAAGAAGATTATGATAGGTATGCGAGAGACTTTATGCGCGATTACCACTTAAATCAATATGCAGTACAACCTTACAACAATATGATGCAGTATGCGCAAAATAATAATGGCAATATAGCAACGGATGTACAATAAGTTAACAATCCGAATTATATTTCCGATGATGATTTATATGCTAGGATGCGAACAAATATTGCAGAATATGAAAGATTTATTGGACATCCATATTTAGATAGTAAAGGATACATAACAACCGGATATGGTGCTAATATCAATAATAAAGAAGATTTTATGAAAATTAACTT
>Ga0310696_10006379_pt1 | contig 14017 bp, 13 predicted proteins | sample AusTroGonzalo_MG_4_FD_203885 | JGI IMG/M metagenome (GOLD analysis project Ga0310696, IMG submission 203885) | Bovine rumen microbial communities from tropical cattle in Woodstock, Queensland, Australia - Gonzalo_02 (v2) (version 2) | ecosystem: Host-associated > Mammals > Digestive system >...
AGCGAAGACATCCGCATCGTCAAAGTGGACGACAGCAATTTTGAAAAAGAAATTCTGCATTCCAAAACGCCGGTCATTTTGGAAATTTCATCGACGAGTTGCCCGCCATGCCTCGTGATGATTCCGACTCTCATCGGCATCGCCAAGAATTACCGCGATATCAAAGTCGCTTCTGTCGGCATTGACGAACCCGGCATCGAAAAAATAAAGAACACGCTTCCAATTCAAGCGTTCCCTACATTTTTCCTGATTAAAAACGGACAAATTGTAAACCGCCTCGTCGGCGTCGTCAAAGAAGAACAGCTCTTGCAGGCGCTCGATTACACGCCTAAAGCAGTCAAGTCGCAAGCCAAGAAGCCCGCTAAAAAGACCGGCAAGGACAGAAACCTTGTCTGCAAAGTCAACGGTCAATTTCACGGACTCAAAAATCTCGTCACGATTTCCTTCGTATTCGGCGATACCGAAATCAAGAACGTAGACATCGTCACGGACGTATTCGTTCCGCCAGAGATGAGCGACAAGCGCGAAGAAATGATGGCCCACATCCGCGCAAGTGGCAAAGGCGAAGTCACCCCGACCATGGCCGGCTTCCAGATGCACATCGACAACGATTGCCGATTCATGAAAGCAATGGACATGAAGCGCACCTCCACATACGGCGAAATGCGCGCCGGGCTGGAACTGCAAGGATTCAAGTGCGAGTAAACGCGCAGCCTGAAATACCGAGCTAATAAAAAAGACCGCAGCGAAATTGCTACGGTCTTAAATTTTATGGAGATTCCCGGTCGGTGCCGGGAATGACAAAGCCTTTACTTGCGACTTCGTCGCAGTAGCCTGCGCCTCGGCAATGGACTCGCAAGCGATTCCGCTGCACTCGGCTTGCAACTACTTCACAACGATGTTCACGAGCTTACCCGGCACGACGATGGACTTCACGACAGTCTTGCCGGCCATGAATTGGGCTCTTCGAGCCCTTGCCCAATCGCCTCGGTAATGCCCACGCAAGCGTGGTCGCTACACTCGGCTCAGGGGCAATCCTTCATGCGATCGTTATGCCGGCTTGACGACGATATTGACCAACTTGCCAGGCACAACAATTGCCTTGACGACCTGCATACCCTTGGTAAATTCTTTAACACGGTCGTTGTCAAGTGCGAGCTTTTCGAGGGCGGCCTTGTCCATGTCCTTGGCAACGGATGCCTTGGCGCGGACCTTGCCGTTCACCTGGAACACGACTTCCACGGTGTTTTCCACAGCTTTGGAGTGGTCGGCTTCGGGCCAGGCGACGTTCGTGAGCGATTCGTTGTGTCCGAGGATGCTCCACATTTCTTCGGCGATATGCGGGGCAAACGGGTGCAGCAACTTCACGAAGGTTTCGCAGGGTTCGCGGTAGCGCTTGTCCATCTTCATCATTTCGTTGTTGAAGATCATCAGCTGGCTAATCGCAGTGTTGAAGCTCATATTCTCGATGTCGCTCGTGACCTTGATGACGGTCTGGTGCATCACCTTCTCGATCGCTTCCGGAGCGGTTTCATCAACGTAGACCGGAGCGGCATCGTCATCGCCAACAACGGAGCGCTAGGCGCGGCCGAGGAAGCGGTTCATGCCTTCGATGCCCTTGGTCTGCCACGGCTTCACGGCGTCCAGCGGGCCCATGAACATTTCATACAAACGAAGACTGTCGGCACCGTAGTCGCGGACGACATCATCCGGGTTCACGACGTTCTTCAGGGACTTACTCATCTTCGCCACAATCTGCTTGAGCTCGATGTCAGTACCCTTCTTGAAGAAGTGGCGCAAGCGCCATCTGCTTCGGCTCGGCCATGCCGGTGTGCAAGCACCCCGTCGCGGCACTCGCCTCTCGCAGCTGTGCCGTTCTTTTCTTCAACTTCGTCGGAAAGATTTGCATTTGGGCGTTCCCCACTGGCGTGGGTCGGGCTATATTTTATGGGTTACCCGGTTCACTCCGTTCCCGCCCAACCTCATAAAACGGAGCCTCGCTTCCAAGGAATGCAATACAAGACTCCCGCGAGTCTCCGCCCCAAGGGGTCACTATCCCTAACGCGAAGATGCTATTTCTTCCCTTTCAAGAATTCTGCTCGTTTCTCCATCCATTCATCCATCAAAGCACGAAGCTCACTTGTCTGAATTTCGCAAACCGTCGGTTCCCCTTCAAGGTACAGGTTTTCAATAGTTGTAATATCCTTTTGGAATACAACATTTGTAGAATTTCCCGTCATTTCTTCGCTTTTTGATTTGCCGGCAAGGACATCATCTATTAGTTGAAGAAATTGATCCTGAAACGCAGTAAAATCACCATCCAAGAAGATAGAAAGAACCGTATTCTTCGGCTGAAAATCGAACACGAAGGAGGTGTCGTCTATAATTCTGATTGTGTAGTTCATTTTTTCTCCTTAATTGGATAAGCGGATTTAATTTTTCCTTCAGGTGTTAGGAACATTTCAATTTGAATCCCTTGAGAATAACCCTTATACCTATTGCCAAAATTATTGACTTTATTTCCGTAAGCTTCATTAATAGCATTTATGACCTGTTGTGGCGACCATTCACGTGGGAAAAAAGAGCTAGCCACTTTCTTAGTCACTCCATTGACAGCAACATTACCTTCATACACACCGTGTTTATCAGGCAATGTTTTTGTTCCCGGTATTATACGACCTCCAGTATTTCTGATGCCTTCATAATGATAACCAACCGCCTTGCCCTTATCATTTATTGCTCCTTCAAATATATGTTTTGCAGTTCCTTCTGTAAAGTGTTCAGTGTTTCCCAAAGAGGAAAGGACTTCTTTTGGATACTCAGAACGCCCAAATTCTTCTTTCAGGCTATTCTCTATTTCCTGAACCTTGGCTCCATATTCCAGCGATTCGATGCTTTCTTGAGGTGAGCCCGCAGTCCCATGGCTTAGGCCCGTATTGCTATTCCGCATGACCACCCCCTTTAGTTTTCAATTTTACCTTGTTTCTATTTTTCAGGATGTTGTCAGGAATAAAGACTTCAATACCTTTTTGGACGGCATATTCGAAGATTGCCAGAGCCTTCTCATCTGTCTTGCAAACATCATAAACAATGATTTTCTTGAGACGCAGGGTGTCAACGGTCATCCTGATTGCTTTTTTAAGGATTTCACGCTCTTCGACATTGTTGATGTAGCCTTTGGTGCTGAAAGCGACCACACTGCATTCCCGCAACCCTTCTAACACAAATGGCAAGAAGTCCAAATTAGGGAACGTTATCAAGGGGATAACGCAAATCCCCAATTCAATCGTAAGCCAAAGCGATGTTACGCGCGCCCGCTTCAATCGGTACAGATTTTCCAACAAGTCAACATCGCCGCATTCCGAGCAATCTGGAGCAATAACGAAACAGACGCCCTTGAATCGTTTCTTGAACATCCGCAAGTCCTTGCGATTCTTGTAATAGATGGCGTTGTAAAGGCCGTGCTGGCCATCAAACACGTCATCGAACTGAAAATGAGCAACGGCAGTCATTGCCGTATGATGATAATCGCTCACTTGCGAGTAGAGAGCGATGTAATCGGGAACGACCTCCGTATTACACTGGACACTGGGAAGTTCCAGTTTCCCGCATTTACGAGTTTTGTTGGTGTAATCTAGATAATTGAGCAACAAGCGTTTTTTCTTGAGTTGATCAGTCATTTTCTTCATAATGTTTTCCTTAAGTTAAAGTTTTGACCAGCGCATTCGCGGTTGCGAATGCGTTACTGATTATTACAATATCCGCGACAATTGTCGTTTTGTGCCGTTTTAGGGCAAAAGGATCCTAATGCAAAAATCCTTCTGGAAATTCGCCATAATAGGGGTGGTCAAAACGCCAAGAAAAAACTATTTTATGAAGACCCTAGCCTTCTGATAGTGATATCAAGGCGAGCCTCGAAGCTACCGCAAATAGTTTCGGGGCTTTTTTGATGACCATTTCTTTTACTAATCATATTACATACAACCTCCTATTTCAGATAGTTCAACTTTCGCAAACGAATTACTGCAGCTTGACGCGAAACTTGATATGTCTTTTCAAATTCTTCAATAATCTTTTGCTTCTGCATTTCCGCACATTGGCTCAAGGGGAATTCTCTTGTCACCAGCCCAAACAAAGTCTTCATCTCAGGGAAAATTTTTTGCATAAAGACTCTTACCGAATCCTTCGGCATAAGCAGACACGAGGCGAAGTAATCAGCCTGCCATTCAATCCAATCAAGTTCTGAATTCAACGGTTTTCCAAAGTATTCTCCAACAACACTTCTCTTACACGAGGAAGCCTTTAAATCACAGCTAAACCCATCGCCAAAATCCAGTTCGTAATTTTCCGAATGCGGATTGAAATATTCCTCGTGATAAAAGGAATGTCCAAATTCATGTGCGAGCGTAAAATTCAACCTTCCGACAGGCGAATTTTCTTCAAGTTCCCCAGAAATAATGATCGTTCCGGTATCATATACAACATCTTTGACTTGCCCTTGAACAAGCATTTTTACACGTCCCCGCCCAAAAAGGTTCATTCCCAATATTTGCGGGTCAGCAAAATACGCATATTGAATAGTAAGCCCCATTCCTTCAATGATTTCATCTATCGGGGTTGCTTGCGGGATGGACAAATCGTAGCCATAATCTAGCCCATGACTTTTCAAGAATTCCTGCACATGAAATTCAATATCGTCACAAGACAACACTAAAGTCCTGTCATTTTTGACAGGAACACAAATATTTGGAAGAAATTTCAATTGTGCCGTTTTATTCATCGCCGTTTCCTTTCCAACATTCGCCGAAATTCTTCCCAATCCTTTGCAGTAGCTTTTTCCTTTGCCACGCGCAGAGCAGCCCTAGCTTCGGGAACTTCATTGACATAGTCAGCGATATCCTTGGGAGCTTCGCTCTTTTCGGGGTCGGCCACCAAATCAAAGAACTGAGCCCTTTCGTCACCCTCAATTCCGAGGGCATCGGCCATTTCCGCGAAGAAATTGCTATCATTCGGTTTGCGGTTCCCTTTTTCGATATCGCAAATATAGGCGGCAGACTTGCCCATCTTTTCGGCAAGTTTCCGGATGGTAATCCGCTTATTTTTGCGTACAGTCTCGATAAAATCGCCAAGTTTGCTCATCTCTTCTCCGAATTTCGCATGTTCGCAGAATTGCGAACATTTTGAATATACATTATAAAAACGGGATTGTCAATAGGGAATACGAGAAAAAGTGTGTTTCAACTGAAACGACTGTTTTGCGGGTTTAAAAGCTCTCAATCACTTTTGGCGAATGTGGGTTTGTTATGTCGTTGCCAGCATAGGCATTGACTTTACCCTGCAACATTTTGAGCGTAATGGAGGCTTTTTGTTCAAAAGATCGAATTTCAGCAACAAAATAGTCCTTAGCAGAGCGCCCTACATTCGAAAAGCCTTGTTCACACAACTTATTTTGCAAACTTTCCGCATCTAGCACCGAGACATTTTTTGATATTTCACCGCAAATAATCCGGCCATCATCTGTATAGCCAATAAAATTTTTGCAGTACTTCAAATCAGGATGTACGGGATATTTAAAGCCATCTTTTGTTCTATAGAAATAAAAAAGAAAACTTTCCCTTTTCTGAGTTTCATCAACTATAAAATCAAAATAAGGCCGTTTTAGATAACCCACCATAGTCAATGATTTTTCAAAACTCTTTTCTTTTTCTCTATACAGCACTTGCGACGAACCGAAAACATTCAAAAACGCATTTTGAATTTGCGGTCCCTTTAATATTTGCAAGAGTTTATCCTTGCATTCTTTGCCGTCCAAATACGCTTCCCATACAAAAGACGGCTTAAGGAATATCAAATACAGAGGCACCAACGTTTCTACACCCCAGTCCATCATAGTCACATGGCCAAAGACATTCATCTCGTCAGAACAATCCGAACTAGTCACCATCGGGAATAGAAATGCATTAAAAACGGAACATTGCCCACGGCTAAAAATATAATCCAAGAACGCCTTATGATAGACAAACTGTTTTACAACATCTTGAACGCCGGGATTGTCATAGAGTTTGCCACCTTCCGTATGAACCAAGTAATACTTTCCATCCAAAATGCAAAATACTTCATTGTATTCATCAAGATTACATTTTGTCACAATGTCTGGAATCAATGTTTCCGTTGGCATCGGCTTTGGCGAATCTTCCAAATACCATTGAGGTTGAGGAATTTCATTTTTTAGAGATTTATATTCGTTGCCAAAAATCTTTCCACAAGCCTTTTCCCAAATTGAATGGAAAGAATTCGTTCCATACAGGCTAAATTCGTTTTCAGATTCACTTGACCGACTCTCTGAAATATACGTATAAAGAGTTTTCAGCAGATTTTGCTTTCGAGTTACGAACTGTTTTTTAATTTCCGTTTCAAGACGATACTTTATGTAACCTCCATCACCAAAATCATCAAGACTTTGTTCCGATAGCTCAGCTTCTTGCAAATTGAACAAATCTATCATTCCATATTGCTTCAGCATTTTGGAGCATTCCGTTACTATTGCTTCATGAATTCTACGGATATAATCAAAATCGTTCTCCGTATTGTCAACAGTATAATAGTTTAGGTAATATGGGGTTTTGTTCTTTATAAAAGCAAAAGTCTCGTTAATTGTTTTATCCCATAATATTTCACCATCACCGTTCAGTTGCACGACCTCTTGCTGTGTTGAATACAGGCCATTTTCAAGATAATCCCGGAGAATGTGCAAAGAAACGACTAACTTATTGAAGGTCTTGTCTTCTTCGTTTCCATTATACAAGTTTATCACTTGTTCTTTGGCATTGAACGTTTCAATAACCTTTAGGACAGTTTTTAGTTCATCAAACTGTTTTTGGGAATCATTTATATCAAGATATTTGGGATAGCACTTTATAAGCACATTCCCAAGCAGGATAACTCCGACAAATGTAAATTGATAGCAATAACCCGCTGAATCCTCTGGAACATCGCCCGTAGCAAGATCTAAATCAGAAAGCTCGGAATAATCCGGTTTTTCTGCTCGAACTTGTTTTAGGACATTGAAGCGTTTGAGTGTGTTAATCCGCTTTTTCGCCTGGACGTCATCATCCAATCGAAACGCCTTTTTAATATCGTCATAAGAATAATGACGACCTTCACGAAAAAATGGCGAGACGACTTCATTCATCAAACAGTCTCTTATTTCTGTTCATCAATCTTGGCAATATCATCTAAGGTGCAGCCAAAAATTTTCTCACCCTTTTTATTGAATGTTGTACAGATGTCCGAATACTTAGGATGGTCGCCACATTCCTTGAATAACTTAGTAGGAGAAATCTTAACGACATCCTCGTATAGGTACATAATAACCTTACTCTTGAATGTCTTGACAAAATCGTCAGGATCATTTATGGCATTGAGTAATTTCTCACGACCGATAAAGAAAGGACCAAGCAATTTATCTTCATTGACTGAGGGAATACTAGACAACTTTGCATTGATTGCCATTCGCAATTTATTCCATTCAATTAGGCTATACGACAAACCTTTAGCAGTCTTTTCTGTACCATTCTCTGACGGAATTGGGACAAGGATTGGCGACTTGTCATCATAAACCAATTCATCCTGTTTTGCATTAATGCCGATGTATTCAAATTCCCAACGGCGTTTGAATGCCGTATCCATTGGAAAAACTCCTTGGTCGGCACTGTTCATCGTCGCCCAAATGTACATATTTTTGGGAATTTTGAGTTTACTACATTCCGCTATTCCATTTTTCAACAAATAATCGCGAACATCTTTGCTTGCATCTACAGGAAATTCGCTTTCACCATTTTTTCTATCAAGAAGCTGAAATATATCGCCAAAAACAGCAGCAACATTTGCACGGTTAATTTCTTCAATAATCAGCAAATAATCTTTCTTTGGATTTTTCAAAGCCTTCTTATAAATCCGCATAAAAGGACCAGGAATGAATTCATAAGAAATAGATTCCGTCTCGCCATCTTTTTCCGGTTCTTTTGCAACAGGTTTATACGTCCCAACAAATTGTGCGTAACTGTAATTCGGATGAAATGTCACACGCTCAACAAAGCCATTATCTAATTCTTCATCCTGTTCCTCATTATTGATTTGAGCAGCTTGGATTCCTCGATAAAGCCACCATTTTTGGGATGTACTTAAATTGTATTCGCTCTTTAGTTCATCCAATGTTTTCTTTGATAAAAATTCGGCACTTCCATATTTATATCCAATGGCGTTAGCCCACTTAAGAATGTCAACTTCACCATATTTGTCATCTTCATTTTTTATCAGATCCTTGATAAAGTCTTCATTATATTTTTCAGGCTCTGTTAACTTATTTAGCACATTTTCAACAAGGGTACGAGCTGCAGCGCCAACATACACTTCATCAGTTCTTTCAATTTCAATATTACAAAAATCAGCAATTTCTTTTTTATTTTTCGCATTCCAAAGATCAGCATACTTAAAGCCAATTGCATTTAGCAGAGTCAACTTCCGGCCTCTTTGTGCTAAAGCAGCTTTGACTTCCGCTTTTATAGCACCTTCGTTCGGAAGTTTATCTCCAGCAGAAATTTCTTGTTTATCAAATTCTTCAGATTTTTTGTTCAGAGAAAAACTCTTTCCCGTCCCAGGAGCGCCAAAATAGATAATTTGGCGAGGAAGCCCTTTTCGTTTTTCATTCTCATCAGGACTTACACCATCCCCATTATCAATTTCTTCAATCTTTCTATTTGATGCTTTTAGCAAATTTTCAACTCTGCTACAATATGCAGACAACTCATTTTCAGAAATCAAACCATTGCGTTTTGCAACATTTTTTCCATCTTCTTTTGCATTTACGACGTAATTATTAAGACCTTCTTTTAAGGAACTACACAAAATTCGTAAAGGACCATTATTTGATTTTTCGCCATCTAATATCGCAGAAGAATCCGACAAAATAGTCTTGTACATTTCAAAGTTTCGGAAAAGAATATTTGATGCGTTGTTCCTTATCTGAAAATATGCATCCTCCGAAAAGCAAGTTAATAAACGCGTTAGCAACTCTTCATATTTCTTTTGATTTGCAGCGACATCTTCCTCAACAAGCCAGCTATAAATTACACGCAAGTATTCACTCTTATTTGATTCTATTGTTGCGTCAAGAATATCAATGTTTGCAGTAAACAAAATCTTTTTTGCATACCTTTTTCCACCAGACCGCTCTGCACTAAACGGCATATTTCCAACAAAATCAAAATGGCTCAATTTCCAAATAAGTTCAAATGCGACATTCAAGTGTTCTATTTGGGATGAAAATAAAGGATTTTGCTTTGTTTTTTCTGACAATGTATTGGAATTAAAATTTATCCCATTTTGGGTCAAAAACTCCTTAATTGAATCAAGCATCCCGTCTGACGGAACCAAATTAGTAGCAGTTTCTAAAGAGTAATCGCATTCAGCTTGCGCAGGATTTATCTTCCAAAGAAGGTAAATGAGCGCTATAGCCTGCTTTGCATTTGGCAATGAAGATTTTATTCCCAACTTGAGTTCAATGGGAGTAAATGATGTGACATTTTCAGGATACTTGCTCATGATTTCTTCTCCATGTCGTTATAAATTGCTTGTGCAATCGCCTTTGCCAATAGCGGAGGAACGGCATTTCCCACCTGTTTCATTTGAGAACTTTTATTGCCATAAAAAACAAAGTCATCTGGGAAAGATTGCAATCTAGCAGCCTCACGAACAGTTATCGCTCTGTTCAAATACGGATGCGAAAAACGTCCTGACGAAGGAGTGTCAAATCTCGTCGTTATAGTTACGGAGACTTTGTCCTTTTCAATCCTAGACCAAGTTCCGCTATAAATAGATTTTGTCAGCATCTTTTTAGGCAAAAACTCTTTACCCTTTTCTGGAGGAATCAATTTCAACTTTTTTATTGCATCCACCGAATGCGCTGTGACACAATGATTAAACAACTGTGATGATTTTTTTCTCATTTGCTTTTGATAATCTGTTTCCGCAGCCATCAAATATTCTTGCTTAAAATCACCTTCTCCAGATTCCAAAAAAGCTAAATCACTAATTGCTTCCCATGCGGTAGTTTGCTTTTTTAAGGGCTTTAACATTTTGACTTTTTCTGAGCCTTTTTTCCCTATAATCACTGCACGATGCCTATTTTGAGGAACTCCATAATCTGCAGCGTTCAAAACCATCGGATTGATTGTATAACCAAGTTGATTAAACAGCGATGTTATTTCATCCTTAAAAAATCCATTTTCCGTTGTTAACAAATTCGGAACATTCTCCATCACAAAATATTTCGGCTGTAGTAATTTGACTACTTCTACATAATAACGGAACAGAAAATTTCTTTCATCGTTGATAGATTTTCTTTGACCTTTCTGTGAAAATCCCTGACATGGAGGACCACCGACAACAACATCAACTTTGGACCTATATGGTTCAAAAGTTTCTTTCAAATCCAGTTTTGTTATGTCTTCCACAAGCATTTTTACATTTGGACGGTTCTTTTGATACGACTTTGCAATATCTGCATCAAATTCATTTGCCAGAACCGTCTTTGCTCCAAGCATTTCAAAACCAAGTGATAAACCACCCACGCCAGCAAATAAATCAACAACTTTGAGTTCTTTCTTTTTCATACAAGAACCTCCTTAATGCGATTTTCTGCTATGGCGAAATATTCGGGATTAAGTTCCATACCAATGAATTTTCGATTTGCTTCTAAAGCCGCCACACCAGTTGATCCACTTCCCATAAACGGATCCAATACGACATCATTCTCATTTGACAGTAGTCGAACAAAATGTTTCATTAATTGCACTGGTTTTTGCGTAGGGTGTTTCCCTTTTTTCTTTTCATTTCCCGTCGTAAGCGAGGTTTCTACAAAATCATGGACGACTGAACCATTGTTATTGAAGGTTCCGGTATGTGATTGGTATGTGAAGTAAATCCAAGATTCTGTCGAGTTGACAAAATGAAGATTCATATTTCGAGGCATGGGATTTAACTTGTGCCAAATGCCTGTTGTCTTGTAATAAAAGCCGTTTTTTTCCGCAATGGCTATGACTGTTTCAACTTTAATGATTGCCATAAAGACGACTAGAGAGCCGCCTTTTTTCAGGCTCTTTGCAGCTGCTTTAAAGAATTCATCTAAAGATGTTTTCCATGTTTCATAATCAAGATTATCCCAATTTGCAGCTCCAAAAAAATTCTCACGCATTTTTTGTAAATTCGTGGCTCTTTTTTTCATGAATAAGCCAAGATTATACGGAGGATCGGTCAATATCAAATCAACGCTTTGTTCGGGAATTTTTGCCAAAAGACGCAAGCAATCTCCATTCATTAACTGAATGCGGGGTATCTCACTTTGATTATGTTTTGTACTCTTTCTCATTCCTGTGCATCACTTTTGATCTGTGAGGAGTGAGCAAACGAATGCTTTGAGATTGCATCGGTCGGACTTTTTAATTTCAATAGCATTACACGCTCCGTGTTGAAAGTGAACGAGTTCACTCTCCCAGGAGCGATGCGCCGGGCCTTGTTTCAGGAAGCCGCTTAGCGGGCAAAAGAAAAGGCGAGGAGCATTGCTACTCCTCGCCCGAAAGCGCGACATTTTCAAAAAGAACACAACGACCCGCGATGGCGCTCCACGCGCCACCATCCCGAGCGGATACAGTACGCCCAGGATACAATACACCCGTGGCCTTCACGGGCGGTTTGCGAGCAATTGTCTTATTCTTTCTGTTCGTGAAAGTGTCTAGTTTTCAAGAGAAGAACAAGAGCGATACTCAACGAGCATTCACTCCCGTTCTTGTAGACACTTCCATGCATTTTCTAAAAACAAAAAAGGCGTGGAGTTGAATGCACTTACCTCTTGAAGGCCTAGACTGCCCGAACAAAATAAGCACAAACAACTCACGCCCCAAAAGGCCGTCATGCTTTTACGGCAATCCTATACAGAATAAACCATGTAGCAAAACGATGCGGCGGGCCGAAACCAGTCGCAGACGTGAGCGTTCGCCTTATTCTCCTTGTTCGTGAAAGTGTCTAGTTTTCAAGAGGAGAACAAGAGCAAAAACTCTATTTGCAACGAAATATAGATTATTCCGCTGTCAAAACATGTCGCCGGGCCGGTGCAGCCCGACAAAATCGCAAAAAAGCCGATTTTGACCGGCTATGGGGCGTTGCGGGGTGTCCCCGCAGTGGGGGTGCGCAGAAGCCCCTCCAGGGCTGGAGCTAGGGGGATTCCTCCCCCTCAAAAATCACAAACACCCAATTGTCATAATCTGACAATTACGGTATGTATATTTGTAAGGGCGAGGTTCTATGCTGACGACATTCCTTATAGTATTGGGAATTTTGGCCCTTTTCGGGGTGACCCCCAATTGTGCCGTTCCTGATTATCGTGGGGATTGTGGCGTCGTTCGCGTTCTGCGGAGGGTAAAAAGGAGCTTTTCAGCCATTTTTATCAAAAATGTTATCAAAAAGGGCTGTATTACACTACCTTTTTAGCAATATTTTGGTTATATTTATGGATATGAGATACCTGACCCTAGACAAGGCACTCGATGCATGGCGTAAAATCCAGCCTATTTCCGACGACGACAAGGCAAGGCTTGCCCGCCGTTTTTCGGTGGATTTCAACTACAACAGCAACCATATCGAGGGCAACACGCTCACCTACGGGCAGACCGAAATTCTTCTGCTCTTCGGAAAGGTCATTGGCGAAGCGAACGTAAGAAGCGTGCAGGAGATGGTCGCAAGTGAAGTATCTCTCAAGATGATGGAAGCGGAATCCCGTATCAAGGAATCTCCGCTCACTCAAAACTTTATTCGAGGTCTGCACCGAACTCTTTTGCGCGAAGATTACGAAGTTCACCGCACCCTGCCCGACGGGATGCAAATCGGATACACGGTTCACGCTGGGCAGTACAAGACGCGCCCGAACAGCGTCATCACTCGCTACGGCGACAGGTTCGAATATGCGTCACCAGAAGAGACTCCCGCCCTGATGACCGATCTTGTTGATTGGTACAACGAGGCTGAAAAAGAGGGAAAGCTCTCGCCTATAGAATTGGCGGCGCTGTTCCATTACCGTTATATTCGAATCCACCCGTTCGAAGACGGAAACGGACGTATTGCACGATTGCTGGTGAACTATATCTTGGCAAAGCACGACATTCCGATGATTGTCATTCGGAGTCGCAAAAAAACGGAATATCTGGAAGCATTGCACTCAACAGATTTGGCTGTCGGGGTCAATCCAAGCGACGGAGCAAGGGCATCGATTCAAGCCATCAGCCCTTTCCTTCGATACTTCCGTAACATAGTTGCTCAAGAAGTCTACGCGGATGTTTTATTCGTGACCAAGCGCGGAGAAAATCTCTGGTGGTACGATGGCGAGTGTATTGAGTTCCGCACACCGAACTACGGAAAAATCTTGAACATGATGCAAAGCGAACCCGTGTTGACGCTGGCCGACATACAACGTAAACTCGGCTTACAGCCGACATCTGTCAAGAAGCTAGTACAGACCCTAATCGACAAGCACTATGTCGAAAAAGGGAAGGACGAAGGTTCCTGGCACGTATTTATTGTGCCGTCTTGCTAAGAATTTTTTTCGATAAAAAAGACCGCAGCGGTTAGGCTACGGTCTTTTATAAATCATTTAATCCTTCCCCTGAAACAAGTTCAGGGTCAGGATGACACTCTAGTTACTTCACCACGATATTCACGAGCTTGCCCGGGACCACGATGGACTTCACGACGGTCTTGCCGTTCATGAACTCTTTCATTCTATCATTTTCCATAGCGAGCTTTTCGAGGGCGGCCTTGTCCATGTCCTTGGCAACAGAGGCCTTGGCGCGGACCTTGCCGTTCACCTGGAACACGACTTCCACGGTGTTTTCCACAGCCTTGGAGTGGTCGGCTTCCGGCCAGGCGACGTTCGTGAGCGATTCGTTGTGACCGAGGATGCTCCACA
>Ga0310696_10006380_pt1 | contig 14017 bp, 11 predicted proteins | sample AusTroGonzalo_MG_4_FD_203885 | JGI IMG/M metagenome (GOLD analysis project Ga0310696, IMG submission 203885) | Bovine rumen microbial communities from tropical cattle in Woodstock, Queensland, Australia - Gonzalo_02 (v2) (version 2) | ecosystem: Host-associated > Mammals > Digestive system >...
CCATCAGTATTTGTTGTTAGTGAGAAAGCCGGCTTTGAAGACGCTGTTTCAAAAGGATTTCCAACGGCAAGTCTAGACCAGACAAGTGTAGCAGGAGAATCATCTTTAGTGACTATTAATATGAGTTATCGTCAAGAGATACCATCTGAACATGCGTTCCAGCTTACTACACTAGATGATTACGGAGAGGATACAATTATTGGAATGTCTGGTGGAGGAATATTTGTTGAGGCATATGAGGAACTATATATTAATGGTATTTTTACTCGATTCACGGATGAGGATAAGGGCAAAATCATTTATGCTAAAAGGCTGACATCATTTAATGATCTGCTTAGACAAGCATATAAGAAGATTATTCCGTTGACTTACCTAGGACTCCATGGCTTAGGACATAAGACATTTGAAAACAATGTAAGAGATTCTGTGGACAATTTAGGTCCCAGATACTGTAAAAAAGTCAATGTAAAAACAGGGACGGCAAAGTATTTTGAATGCGTTGCTAAGACACCTGGTTATTATGATCGATTGGTAAAAACAATAGATTCCTGGTTGACAGAAAAGAGTTATAGGACCAGACCAGGATCCAAAAGAATAGGAGGACTTGAATCAAAACTTAAATCTATTAGGACCGATTTCTCCAAAGCTTTAGCAAACATAGATAGGAGCGTAAAAGGTCGTATTGATTTTTTTGATTTAATGAATCGTGTAACAGATCTAGAAGGAGAGGTTGAACAAGTACGTCACAATTTGTATTCAGATTATCCGTCATCAAAAGAAGTAGCCGAGAATATAAGAAACGAGATTGAGGCAGATAAAACAAGGTTACTGGAAATTTCAGGAGATTTGTACTCTTTTACTCAAGACTATAAAGATTTAAAGATTGATTTAGCAAACAAACCTTACCTGATTATTACTGGAGAAGCTGGTTGCGGAAAGTCTCATCTTCTGGGCGATATTGCCAGTAATAGAATTGAGAATGGCCTTCCTACATTATTGTTTCTTGGTTCCGATTTTGGTGAAGGTAATTATGAAACGACCATTAAATCAAAAATAGGTTTTTCTGGCACATATCCTGAATTATTATCCAGCTTAAACCAAATAGGATGTCAAGTTGGATCTAGGGTTCTAATAATGATTGATGCGCTGAATGAAAGTAATCTTGCTACTTTGTGGAAAGATAGACTTTCTGGCCTTATTAAATCAATTCAACGATATCCTGCAATAGGCTTGGTGGTTTCTGTTCGTGATACATATTATGATGACGTTATTCCCGATAATGTAGAATCGACTGGTAATGTAACCGTCATTAATCACAAGGGTTTTAAGGGGTTGGAATATGAGGCTGTCAAGCAATTCTGCATAGCATACAAATTGAACTTGCCCAATGTACCTATTCTTACGCCAGAGTTTTGCAATCCTTTGTTTCTTAAGATCATATGTGACACTTTAGAAGCTTCTGGTAAGAAAGACTTCCCTAAAGGCTTCAACGGAGTATCCGTCCTTTTTAGCCAGTATTTTAAGAATCTTAATAAGAAGTTTGCAGAAAAGAAAAGGGAATATAAATACAGGGATGTAGTTAGTACATCAATTAAGTTGCTTGCTATACCAGTATTTGAAGCCAAATACAATCTTTTAAAGCAGAGAGATGCTGATGCAATACTACTACAACGATTCCCAGCTTGTCACGATTTGCTTGCAGACCTTATTGATAACAATGTGCTGCTAAAGGCAAAGGATCCATTATGTGAAGATAATAACGATTGTGTTGTTTTCTCATATCAAAGAATCAGCGACTTTATAATAGCACGTGAAATAGTTAGCAACTATCAAGACTGGGAATCATTTGTTAGTAATATTAATACTGATAAAACACTACGTTCTATTTTTGTTGACCAACAATGGGCGTTCAAAGGAATTATTGAGGCCATGGCTATCTTAATTCCTGAAAAATATGCTCATGAGATAACAGATGTAATTAGTTATATTCCAAAGGAAGAGTATGAGAGAGGGTATAGTACATGTCTTGATACTATTTCAGAAGTCCAGATAAATAGTTTGTGTTGGCGTTCTATTGAATCAATAGACAAGGAATCTATAAGGGAGTTCCTAGCCTCAGCCTATTGTAGTATTGACTCATATGTATGGTATTATAAACTAGCTGAGCTTTCTACAATTCCCAATCATCCTTTTAATGCAGATTATTTCCATGCGATAATGATGCAAGGGACAATGCCACAAAGAGATGGGGAGTTTCAGTTCTTCTTCAACGATTGTGCTGACTACGATGATAATAAGTGTGCCAATCCTTTACGCCGTTTGATTGACTGGGCATGGTCTGAAGGAGTATCGGCGAATGCATATCCGGAATCTACACGACTGGCGGCTATTATGCTATGTTGGTTATTGTCATCAACATATATCAAACATCGTGATGAAGCTACTAAGGCACTTGTGAATCTACTATCGGAGAAGGTGGATGTGCTAATTGAAACCATGCGTTCATTTGAAAATGTGGATGACATGTACATTTATGAAAGATTATTTGCGGTTGCCTATGGCGTTGCTTTGAGAACATCTTCTGACGAGGATCTCGAGAAACTAGCCAGGTATGTTTATAACACCATATTTAAGCACAATACCCCCCCAAAAGATATTTTGCTTAGAGATCATGCAAGGAACATCGTTGAATATGCCTACTATAAAGTTGGGCTTTCCCATGTTAATATGAGGAAAGTGCGCCCGCCATATTCAAGTACACTTCCTAAATGGCCTACAGATGAAGATGTTGAACATCTCCATATCAGTTATGATGAGCCAGACTATAAAGAAAAACAAGGAGCAGAGCATAATATGATATGGGATTCAGTGAAAGGAGGATTAGCAGATTTCTGGAATAAAATTGCAGAACCGATAATTGAAAACTTTTATCCAATATCTCTCGCTGAGGAAAAAGCTTACCAGAATGCTGAACGCATGTTTAAGGGAGATTGGAAAAAAGTAGCCCGGATGGTTTCTCAATACAAAGCGCTTGGCTTTTTGAAAGTAACCAAAGAATCAAAACAAAAGACTATTCGCGACAATATACTTGACGTGCTTAATGAGAGTATTGAGAAGGCTTTGTCTGAAGAGCAATTGAAGGTTATCAATGAGGTGATGATACCATACTATGTCAAAGAGTTGCCATTACATAGTTATTCTGCCAGTAGGTTTAAATGTGATGGCGTTAGAAATTGGGTAGTTAAAAGAGCATATGATTTGGGCTTTGATGTGAAGTTACATGGAAATTATGACCGCTTTGCGAAGGGTTGGACATTTAACCATTCTGAAAGAATTGACCGTATAGGTAAAAAATACCAATGGATTGCATTCCACGAGGTAATGGGTATTTTGGCTGATAATTATAAGTTTGAGGACGAATACGCAAATGAAGGATCTGGTGAACATGAGATTTTTCACGGGACATGGCAATCTTTTCTGAGGAATATAAATCCTTCAATGATAGCGCGAGAGAAGGTGGTTGACATAGAAACGTCCGATAATCATGATTATGTTGAGGAACAGAAATGGTATCAAGAGGAAAAATATGATAATTGGGCATATAATGGATCTGACGATGCGTGGGCGTCTTTGATTAGAGATTTACCAGATCCTGTGTCTATTATACAGAAAGTAGATGATGGCGGGGTGGAATGGCTCACTTTGAATAATTCTAAAAGTTGGGACGAACCCAAAGAGATTGGCAAGGAAAGGTATGAACATAATCTCATGAAACATGACGTGGCCATCTATATCGATGCTATTCTAGTAAAAGAGCAAGATACTGTGGAAGCTATCCAGTCTCTTGAGAATAGAAACTTATGGGGGGAATTCGAGATCCCGTCAGACGATTGGCAGTATCTTGTTAATAGAGAAAAATTTTGGTCGCCGGCATATAAAGATGTCTATAGAAACGAGAATAATGGTTTTAACTATAAAGATGGTCTCAGTGTCCCTTTCATGTTTTCTAGTGAAATGGCATGTGGTCATATCGAAGGAGATCAATCCGGAACGATCAAAAGGTTTAGTATTCCATGTCGGATGTTGTTTGAGGGACTGGGAATGCAATATGATGCCCAAGACGGTCAATACTTAGATAAATCTGGTGAAATAATTGCCATCACATATGGGTATGATCAGATACTTTTGAAAAAGAAGCCTCTCTTGCATTTCCTTAAACAGAGTGGCCTGAGTATCATATGGCTTGTGAGAGGAGAAAAGAGAGTTTATATTAGTGGAGGTATGGGGTGTATATGTGAATATAATCCATGTGGTGTATACTATTTGGATATTGATAATAATCCGAAGGGATACCTAAAGACGTATAAAAGGGTGTAATATGAAGTTGTTTTGTTATAAGGCTATGTGTGGAGATGCTTTTCATCTGAAATATGAGGGTGAAAGTGGTAAGCATCGTAACATATTGCTTGATATGGGACATCCTAAGACTTATAAATTTGTGCTGAAAGATGTTTTCCTTAATCTTGTTGAAGCATCAGAACAGGTTGACGCTCTTTTTTTATCCCATATTCATGATGATCACATTGGCGGTGCCAGAAGATTTATCAAAGATATTCAGTTGAACGACTCTCTTAAAAGCATAGTAAGCCGATGGGTATATAACGCTCCAAGGAGATATACCATAAAAAAAACCTATGATGCGAAGGATGGCGTTTTATGTGGAATTGTATCAGGAGACAAAGTCTACGAACACATTCAAACGCATAGTCCGTCTGATTCTTATGATGTAGTGGAAGGACAGTTCCTTAATATTGATGGAATGAAAGTCACAATCCTGTCACCTAATAAGGACAAATTGAATAAGTTGAGAGAAAAGTATTCAAACAATCGTCCTTTATGTAAGTCGGAGACAGATGAAATAAGCGTAAAAGCCGGTTGTGTGACGGATGACTATTCAACCCCTTTGGATCAGTTTAAGTTAGACGGTTTTCAAGAAGACGCCAATGTTGAGAATGCTAGCAGTATCGCTGCCATTTTTGAATTTGGAGGAAAGAGAATTCTATGGCTTTCAGATTCTATACCTTCTGTAGTTGTAGCTTCTTTATCTAAACTAGGTTATAGTGAAACTAATAAGTTATACTGTGATGTGGTTTTGCTTTCACATCATGGGAGTTCTGGCAATAATAGTTTAGATTTGTTTAAGTTGATTGCAGGGGAAAGGTATGTTATTAGTTCTGACGGTATTAATCGCCACTGTTTGCCAAATAAAGAGACCATAGCAAAGGTTGTATCGGCTTCATCTGTTCTGCCTGTGTCTCTGTTTTTTAATTATTGTGACGGGCGGTTGAAGAGAATGTTTAATTCAGATGACTCGGAGTATTTGCAATCAGTTGTTGATGTACACTGTCTGAAGGATATGGAGGCTATAGAACTTTAAAGATAAGCGCCAATATAACACAGTAGAGGATCGTACTGCTGTATGTCTATTAATGAGGCATATAATAAATAATAGCATATTTTACGTAATAAACAATGGATGTTAATACTGAATATGAGTTGTTTACATGGGAAGTGTGTGAACTGTTGTCCACATATAAAGGACTTGTTCCATCTTTTGTGCTGCATAATGTGAAACTGAAGGGCAAGTCAGGTCAAGAGCACCAGGTAGATGTTTACTGGGAGTACAAGAAAGATGGGAAAGTGCATCGGGTTGCGATAGAATGCAAGAACTATAATCAGAAGATTTCTATTGGTAGGGTACGCGATTTCTTTGGCGTATTATATGATGTAGGCAATATAAAGGGTATTATGGCTTGTAAGGAGGGGTACCAGGATGGTGCAAAGAAGTTCGCCGATTACTATGGCATATCTCTTATGGAACTACGGGCTCCTAAGGATGGAGAGACAATGATTGGTACGTTGGATATAAAATGGGACATCAATGTTACGCACCAATTATTCCTTGTGGATGAAGAGTGGGCGGCGAAGCATAAAATCGATTTGGCTACATATCGGGAAAGATTGGATTTCATTGGAACAAAAAGAGATAACAAATGGAGCAAATCCACTCATTTGCCATTGGATATTAGCGACAAATATATAAGGGATGAGAAAGGGAATATGCATACATCTATTGATGAACTGAAAAAACATGATCCGGATAAACGGCCTAATGATTATTCTATCATCTATTGCTTCAAGGATTCATATGTGCAAACAAAATATTGGGGACTGGTGAAGATCAACGAGGTGATGTTTGAGGATGAGCATACAGTGGAGGAGAATACTTATTCTATGGATGCAGGTCGTCTTGTTAGGGCTATTCTTGAGGATGCTTTGGGTGGGGAGAAGTTGGTGATTATGTGATTGGACTTGATTATTGCTTAGGTATTTATTGTTTTTTATCAATGAGAACATCGGAAAATTTAATGTTGAGGTTTGGTGCAATCAATATAGTGATTCCTAATCAAATATGAAATATAATTAACCTATAGGTAAATTTTTTAGTGTTTTTCTTGTCGCAGTATGGATTTTATTTGTACTTTTGCACTTGAATTAACTCACAGGTCAAGATGGAGATAGTTACGATTATTCCAAATCGAATATATAGTATTAGATATGACGGTGAGGAGGCTGCGGAGTATTATCGACTTTTTAATAAAGAGTGGACGGATGTAGATTTCTTGATGGTTTTTTTTCAATCTCATCCAGAGTTTACTGAAAATGCATTTTGGGGGTTTCTCGGCAATGACCCGGAAATAGCTTCAGCAAGAGTTATAAAAGATGCGAATCTTTTGGAGACGCATCTGAAAGAATTGGCAAACAATTCGGATAAAGGGACGACACCTGACTTAGAAGATTATTTCGAACCATTAGAGGGAAAATATTTCTATGAGTTGGATTTGACCCCTATGAAGGGATATGGCACTTTAGAGACATCTTTTTTGCGGCTTTATGCTATAAGGGTAGAACATAATTGTTTCTTGATTGTTTATGGCGGTATAAAGCTGAATGATAAAATTCAAAATTCTCCTGTTCTAAAAGAAAATGTATTTAAAAAAATTGACTCAGTGAGGCAGTTTCTTAAAGATGAGGGTATTATAGATGGCGAGGATTTATAAAAACTAATTGTTATGGGATTTGATTTGAAACGTTTCATGGGAGTTGCTAAACCGGCTTCTGAAAAGGAACTCGAAGAGGCAAAGTTCAGAGATGAAAATCGTGATTGGTTATTGAAATCTTCATTGATAGCCTTAGAAGTTCGTCGTTATTTAAGGTTGAATGGTATGAATCAAAACCAATTGGCCGAAAGAATGGGAATAAGCCCTGCGATGGTGACAAAATTATTGAGTGGCAAGGAAAATTTGGGCTTGAAGACAATTTGTGCAATAGAAAAGGTTATTCAAGTTGACCTAATGAGAATTCCATGTGAAGAGAAGGGTACTGGTACTTTTGTAGTATGGAAAATTGAAGAGAAATCACATGGTAAAATGGACTTTGAGGATGGTCAAACTTTCTGTAAAAAAGTGGATATAAACACTGGAATAACAACAAGGAAAAAGAATATAGCTGGATAAATAAGATGGGTAACATTAATTATAGATTCATAAAGATGGATCTCACTCAGTTCTCTCCTGATTGGGATAAATATAATTCTGAGATTCCTGATATGGGTATTGAATCTAATTTTAGTTTTTCCTTCAATAGATCTCAAAACGTTCTTAGATGTACCACAAAACTGAGGTTTTCTCAGGAGGCTCGTGTTTTTCTGGAGAGTGAGTTACAGACTTTTTATTCTGTTGATAAAGAGTCTATAGAAGGTATGACAAAGGGAAATGAGTTGGTTGTACCAAGAGGATTGTTGTGCCAGTTCGCCTCTTTGGCATATGGCTCTTATCGAGGTGTGCTTTATATGAAAACTTTAAATACACCAATTGATAATTTGATTTTACCTCCATTATATTTGGATGAGGTCATTAAAGAAGATGTGAAATTCATTTTGTAGGATGTAAAAGAACAATTATACAAATTCTAATATAGGATTTATATATAAACCAAATAGCACAAAAGGGGGCGTCCCCTTTTGTGCTATTTTTGATTTAGTGCGAGGATTTGTTTGTTGAGTTCGTAGAGTTCGTCTAGGAATTCGGTGTAGGTGGCGCGGTTGTCCATCTCTTTGAGGAGGGCGGAGTGGGCTCGGCTGAAGGATTGGAGCATTGTGATGCAGCGGCGGCGGAGGGACTCGGCTTGGTCGATCTTTTGGCGGCTTTCTACGTAGATTCGGTCGAAGGCGGGCTGGGGCGGGGTGCCGGTTAAGGCGGCGGCGTTCAGATAGGCTCTATAGTTGTTCTCCAGGCCTCTTCTTTCGTTGGCTATGAGCCCTTTAAAATCTTCTGACTTAAGCTCTGCTACAAGAGCTTTTACGCAGGCGTCTACTAGGGTGTCGCCGTGTTCCAGGATTCCTTTTACTACGTGGCGCTGGCGGCGTTTGCCGTATTGTTCGGCTAGGTAGCCGGTGGTTTTTCCTATTTGTTTGGCTATTCCGGGTTCGTAGAGGGTTCCCCAGTCGAGTTTGTTGTAGGCTATGGCTAGGGAGTCCATGTTTCGGCCTATTCCGCGTAGCTCGGTTCCGTTTTGTTTCCAGCGGGTCTCGCTGGTGACGGACTTTAGGGCTCGGATGTAGCTTTCCAGGATGTTGATGCAGACGTCGGATTTATCGGCCAGGCGGGTTTGCTGGGATTGGGCATCGGCCAGACCGTTTAGTTCCTGGAGGCGGGTATCGGCCCCTTGTAGGGAGGCGGCGTAGATTAGGCCGCGTTCTAGCCTGACTTCATCCAGGAGGCGAAGGACTGTGCCTGGGCCGGTCATGGAGGAATCGGACACTACGGCTAGGTTGTTGACGCGTTTGAGTTGGGCTTTGGTCATGGTGGCGCAGCTGGACATGTAGATTAGCAGGAAGAGCATGGTGCACCAGAGGGCGATGGCTTTGAGGACTTTGACGCATTCCTTGATCACGGTTTCGGTGATGTCGAGGGATTTGGGGATTTTGTTGATTTTTGTGACCAGGGCGCGGATGTTTTTGGCTTGGAGGTTGACGCTGCCGGCGCTTTCTTGGAAGCGCTCTACCAGACCGGTCTCGACGTTTACTATGGCGGTGCGTTCGGCTTCGCGGAGGGTTACGCACGCCTGTTCCATTATCACTCTGTCCGCTGGGGACAATTCTGGGGCCATTCTGGCCGCATCGGCTTGGGAGAGGGCACTTGCGATCTCGTCCAGGCGCAAACTCGGAGTTTCTTTCATAACACTGCAAATATAGCAAAAATGATACAAAAGGGGTCTGTCCCCAATTGTACTGTTTTGTTATTTGCAAAATAGGGATAACTTTGCATTAAACAAATTTGAGAATTATGCTTTGTGAGGAAAGATTTGTAAAGATATATGGGCGCGAGCCGGAGGGAATTGCGTTCTGTCCTTATAGGATTTGTCCTATCGGTGCCCATTCGGACCATAATCTGGGTAAGATTACGGGCTTGGCCATTGATAAGGGTATCCATATTGCTTATTCGGCTAAGCAGAATGGTGTGATTGAGATGACGTCGCTGCAGTTCCCCAAGCGGGCGCAGTGGCATATTGCGTCGGTTCCGTCGAGCAAGCAGGATGACTGGGCCGATTATCTGCGCGGCGCTACTTGGGCATTGGCTAAGAAATATGCTCTCCATGTGGGCCTGTGCGGTGTTATTGAGGGGTCGCTGCCTATTGGCGGTTTGTCGTCGTCGGCATCGGTCATTATATCGTTTCTGCAGGCGTTGTGCCGCGTGAATGGCATTTCGCTGGGGCAGCAGGAGATTATTGATACCGCGTTTGACGCTGAATTGAACTATGTGGGCGTGAATGTGGGTAAGCTGGATCAGAGCTGTGAGGTTCTGAGCAAGCGAAACCATCTGCTTTATCTGGATACCAAAAACGGCGAGTATGAGCTGATTCCGCAGAACCCGGCTATGAAGCCTTACAAGATTGCTATCTTCTTTTCCGGGCTGGAGCATAGTCTGGCCGGGTCCAAATTTAATATGAGGGTCGATGAGCTGCGCGCGGGTGTTTATGCGTTGCAGGCTTATGCGGGGATGGAGTACGGCAAGTTCCAGGAGGCGATGGCTCGAAATGTGCCTCGTGAGGTGTATGAGCAGTTCAAGAGCCGGTTGCCGGAGCCTTGGGCTAAGCGCTGTGAGCATTGGTACACGGAGTTTGAGCGTGTTGAGAAGGGCGCTGAGGCTTGGCGCCGGGGCGATATTGAGACTTATGGCCGGCTGTCGTTTGAGTCTGGCTGGAGCAGCATCCACAACTGGGAATCGGGCGCTCCTGAGCAGATCCGTCTGTATGAGATCATGACGCTGACCGATGGTATTTACGGCGGTCGTTTCAGCGGTGCGGGTTTCAAGGGCTGCTGCATGGCTCTGATAGACCCGGCTTTTGAGGAGAGTATCCGCGAGCGGGTATCGGCCGAATACCTTAAATCTTTCCCGGAGATGAAGGGAAAATACGATATGTTTATTTGCGAAAGCGCTGACGGTGTAGTGTTATGAAGTGTCTGTTTCTGGCTGCGGGGTATGCGACGAGGCTTTACCCGCTTACTGAGAACTTTCCCAAACCGCTGTTGAAGGTGGGGGAGAAGGCTATTTTGGATTGGCTGATTGATGATCTGTCCAAGACTGGGCTGATTGATGAGTATATTGTTGTGACTAACCATAAGTTCGCTCATATTTTTGAGGAGTGGGCTGCTTCCAGGCGTGTTAAGATTACTGTTGTCGATGATGGGACGTCGACCAACGAGACTCGTTTGGGTGCGGTGAAGGATATTGAGCTGGGCATTAATGTTTGCAATGTGGCCGATGACCTGCTGGTGATGGCTGGCGATAATCTGCTGGAGTTTAGCCTGGGCGGGTTTGTTGAGTATGCTTTGGCTAAGGGCACTACTTGCATTATGCGTTACTATGAGCCTTCGGGTGAGCGGCTTCATAAGTCTGGCGTGGCGGAGATTGATTCTAATGATTTAGTTCTGTCGATGGAGGAGAAGCCCGCTAATCCCAAGAGCCATTGGTGCTGTCCGGCGTTTTATTACTACAAGAAGGATGACCTGAAGCTTGTTAGCAAGGGCATCGCCGAAGGGTGCGGCACTGACGCTCCCGGTAGCTTCATCGCTTGGCTCTGCACGCAGACCGCTGTCCATGCTTGGGAGATGCCTGGCGCACGGTTTGACATCGGCTCCCTGGACACTTACCGCGAGGCTCAAGCTCGTTTCGCTGCAAAATGATACCAATGGGGTCAGGCCCCAATGGTACTATTTTGCTATATTTGCAGTAGTGGACTATTAATTTTTTGCGATATGTTTGAACTGATTTCATTGCCGTACGGGGCATCGGACCTGGAGCCCGTGATTAGTGCGCAGACGCTGAGTTTCCATCATGGGAAGCATCTGCAGGGGTATGTGGATAATCTTAATAAGCTGCTGCCAGGAAGCGGCATGGAGGCCGATTCGCTGGAGCTGATTGTTTGTAAGGCTAGCGGCGGTATGTTTAATAATGCCGGGCAGATTCTGAACCATAATCTTTACTTTACTCAGTTCTGCAAGGGCGGTAATCCGCTTAAGGATGGCTTCCTTAAGTCGCAGATTGTCAAGCAGTGGGGCAGCGTTGAGGCTTTTCAGGCTGAGTTCGTGGCCAAGGGCGTGGGCTTGTTTGGTAGCGGATGGGTTTGGTTATCGGCCAAGAAGGATGGCTCGCTGGTGATTACGCAGGAGCCGGGGGCTGAGAATCCTATTACTGAGGGGCTGAAGCCGTTGCTTACTTTTGATGTTTGGGAGCATGCGTATTATCTTGATTATCAGAATCGTCGCGCGGCTCAGCTGGAGGCTCTCTGGGGGATTTTGGATTGGAGTGTGATTGAAGATCGATATGCTAAAAATTGGTGATAAGATGCCATCTTTTGAGGTGGTGGATCAGGATGGTCAGGTGGTTCGGTCATCGGACTTTATTGGCCAGGGACGTAAGACTATTATTTACTTTTATCCTAAGGACAATACTTCCGGCTGCACGGCGGAGGCTTGCTCGTTCCGCGATAATTATGCGGCTCTGACGGCTGCTGGGTATAATGTGGTGGGGGTTAGCAAGGACAGCGCTAAGTCACACACTGGTTTCCGCGCTAAATATGAGCTGCCGTTCCGGTTGCTGGCCGATACATCTACTGAGATGCTTCAGGCTTTTGGGGCTTGGGGTGAGAAGAAGATGTACGGAAAATCTGTTTTAGGCACTTTGCGCCGCACTTTCATATTTTCTGAGGACGGTGTGTTAGAGCGAATCATTGAGAAGGTTGACACCAAGAATGCGGCTGAGCAGGTGTTAAAATGATACCAATGGGGTCAGGCCCCAATGGTACTATTTTGCTATCTTTGCTGATATGAAGGAGGAGCAGATTTTAATCAGGATAACGGGACAGGATCGGCCGGGACTGACGGCTGCGGTCATGGGGATTTTGGCGCGGTATGATGCCACGGTGCTGGACATCGGCCAGGCTGATATTCATAACACGCTTTCGCTGGGCATTCTGATGCGCATGGACGAGATGAAGAGCGGCCTTGCGATGAAGGAGCTGTTGTTTAAGGCGACCGAGCTGGGCGTGAATATTGGGTTCTCGCCGATTAGTGATGATGAGTATGAGGATTGGGTAGGGCATCAGGGCAAGAACCGGTATATACTTACTGTTTTGGGCCGGCAACTGGAGGCTCGACAGATTCAGGCTGCTACTCAAATTCTTGCTGATCAGGGGCTTAATATTGATTCTATTTTGCGTCTTACGGGGCGTAAGAGTATAAAGAAGCTGGACAAGCAGACGCGCGCTTGCATTGAATTTTCTTTGCGTGGCGAACCTGTGAACCCTGGCGAGATGCACTCTAGGCTGATGAAGATATCTCAGGAGATGGAGATGGATTTCTCGTTCCAGAAGGACGATATGTTCCGCAGGATGAGGCGCCTGATTTGCTTCGATATGGATTCCACGCTTATTCAGACGGAGTGCATTGACGAACTGGCTGAACGCAATGGCGTGGGTGCGGAGGTTCGTGCCATTACCGAGAGCGCTATGCGGGGTGAGATTGACTTTAAGGAGAGTTTTACCAGGCGTGTGGCGTTGCTTAAGGGCTTGGATGTCAGTGTGATGCGCGAGATTGCCGAGAATCTTCCTATGACTGAAGGTGTTGATAGGTTGATGTCTGTTTTGAAAACCTGCGGGTATAAGATTGCTATTCTAAGCGGCGGATTTACGTTCTTTGGAGAGTATCTGCAGCGCCGCTACGGCATTGATTATGTGTACGCTAACGAGCTTGAGATAGGCGAGGACGGTAAACTTACCGGCCGCTACGTTGGAGAAATCGTAGATGGACACCGCAAAGCCGAGCTGCTCCATCTGATTGCCCAGGTTGAGAAAGTAAATCTGGCGCAAACAATCGCAGTAGGCGACGGCGCAAACGACCTACCCATGATCTCCGAGGCCGGCCTAGGCATAGCCTTCCACGCAAAACCCCGCGTGGTCGCCACCGCCGAGCAGAGCATCAACACCATCGGCCTTGACGGCGTCCTCTACTTCCTAGGCTTCAAAGATTCCTACCTAGGCGAGCAGGGCAAACTTTAATACCATTGGGGTCATTTCATGAAAGATTATCCTGATAGAATGACAGTGGAGGAGGCTAGGGTGTTTCAAGACAATGTGCTGAGCATCGTGAGCCAGATTCCTCGCGGAAAGGTTACGACATACGGTAATGTCGCGGCCCTGGCGGGGTGGCCGAGTCATTCCAGGATGGTTGGAAGGACGCTCAGATATACGCCTGGGGCAGAATTACTGCCGTGTCATCGCGTAGTGAATAAGGAAGGGCGAATGGCTCCGGGATGGAGTGAGCATCGGCCTTTGTTAGAAGCTGAGGGCGTTGTTTTCAAAAACAACGGACACGTAGATATGCAGCGTCACCTTT
>Ga0310696_10006381_pt1 | contig 14016 bp, 2 predicted proteins | sample AusTroGonzalo_MG_4_FD_203885 | JGI IMG/M metagenome (GOLD analysis project Ga0310696, IMG submission 203885) | Bovine rumen microbial communities from tropical cattle in Woodstock, Queensland, Australia - Gonzalo_02 (v2) (version 2) | ecosystem: Host-associated > Mammals > Digestive system >...
GTGGATCAGCTTAAGGTTTCGGATATGCAGGATATCATCAACAATTCCTGTAAAACCTTCTATCCGGCGAAGGATGTCCGTGGTATCCTTCGCCACATCCTCCGACGTGCTGCCGCTGACGATATCCCGGTCAACATAACGCTTCCAGACCTTCTGGAGCTGCCGAAGCTGAACGAGCAGAAACGGGAGCCGTTTACAGAAGAGGAACAAATAGCCCTGTGGCTGTCCTACGAGGCTGGGAACGCCGCTGCCGCCGTTCCGATTGTAATGATCTACACCGGAATGATGACCGGGGAAATGAGGCATCTGGAGGCTTCTATGATAGACCTCATTAACCAGAGGATAACCGGAGCTGGATTAAAGACGGACGAGCGCAGAAAAAAGGACATTTTGATACCCGATGATATCGTCCCGATTCTGCAAGATTGGATAAGGGATTGTCCAAACGGCAGGATGTTCACGATGAACGAGGAGGACTTTTACAAGATGTACTATAAAGCCCTCTCCGATGCTGGGATTTCCCGGCATCTCACTCCCTATTCATGCCGGACAACCACTGCCACAACCTTGGCTGTACACCGTGGCGTGGCTCCGCAAGTCCTCCAGAGAGTAATGCGATGGAAGTCCACGAAAGTAATGGACAGGTATGTGAACCCAGACGATTCTGATGCACGAAAAGCACTCAAAAAAATCTGATCGTTATTACTCACGAATTACTCACGTAAACGCTGGAAGCGTTGATTTATAAGGCTTCCAATTCCCCTGCTAAGGGAGTAGTGTCAGTGATGGCAGCCCGGGTTCAAATCCCGGCTTCTCCGCTCAAACCCTGTGATTTCAACGATCACAGGGTTTTTACTTTTTCTCCGATTGTCCAGCGTTATCCACTAAAACGCTTCGCTATTACTCACGCCGTTACTCACGTCTACTACTCACGTAAAAAAGGAGGGGCTTACGCCCCTCCAATTTACTTGATCTTGATGCCATGGTCTTTAGCGTATTGAAGTCTCATTGCTTTGTTTGCGGCAGTGTGTGCGTTCTTGAGCTTCTGGTATTTCTCCGTATCGCTCATCTTGTTCCATGCTGCATTATTATACTGTTTAAGAGACTTCTCATACGCCTGTTTATACACGGCTGTGTAATTACCCCATTCGTCGTCAGCGATGGTGTACTTCTGGTTGTTGATCTTCAGCTCACGATCCGGGTGAGGTAGTGCAGCGGTTTTCCCTCCGCCAAGGTCTGTGCCGGAAGCTCCGTTGTATACGCCCATGGCTCTCTGCATATACATCGCATTGGAATCGTTCTTGAACGTATCATCAATTCGATCAGCGTTTGTCGGGACATTAACATACTGTCCTTCTACACCCACAGCATCAAGTAAGTGGTCAAGAACCGTCTGCCGCTTAACATACTTGTTGTAGAATTCAAGCATCTGGTCATTAGCCGCTTCTGCGATACGGATTCCTTCCATCATGCGTTTTCTGGCAAGCTCCGCCTGCTGTGAGGAGGTAAGCGTGGAGTTTTTATAGATATCATCAACGTCCTTATACATCTGATTAAGTTCGTTGTTTGCTTCGTATATAACGCCACCCTTTGCAAGAGCTTGCTCTGCTTCAAGATACGCTTGATCTACTTCCTGTTGTGTAAGATTTACCCGAAGCAGATTCTGCGGTCTGTCATTATTTGCAGATTCGAGAATCTGCTGCATGGCAGCCTTCATGTCTTTAAAATCGGTGATAATTGTTGTTGATCTGGAAGCATCGGTTGTCCACTTTCTTCCGAAATCACGCAGATCGGCTCCAAGTCCGCCAAGTTTTCCGCTCTTGTCTGGAGTTATTGCTGGTATTACAAGCTCGCCAATGTAGCCAGACATTTGCTTAAAGACATACTCAACATCTTCCGGGCTTTGGTCAATAACTCGTCCAAGCCATTTGAAGAAATCTGCAGTGTCTTCGTTGTACTGCACAGACCTATCAACCCAATCTCTCTGGTTGTACCGGATTGTGTTACTGCCGAACCATGTTTTATGATGCGAAGCATCGATAAACGGCTGGAATACTGTACCGCTGTACGGATTATTAACATCGACGATTGCATCTACTGTAGCAGCAAGGCTGATTGCCCACTCGTCCGTTGTTCCCTTCCAGAGTAAGTTAGTAACAGCACTGTTTACTGCATATCCAATAGAATCCTGTGAAAGCGGTATGCGAATAAACGTGTCTTGCCCTTTATCAAAGTGACGAAGTGGATTCGGAAGAATCAGGTGATCTTTCTTGATCTGGTCAGAGAGCTTATTGTACTGCTCTTTTGTCTCATCGTCAGACAAAATGATTGCACCAATCGCAAGAGCGGACAAAATAGCAGGGTTTACAATGGATTTCACAAGTCGAGGAGCAGCGGCGCTGTCCTTGAAAGTCTTGAACGTGTATTTTCTTGCGGCGTTTCCGTTTGCGCCTCTTTCTGCCTGTGTGAACTGTCTTGCTGTTCTGTAAACACCCTGCGCAGCAGGATTAAAGAACGGGACAACCGCACGAAGTATGGCAGCCTCAATACCAGCGCCGCTCCTGTTGAAGTCAACCGTGACCTCTCTTGATGCGAGTCTCGCATCTTGTATCCCTTCTGGAGTGGAAAGATCGTGATGCTTAAACTCAACAAAGCGAGAGGTCTGTTCTATCCTTGCGTTCAGCTTTTCTGCAGTAAGGAACTTCACAACTTTTGAAAGGGTTTTTTCAAGTTTTCCCTTTACTGACGTTGTGTCATACCCGAACATATCGTGCATGATTTCGTTTGCGCCTTTTTCGGTAAGGGCGTTATAACGTGTGTATCCTCCGCCACCGTTTGCAACAAACTTCTTGTAGGCATCGGATTCGCCCTTCCTTATTTCTCTGTACGCAGAAAGCCATTTCTTTAAGCCTTGGATGTATGTCGGAGTCCATGTCCCATAATTTGTACCGTTCTGGTAGTCTTTTGAAAGGTTTCTCGTTGTGAATCCCGGGTTCATGCCCGTAATAAGCATTGCAGAGGTTCTTGTAATTGAGTTAATTGCGTGTAAGAACGGGTTGTTTCTTCTTGGGTCAGTAATTCCAGCAAGCAACCTATATAGATAAGGATTTGCAAGCTCATAATGAGCAACAGAACCGTCTCTCCTGTAAACATTTAAGATGTTACCGCTGCTTGGCTGCGTAGGAGATACATCCCTCCGTGTAATATTAAGCACCTTCTGCAAGACATCATCCGGGACTTGCCCTTTAAGAATATCTGTTATCTGCGACTCCTCTCCAAAGTCTCCTTTTGGTATGATTCTGCCATATTCTTCGTCAGGTACAAGCCTCGCAAATTTACCCATTCCACCATAATAATTGTACGCTTCGTCAAAAGCCTGTGCCGCTCTGTTTTCCAGAGTGGTTTTTACAACCTGTTGTGTCATGATGATAAATTGCTGAAACGGGCTGAATATGTCGCCTGTTCCACCTCTTGCCCTGTAGACCCTAAACTTGCTGCTTGCGGAATGCGGGAAGCCATAGGCGTTATCAAGGATAGTCCCGACTTTCTGCATTGGGGCATAGTTCTCGTACATTTTATCCCACAAAACCGCCATCTCTTTAGGGATGAGTCCCTCATCAACAAGCCAAATATCACGAACGTCTTTCCAGAATCCTATTACAGCCTTGGCTGTATCGTAAATTGTTGGATTGTTGTTTTTCAGATCCTCCAGATACGCTTCTACTTCAGCCATTGTAATACGAGAGTCGAGAATGTCTTTCCCTTGTTTGTTCCTTTCGATTGCAGCAAATGAAACAAGAGCTTTATCGACTTCTTTCATGTTCTCATCTGTGTACTCAAACCCAGCTTCAAGCATTCTTTCCAATAAGCTGTCTCCAACAAGCGTACCGTCTGGGCGAGAAAAAACACCGCTTAATAGAGAGGTGGCACGAGCTTGCGCATCGTCTGCCAACAATGAAGCTCTGCGAACGTTATGTTCAGCAGGGACTTCGCCATCATATCTAACAGATCGAATGTAATTGTTTATGGGTTCTGCAATGGCAGAATCGTCAAACAATCTCGTAGCCATAATATTTGCCATCTCTTTGGAAAATAGGCTCTTGAGCTTTATCCTTGTTGGGTTCTTCTCATTCTTAATAACAGAACCAATCTTGTCGCCTGCGGTGGCAGCAAGCCATTGACGCATCTTGTCTCGTGCTTTCATGGTTGCTTTGTAGATTTGAGGATGCCTTGCAAGCTCGTTTTCAAAGGCTTCATAGAACTCGTCTCCGGCAAAAGCTCTCGCCTCCGCCTCGTCTTCGATATATGCACGGAAGAACGCTGCTTCCGCTTCCGGGCGAAGCGAGTATCCATTGTCCCTGTACCAATCCAAGTCCAGATTGTCAGGATTGTAATATTCCAGCCTTTTAACCATATCATCTGTTGCAGAAATGTTAAGCTGTGCAAACAAAGAATGTCCGCCTTCGTGAGGCTCTATCTTTGTATCTCCAACTCTGTTCGCCTTTACGGTTTCAAGGTTTGTCCTTGGCTCAAAGTACCCTCCAGCACCAGCGAGCTTGTCGCCAATATGGTGAGTGCCTCGATAATCTGCAACACCAATATCATGCAAAAATTCCGTGAATATTTCTTGCGGACTATCGAGCTTTTCTTTAGCTTTTGCCGCCTCGCTCTTTACAGGTTTTTTTGTAGTTTTTGAAGGCATTGCGCTGGAATTCTTGTTGCCATCTTGCGTTTGCGTACCTGTAGGTCTGCTGGAAATGCCATTCGGCGTGAACATCCACTCGCCGCTCTTCGGGTCAAGCACAAAACCAGCCTCGCCAAGTATTTTATGAATTTCCGGCGTGTCGTATCCACCGTCTGTGGATAGGCCGACTCTTGTGGTTCCATACTTATCTTCGTATGTATACCCGAACCGATTACCAAAGGCATCGTAAAGTTGCGTTGTTCCGTCTTCTTCTTCCTCTGGCGAAAGAATAAGGCCATCAATTATGCGATTGATGCCGATAGTCGAAGAACCTTGAGCAGAATTGACAGCCATAGCTTGGATGCCGTCTCCACTGTTTGCCTTTGTGGGTGTAAAAGAGCTGCCTTTGTTCTCGTTGACGAAGGTTGTTGTGTTGTCAACACCAGCAACAATATCCGTTATTTCAGACTCGTCTGTAATTGTTTTGTACGGGATATTGTTTTCTGACAAAAGCGATTTAAGCTCGGCGGCATCATCCGGGACGATCCAGAGCAGAGATTCATCCAACGGGACAACCCTCATCGGCTTTGCTTCCATGTATCTGGAAAGCAGCTCCCCGGAAGTGTTGTACAAGTCTTCAAGGTGAGAGAGGATACCATCGCTGATCTGAACGCCAAGATTCGCTATGCGATTACGAGCTTCTTCGTAAGTGCCGCAAGAAGCATAGTACCTCGACACAGAGGAAGCAATGTTCTTTATCTCGTTTTCCGGGATCCCAAGACCCTTCAGCTCTGCCCTGATATCATCCTTTACGGACATAATTTCACGATAAATGGCTTTAAATTCCTCGTCCATACCCTTTATCGCTTCGGAGTCGCTGCCAACGATTCTCCCGATGTCTTGGATGATTTCTTCAAGAGAAGAATAAGTCCTGTCTTTCGATCCGCTTACTTCCTCTCCTTCCGGGAACATATAATTGACAACATCTTCAAGAGAGGCAGGCTCTTTCGTGTCAGCCCACACAAGCCCATTTTCGGTTGTCTCGAACTCTTCCGGGAAAACGTTTGTTCCGCCGTCCCTGCTATAAACGATGTTCTTCGGATTTTCCGGGTTAATCGTTTTTGCGCCAAATACAACCGTAACAGGAAGACCGTTATCGTTCCCATAGGAGGCGACTCCAGAGTCAACACCCTTTCTGCCAACAGCAAGGCTCGGCGCAGGGAATCCTCCGTTTTTAATGGTCTTCACGGCATTATCAACGCTCAATGTGTGCGTTATAGCGAGATCGTTTTCATTGTAGAATCCATTCTCAATAAGCCCGTCCCTGTACTTCTTCGCACGATCATACCCATATTCAATAACGTTCCCTTCCTCGTCAAGAACATCATCAAACTTAATAAGATTTGCTATCTCATCGTCCGTATATACGTGATATCCGCCATTCGCTTCAGAGTATCCATACCTTTGAGCAACGGTTGCTGCGCTATCACCATTGTGCATCCAGACGATAATATCCGGTGTGCCGTCACGATCATAATCCCATCCGTCAGACCAAGTGACGTTTCCGTTTTCGTCAATCGTCTGATGGTAAGAATCGTTCCAAGCAACACGGGCAACAGGAATCATGCCAACACGAGAATACATTTCAGTTAGTTTTCCGTCATAGCAATCGAGCTTATTGCCGCCGTGTGCAATGGCGTTAATGATTAGCGATGCCGACGCTTGACTTGATTTGCTGTTCGGGTTTTTAAAAACACCAACAATGTCACCGTCTTTGGATATCGCCACGCCAGCCATGCCATCTGGAGACATAAGAACAATAGCGCCCTTGTTCTGCAAATCCTCAACGCTTTGCGCATCAACAAACATCCCGTGTTCGTTCGCAGATTTCGCATCATTAAGGGCAGAAGAAAAGCGCTCGTAATCCGTCTCTTCAAGATTCAGATCCGTAGCGCCTTTTGAAGCGAGCCGACTTGAGATTAACCGCCGAAGTCCCGGAGGAACTCTGCTCTCGTTCGATCCGTTATGCTTGGTCTGGCTTTCCTCTCCTCGTCCAGCCTCTCCCTGTGCGGTTCCAGATTTAACATCGCTGTTATTTCCTCGCCCGACATATGGTTGAGGTTCTGAAGCCAATTTTCTCTGGTTATCCCCCGTTCCGACATCTCCCGGTACGGAGACTTCATTCTGCCCACTCTGCGCTTCTCCTGCATTTACATCCACCTCCGCAATTCTTGGCACATCTTTTGGTTCAAGATTGTCTGCAACAGAATAGAATACATCGTTGACAACATCCACATATTCAAACGGAATATCAAGATCATCTGCAACGTATTCGCTTCCGTCTATGCCCATTATAACAGGGGATTCCCAATCTTCCAAATCCATCTTCCCAGAAACGCCGATCATTTGAATTTCCTTGCCATTCACGGTAACGGGAAAGCTGGACGGGAAGTATGCAACAGGATGAATATCTGGATGAATATCGCCACTGCCAGATCGGTTATTGCCAAGTAGCTTGTCGGCTGCATTGGCAAGCTCCATATTATCGAGCGTGTCAACATCTCCATAGCCACGAATAGGATTGCCTCTTCGGTCTTCTTTCCCAAGGTTCCCCATGACAAGTCTTCCATCGTCAGTTGTATACATAACGATCTCGTCTGTCTGTCCAAGGGTATACCGACCAGAATTGCCAACTGTAAGTCCTTCTGCAGAAATAAAATTGCCGGAAGCAACCCTGTCATAAACACCTGTAATATTGACCATCTTCCCGTTTGAGTCAGGGACTCTGACAATGTGTCCAAGCGGAACGATGGGTGGGATATTCGCAACGGCTTTATTATAGCTTTCCTCTTTTTCTGCTTCCTGCTGCTGTGCTACTGTTTCCTGCGCTTGCTGGCGAGCTTCGGTCATTACTTGGTTCTCTGTATCCTTCAGTTTCTGCTCGGCTTCGGCAACCTTCCGTTCCTGCACGGCTACGGCATCCTCCGCAGCAGAGACAGCGTTATCTGCTCCATCAGCTTGGTTTACTGTCTGCTGTACAGGGCCGACATCCGCTTTCTGACCGCTTTCAGCCAGAGTTGTGATGGAATCCTGTGCATTCTGGATGACAGCTTCACGTTCCTCTTCCGCATCCGCAAGGTCTTTCTGTGCGCTCTGGAGCTTGGCTTTTGAATCTTCCAGAGCCGCTCTCGCACCACTTACAGTTGTATTCTGGGATGCGATTCTGACAGTTTCATCTGCTACACGCTGCCCTGTAATCGCAGCCTGCTTTGCAGCATCGAACGCCTTCGGGTTTCTCATCCTGTCAGCATTGACTCCAGAGATCAGAGCGTTTACATCTTCGCTTGTGATGGGCTGACCCATTTTGGTTTTATCAAACAAGGCATGGAGAGCCTCGTTGCCTTCCCCGTTTGTGAGGGCGGCATCCACAACAGCAACATTGATCTCTTCATTATTATAGGGAGTCTGATACGCCTGTGCGAATACCATGGCTACAGTGCGAGAATCACCGAAAGCAAGATCGCCAACAATGATTTCGCCAGCAGCAGTGTCTGCGGCATCGTCGCCTGTTCCAAGCAAGGCGATCATCCCTGTGGTGGCAGCGGAAGGAGAGACATCGTACATCTGCATCGTGATCTGTAACGCCTTTGCATCGGAATCCCCATATTCTACAGGTCGCCCCATAGTATCGCTCGGAAGGAATCCTACAACGGGTTGCGTGGTCTGCGAAGCTCCTCCCGCTACAGTGTTAATTGTAATCGGCTCACTATATCCGCCATCGCCAATATAGTAATTGCCCATCCATTCCCTGTTGTTGAGCTGTAGATAGTCCCATGTTTCGCCAATAAGCCCGTATTCACGTTGTGTCATAGAGCCGCTTGTTGGCTGGGTTCCATCTGCGAATTGGAAGGACGATGCGGAATTGTTCCACTGTCCTCCGCCATATAGGATATTTTCAAGCGGAACCAAATCGCCATTTGAAGAAACATACTTCACGGTGTGGTTGAAATCATCCACAACATAGCCGATTGCCTCAAACGCTGTGCCGTTTTTGCGGTCGATCATCACTGTTCCGCCAAGCTGGTTCGGGATCATGCCTTCCGGGATATCTTTCACCGCTTTGCCATCGCTGTCGATAATCTTCCCGTTTGTCTTGTCATATCCGGGATCTTTGACCATGAACGCATCCGGGTCAATCTCGTTCTTGTAGAGCTGATTCCCATTATCGTCTTCCAACGGAGAACCATCCCTGCGGTAGAGCTTTCCTTCTGTGTCCCAGAGAGGCTGTCCGTTGTCATACGTTGGGATGCCTTCCGTTGTTTTAAACTCGTTGCGAATGGCTCTGTTTACATAGTCTATGCCATTCTCGATCTTGCTTCCGACAAAGCTGACAGCGCCCTGTATGCCCGTGCGGATCGTGGATTGCACAATCGCTCCCCACATCTGCTCGTTAACATCAGCCCACATCTGCTGGTCAGCCATCTGCTGCGCCACCGCAAGCGGATAATGATACTCGTTGCGGTATTTATCAACATTCTTCTGCCATTCAGAGTTTGCTCCCATAAGAGCCTTCTCTGCAATCGCTTCAGCGCCGCTTGAAAGGAATGTGCTTACACCAACCGCAGAATCCGTGCGGAGTATCTTTTTAAAGAACTCTACAATTCTGGATGCAACGCCACTCCCGTCTGCCTCGAAGTCTGCGTGGAGGCCGTTCATAATTACAGAGTGTGTTACAAGACCGGATGCAAAGTCAACAGCGTACATCCCAGCGAGGGCTTCCTGATTGTTTGTAACAAATGTCCTCTGTCTGTACTTTGATTCTGCATCGTTGATCGTGGGGATGGCGACTTCGGCTGCTGTTTTTGCAAGTTTTACCGTAAGCGTGGGCGAAGACATCCCGGAGGCAAGGTTATTCAGATCCACACCAAACGCTTTAAAAAACGTGCCAACCATTTCAGATCCGATTGCGTATTTGGCTGATCCGTAAGCGAGGTTCATAGATTGACCCATACCATTTGCAATAAAGTCAGGGACGCCCAAATCCTTATAGGACTTTCTTACCGCCTCGGCAGAGCCTTTTTTCAGAGCCTCCTCTGCAACTTGTGCAGAATAAGCTGCGTTATACGGTGACACATCTTTGCCGGAGATAGCCTGCCCAACCCTGTAAACAACAGGCTCAACCCATGAGAATACAGACAAGGCAATGGTGGCAGGGACAGCAAGAAATGCGCTCGCATCCTCATTGTTGCTTGCAAAGTTATACAGGTTCTCCTGTAACTCGGTCATGTGCCGGACGGTAAGCATACCTCTATCTGGGTCAAGAAGAAAGTTGAGGTACTCCTTTGCTGCATCGTCGCCTTCTGTTTCTTTGACATAGAAGTACCGCTTTGCTTCCTGTTGATTGATAGAATAAAGCGCATCCGGGATGCCAGAGTTGATAAGCGCAAGAGGGCTTCCCATCCCCTTTGCAAACTCCGTTGCAGTATTGAAACGATCGCCGCTCTTGCCTGTCTTTGCAACTTCGGCAATAAGACCTTCTTCTGCGGAGAGGTTTATTGTATCTCCAAGCGCATCGCTTACAACAACATCAAAGTCCTTATACCCGTCAAGAGAAGCGTAAGCGGCGTACCTCCCATAATCCTCGTAGCTTGCAATCTGGTTCTCAACGCTCTTGCTGTTTTCAAGGTTTACTCCCTGTTTCTTTAAATCAGAATAAACCTTATTCATACTATCGCAGACAGCGGCGATTGCCCACGCTTCCTGTGCTGATGCGAGAGCCGCATCCTCTACAGACATTTCGCCTTCCTGAACCTTCACATCATATCCATAATATCCGGCATACTGATATTTGATATCAGTGGCGGCGGTATCATAGATATACTTCACCTGTGAAAAAACAGACTTATCGAGATTTTGATCAAACAAACAGGCTCGATTATAGATGAGTTCAGTGAAATCGTTGCTCTTTTTGGCGTTGTTATATGCCCTCTCGTTCGCATCAAGATAGTCTTGCGCTTCACGGATCTCTCCGTAAAGGGTATTCCTCCATCTGGAGAGTTCGTTATATCTGTCAAGCTCTTCAGTTGTTACTTCTTCGCCGTTTTCCATGTAATCAAGCCATATTTTTACGTTTTCCCTCGCTTCTTCCATGGATACGCCAGCCCACTCCGGGGTTGTGCCGACAATATTCGTATAGATCATGGTGACAGCGGTATCGTAATCCTCGTCTGCCTCATCATGACTTTTGATATAATCACAGGCGACATCCCAGCTCGGATCGTCCCCGTGTTCCAGCGATGAAAAATACATAAGGTTCCGAAGCTGTTCATCGTTGAGGTTCCCGACAGTTCTGGAAGAGATAACCTTCCATGAAAGATGAGAAAACTCGGTTGCAATGGAATCAAGTTCTGCCTGCTTGCTTTCAATGTCCGCCTGCTTGTTCTCGTAATTACGGATGATATCGTAATTCTCTCCGTAAACACCCTCAATCTTCGCAATCGCATCTGTTTTAACTGCTGCGGTAAAGTCTTCCACGGTTGTCTGAAATCCCTTGAGCGCAGCAACGCTCGCATTGCGGAGGATGGTGTCGCCCGTAAGGACAGAGATTTTCTCCTCCTTCGTCCCGTTGTCACGGATCATAGGCTCGGCTTCCTCGTATTCTTTTCTGGCTGCTTCATCAAGAGCAATATCCGTATCGGAGAATATGGGGGTTGCCTGCGGTTTCGGAGTCATTCCCTCATGAGCCGCTCTTCCTCCTGTGGGAGCTGGCTTTTTGCTTGCGTTTGACTCTCTCTCCATGCGAGGATTTACAGCAGGCTCTGCAGTAGCCTTCTGCGCATTTTCCAAATCTGAAAACATAACAGGTGCGGCGGTAGTTGCTCCACCAATAATGCCTGCTACCATCGAATCAGACCTTGTCTTTGCGATGGCTTTATTGCACTCGCTACGAATATATTCCTCGATATCGCTCCACCTATAGTCTACAGCGCTTGCTGTAGCCTTGAGGTTTGTGGAGATCAGTGTGTCATCCAAAGCAAACAGGTCTTTGTAATCAGAGTTGTCCCTGATAAGGCTGATGATATCGTCTGCATCGCTCGTTGTGGCAAGCCAATCATCAATCTCCGCTTTCATGTCCTTTAGTTCCGTCTTCAGCTTTTCGGTGTAGTCAACAGCCGCACGAATGTTCTCAAAATATTTCTTTGCGGTAGGATCGCTTCCCGTAACGATCTTTGTGCGGTTATCATTAACCCAATTCTGATCAAAAGAATCCACTCCAAAGTATGCACGTTCAGCATCCATTGTGCTGCCAACAGAGTAAGGAGAGTATTTATCACTGCCGGGATTGAGTTTTTCAGAGACAGACTCGTCCTTTGTCCACTTGTTGCCAAGACCAAGATAGCTGTTGACCATAGCATCTTTGATAGACCCATTAAACGTGGGATTCCTCGCTTCCCACATCGCAGCATACAGCGCATCTTTGGAATATCCGATCACACGATTATATTCGTTTGGCTTGAACTTCTTGTTCTCATCCATGCGGACGAGTTCGTCATACTTTGACCAATCGATATTGGCGAGGATTTCATCGTCGGAATAGTTCCGGTCTTTTGCGCTCGCCCAATACTTGACTTCCTTCTGAAGAGCAGCCCACTGATTCTCCGCCTTACGAGTGGCATCCTCGCTGTTCCATATCTGATAGAATTCATACGCCGCCTTCTCCTCGTTGGAGGCTTTTACTCCGGGTTTGGAAGGCGTATTCGTTGTGCCGTCATAACGCAGATAGTTCCGCAGATAGTCATATTTCTGGAAGAAGTTATCGTCGATGTTGGATGTGTCGATGCCGTAGGAGGCGAGGTTGTTTACAGAACGATTTGTAACAACGGCATAGGGATTATAGTATTTGGAAGTAGGGGTAATCTGAAAAGTCTGATACGCAGACATCAACTGCTTGGCTTTATAGGGATCTGTTTTGCTTACGTTGTAGATCTTGCTATAAACAGCCCTTTCGCTTGTATCATCGTTTCTCTTGCCTGCGACCTTCTGGATGTCATTTATCAGCGATGAAGCAATATTGCCGAACAAATTCCTCATAGAATCACAATCCTTCGTTTATTCTTTTGCAATGGTTTTGAGTTTGCCGTTCGTACCACCGTTGCCATTCTTTTTCTTGTTATTATTTATATAAGGCAAAGAATTAAGTCCGGCAGCGATGCCTATTGCGCTCCCAAGTGCCGTGTCGGCACTAAAGCCGTTCAAATAGTTGTCAAATTCACTCTCCGTCATGCCGCCGTTGGCTCCGGGTTCTGTTTCCTCTGTAGTTTTCTTCGTAGTTCCTCCGCCTCCGCTGGACTTCTTGGTTTTCATGGCATTATAGTCGGCTCTGGAAAGGCCAACCTTTGCAAGCAGATCGTCAGATACATCGCCGCCGTTCGCAGCAGCCGTAATAACATAGTTGTAAAGATACTGCATTTCATCGGAAGCCTTGGTGTAGTCAAATTTACTCTGCTCAAGGGCGTTACCGAAGGCGTCCTGCTCCTTCTGGTAATCAAAAGCCGCCTGCTGGTATGCCTGATTCCATAAAGTATCCGCCCTGTTCGCCTCATACTCCCTGTCGGTATTGCCCTGCGCTCTTGCAGCCTCGTCCTTCTGGAACTGCATACTCTCGTTGTACTGCCGTACCTGTTCTTCAAAAGTCTTGTCCCGGTACGCTTTCTCGTCCTCGTCTTTTTCAAGCTGATACAAGCGGTTTTCGTAGTCGGCAATCTTCTGGCTTTCGATATCGTTCGCAGCGTTGATCTTCTGGTTCTGGAGTCCGGCAAGTGTATTCATCCCGTAAGACGATCTCTGCATACCTCTTCCAAGCAACGCCCTGTCCTGCTGCGAGATCGACTTGTCGTAGGCTTTATTCGACTTGTCGATCTGCTGCCCGTAAGAATAGGACAGCGAATCCCACAACCGATCCGCTTTGCTCATTTCGTCTACATCTTTTTTTGTCTGGGCTGTAGTCTTCAGTGCCATAAGATCACTCCTTATTCTTCAGCGCAAGTTGCGCCGGGATAGTTATTCATAAGCGCCTCCGCCTGTGTCTTGTCCAAGTGGCGGATGCACACCATGTACGATTTTTCGCTCGTTGGTTTCTCTGTGGCTTTCAAAAGCGCTTCCCATGTAAGAGGCCCTACCACTCCGTCCTGCACGAGCTTGTGGTCTCTCTGGAACTCCTTCACGGCGGCTTCTGTAGCTTTGCCGTAGTCCCCATCGATGCCCCATCTGCCAATGTCATAGCCAAGGTTGTAGAGTTTTGTCTGGGCTTCCTTCACGTACTCGCCCTTATC
>Ga0310696_10006382_pt1 | contig 14016 bp, 9 predicted proteins | sample AusTroGonzalo_MG_4_FD_203885 | JGI IMG/M metagenome (GOLD analysis project Ga0310696, IMG submission 203885) | Bovine rumen microbial communities from tropical cattle in Woodstock, Queensland, Australia - Gonzalo_02 (v2) (version 2) | ecosystem: Host-associated > Mammals > Digestive system >...
TATTTGGTAAAGTCAGAAAGAACCTATATGAATATTATAATCAATATCCCTTCGGGGTTCAGAATTTGGACATGATGGAGGTTTTCATGATAGAGATTGAAGTTATTCAGGGGGACATCACGAAGCTTACAGTGGATGCTATCGTGAATGCGGCGAACTGTTCGCTGTTGGGTGGTGGCGGTGTCGACGGTGCGATTCATCGGGCGGCGGGTCCGGAACTTTTGCGTTCATGCATTCCGCTGAGAGGATGCGAGACGGGAAAGGCGAAAATCACTCCCGGGTTCAAGTTGCCGGCGAAGTTCGTGATTCATACACCGGGACCGGTTTATCGTGACGGTAAACATGGGGAACCTGAGCTTCTCGAATCTTGCTATAAAAGCTGCCTTGCCCTTGCTGAAGAGAACGATTGCGAGACGGTCGCCTTCCCCGCTATTTCCACCGGCGTCTATGGCTATCCCTGGGAAGACGCTACCGAGATTGCTGTGAAAACGGTCCGCGAATTCCCGGCGAAGAAAGTCAAAAAAGTAATTTTCTGTTGCTTCAGTTCGGAGATGGAAAGGATTTATAGAGGAGTAGTAGGAATTAGACAGTAGGAAGTGGTTGGGGAAAGAGACGAGAGAGGTTATCGGGTTTGTCATTGCGAGCTAAAGGCGAAGCAATCTCCAGCTACGAGGTCAGGGTTAAAATCTAGGGACTTTTCCCCGAACATCGAGCCTATACTTTAATCATTACTAATAGGAGAAAACACATGGAAGAAATAAAGAACTTCATCAAGGAATGCGGCGCCTATTTCCTTGCAACAGTTGACGGCGACCAGCCGCGCGTACGCCCTTTCGGCACCATCGAAATTTTCGAGGGCAAGCTCTACATCCAGACGGGCAAGTCCAAGAACGTCTCGAAGCAGATTCAGGCAAACGGCAAGGTCGAAATCTGCGCCATGAACAAGGCCGGAAAGTGGTTGCGCGTTGCCGGGACGCTTGTCCGCGACGACCGCCGCGAACCCAAAGTCCACATGCTCGAGAACTATCCCGAACTCAAGTCGATGTACTCCCCCGATGACCCGAACACCGAAGTTCTTTACTTCAAGGATGCGACCGCCACGTTCTACAGCTTTACGGAAGCACCTCGTGTTGTGAAATTTTAGATTTATTATCCAAGTAATAAGCTCAATTTAAATGCCGAGTTCTTCGTGAATTCGGCATTTTTTTTTACGAAAAGAAAGGGGCTATTTATGCTTGGAGTAACCTTGCGTTGTCAAACAACGTATATTATATAGTTGATAAACTATAAAAATTAATTAACAATCAAAAATTTTATATCACCAATTTGTTCACTGTATAATGGGCATGTTGATAAATAATGGTAAAACTTCCCCACAATCTCATTGTTTCACGTGAAACATGAAAAAAAATGTGGATAATATGTAAAGAGTGGCGTTAAATCCAGCTATAAATGGTTTAAACAATTAACATTATATTCACATGAAAATTTCAACTTTAAAATGATTTTCATCCAATAATCATCGTTCTATTGTTATATTGTGTGTTAGGTATAATGTAGGACAACACAATTTATGCAGGACAATACGAAACGTGGCGAGCGCGTGCTTTTTTGGATGAAGGTCATCATCGTTCTTTTTTTTGTTCTTAGGTTTCTCCCGGTTTTATTATTTGGTTTGCTAACACTGGCAGAAGGCAATTTTGTCCAGTCTATCATGAAATCTACTGCCGGGTTCTGGTATCTTTTTGGAATATGCATTGTTATTTCGATGGTGTTTTCGGGTTTTGTCCTTCTGGGAGCATTTTTTGCATTTTGCGTTAGATATTTATCGTGGCTGTATCGGGCAATTTCGAATTTGCGGTTGTTGACGACGACATCGTTTTCGCCGATGGGAGCGGTACTCCTCACCTGCATTCCGTATTTCGGTTACTTTTTGAATTATTTCATTTTTAGGGATATGGTCAAGAGCCAAGAAAAATACATGGAGCAGCACGGCATTCTCAAGAAACGGTTCCCGAAAAAAATTTTGAATGCGTGGTTTATCGCATCGCTAGTGTTGTTGATACTTGTTTTTGAAGAACCAAACCCGCATGGATTTATGACGATTTTTTATATGACGTTAGGCTTTGACGGAAACAATGCTATTACATTTTTGGAAAAAACGCTTATTGTTATAATCTCTATTTTGTACATCATGAGTTTCTCTGCATACGTCAAACAGGAACGCGAAATCTACCGGATTCATACGGAAGAACTTTTCAACAAGCATGTTGATGAAGTTATCCGCGAACGCGAAATCGAACGCGTCGCCAAAATGATACGGGAAAGTCAGGGTCTCGAACCCACTCAAACTAATCAAGAAAAATAAAAATTACAGATAAGTTGCCACGAACTTTTTCTGGTATTCCGGATCTTCGTGCGCCCAGTGTTTTTCTTCCATCGCTTGGTACTGCCAGTTGATGGCCTGCATGAATTTTTCCGGTTCGCAGAGATTCTGGAACATCGTGTCGATATCGTCGAGCGTCGCGTTCAACCCCACCAGCTGTTCCTTGGGCGCGTAGCTGTACGGACAACTTGCGAAGTCGCTGCCGATGAACACTGCTCCGAGAGCCGCAGCTTCTTTGAGCTTCAAGTCGCTCTTTGCGCGATTGAAATTGTTCGCCGCGAGTGGCGCCAGGAAAAAGTCCGGCTTGTAGCTCGCCACCGTCTGTGCGAACGGCAAGAAGTTCGTGTATGGAATCTTCGTGAATTTTCCTTCGAGATCTTTGAGAAAATCGGGCTCGCCGAAAATGTAGAAGTCGATGCTCCCGTCGGCGACGTGCTTGCGAATCCACGGGACCCACGCCCCTTCGAGGTCGCCCGGGACGCCGTCTGCAAAATGCCCGAGACTGCCCGCGTACATCACCTTCGGGACGCCCGTGAATGCGGACTTTCTCTGCATCATTCCGAACAAAGACTTCGAAACACCGTTCGGCATCACGACAGCGTTTACGCCGAGGTCGGACTTGACGCGGCTTGCCAAGTATCGTGTAGAACAAACTACTGTATCAAAAAGTGGCAGAACCTGTTTGAGACTCGTGAGCATCATCTGGTCGTGATTTTGTATGTGCTTTGCGTACGAAGCGATAATCGGTGAAAGATCCCAAAGGAGATCGTCCATGTCGGTCACCAACTTGAACCCGCATTCCTTCTTGAGCTTGGAGTAGTACAGCGCAATCTGTGCGCGGCCCGGCGCCGTCGGCTTCTGCAGAATCACCGCGCGCGTCTGCTTGAGCGCGTCTTTGTTGGTGCAGATGATTTCGGTGATGGACGGGATGATATCAAAGTCGTTCTTGCCCATGAATTGGAGGAACGGCAAAATGCAGCGAACCCAGTCCGGTTGCGCCATGTCGTAAGGATGCACGATTACTTGCTGTCTGTTCATAGTTGGAAAAGTAGTAAAAATAGAATCTCATTTTGCCACGAATTTGACAATCTTTTTCTAAAAAATGCCACGAATTTGACAATCTTTTTCTAAAAAATGCCACGAATTTGACGATCACTTTTCCAAAAAATGCCACGAATTTGACGATGTTTTATACATATTTGTCGAAATTTCGCTAAAAACGGCAATTAGGCAAATTTTGTAACAAACTATTGAAAGGGAGTGTATCCAGCATTACCCCAACTTGAAGTCAATTTTTTTGACTTCAAGTTATCTTTTTGCTCAAAATTGGCTGTTTTTAAAGAAATTTGAGATTTTTGAGGTCAAAAATTACACGAACTCGACTATGAGCTGTTTGCCGAGGGCGTGCGCCAGCTTGTAGAGCGTCTCGATGGAAGGTGAACCTTTCGGAGTTTCGAAACGTTGGTATGCCTGCGGGGTGATGTTTGCGCGTCGCGCCACATCGCTTTTCTTTTGACCTCTGCGCGCTTCGAAGAGTTTGTATGCAATTTCGATTCGCGGGGAAAGCTCGACGGGGTAAAGCTCCTTGTCGGAATCGGGCATCGTCTTGGGGAGGATCATCGTGTTGCCGAGATCCAGGTCGCATTCCATTGCGCCGTCGAGCGCATCCTTCGCCTGCCTGAGAGCCTCCTCCTGCGTGTCGCCGAATGCGTTCACGTTGGGCAGGTCGGGGAACGAAACCACGAAACCCATGTCTTTGTCTTTCTCGATTTTCGCTGCGTAATTCATGGTTGCCTCTGCTGGTCAAACTGTTTCAGGATGCGCTTGAGATAGACTCCTTCTATCTCGTGTTTATTTCGTTGTATTGGAACGGGGCGTTTGCCTTGCTTTACGAATATGTGGTGGTCGCCGTTGATTCGCCCTAGTTCACAGCCTCTTTTTTTGCGTAGTCACAGATTTCTTTAAACTTCATTGTTTAAATTACAATATATTTGTTTATTTGTCAATATATTTATTTATAAAATTAGGCTTCGCACCCTCATTTTTCATCTTGCAACAAATTCTCGAACAGTGGGCGATATCCTGCGATATCTTCCACCTGCATGATGGTCGTAATCTTGTTTCCGGCATCCTTACTTGAAGCTCCGCAGTGGAAAAGTTTCTCGCTCGCGGTCCCGAAATCTAGGTAGATGTACCTGTCATGGAACTTATTCCCCGTGGCGCAAACATCGCCAAGTTCCACATCTGGGCGGGCAGCTCTGAAGTCCGCCTTCATGCTTTCGGTCAGGTAGGTACGACCGTACTGTTCGCTGAAAATCTTGATAGAAACACCATTCGCCACGCACCGCAACAAATCGAGGGTCTTTACATCCAAGTAGTCATCTACGATTAGCACCGACTTCTTCGCCATGCTGTAAATCTGCGTGTAGGCGACATCGGCCTCCAGCCGCTGCCCGTTCAGAATCAGGAAATGCTTGAAGGTGCTCGGATCGATGAAATTCGCCATGACTTTTTGGAGAAAACTCTCGTTTCGCTCCACCTTGTTAGAAAGCGTGCGGACATCCGTGGCAATCTCGGCGATATCCCGCGTGTTTTGACTCGTCTGCGTCGCCAGGGCGACCATCCCCGCAGAAACATCCGGAGCGTTCTCCGCCGCAATGTAGTCCTTCATCTGCTTGAAAAGGCGGATGAGGGCTTTGCTCTGTGCGGTCGCCTGTTCACCTTTGAGGACCGTCATAAGCATGTAGATGCCCTGCTCCGTAAAGGCGAATGGCATTTTTCTTGTTCCGCCCCGGTTTGATATCAAAAATTTTGATATCAAACTAGTGAATTCCGTTTGTGTTATCTGAAAGCGGAAATCATCGTCAAACTTTTCAATATTGTTTTTGACTTGCTGATTAAAAGCACCGGTATTATACCCGTAAATCTCGGCCAGATCGGCGTCGAGCATGACCTTTACCCCACGGATGGTATATATTCGCGACTTGAGCAGGTTCTCATCTATCAGGGAAAATTCAGGCTTTTTCGGCGCGACGGCCTCGGCCGCTCTGGCCATAACATCTTTCTTCATCGTTAACTCCTCTGGCATACAAGCGAAAAAAATACCAAAGACTATACACTTGTGCAGTATAATATAAATTCGAAAATTCAGTTTGTCAATAGGTCTGTACGGAATTTTTTTGAAGGGGGAAACCCTCCCCTAGTGGCATCCCCTAAATCACTTAATTTGCAGTTGTTCAAAATCTATATGCCCTAAAAAAGTGTATTTTTAAAACATCATGTCCTACGAATACAGCGAAAATATTCTCGTTCAAGAGAGTGCCGGCGACCTGCTCCAGCATGAGTTGGGCTGGCGTGTTGTATTTGCGTATAATGAAGAAAAATTAGGCGAAAGCGGAACATTTGGGCGCACAACTTACAAAGAAGTTTTGCTACAGCGGTATTTTCGCGAAGCGCTTCAAAAGCTGAACCCGTGGATAACGCCTGCGCAAATTGATGAAGCCGTTCAGAAGTTTACGGCAACGCTCAGCACTTCTTCACTGCTCCAAATCAACGAAGAAAAGTACGGCTTTATTCGCGATGGCATTCCGGTCTCTTACAAGAAACCTGATGGAACTTCGGATGTCAAGCGGGCTCTCGTCATTGATTTTTCGAACCCGGAGAACAACGATTTTCTCGCCGTCAAGGAGATGAAAATTCACGGCGAAATTTATCGCCGCCGTACCGATATTGTGGGCTTTGTAAACGGCATTCCGCTTTTGTTTGTGGAACTCAAGCGTAACGATGTCGCTGTGCAAAACGCCTACGATGACAACTACACGGATTACCTTTCGACGATTCCGCAACTTTTCTATTACAACGCGTTTTTGATGCTTTCTAATGGCGTAGAGGCGAAAGTCGGAACGCTTGGCAGCAAGTATGATTTTTTCCACGAATGGAAACGTCTCAAAGAATCCGATGCGGGTTCCGTTGCACTCCAGACGATGCTTCGCGGAATTTGCAAAAAAGAAACATTCCTTGACCTGTTGGCGAATTTCATTCTTTACGATCATTCCGATGGAAATACGGTCAAGATTCTTGCTCGCAACCACCAGTATTTGGGCGTAAATGAAGCTTTCAAAGCGTACGAAGACCGTAAACTTCGCAATGGCAAGTTGGGCGTTTTCTGGCATACGCAAGGGAGCGGCAAAAGCTACTCGATGTTGTTCTTGTCGCAGAAGATTCGTCGATGTGCAAAAGGTTCGCCCACAATCGTCATTCTTACGGACCGTGATGAACTGAACAAACAAATTAGCGATACGTTTGAAAACTGTGGAATGCTCGGCAAGGTAAAAGCGTCCAAGTTCATTGCCACGAGCGGAAACGACCTTGTCGCAAAACTCAAGGGCAACCCGAGTTTCATCTTCACGCTAATTCAGAAGTTCAACAAGAAAGATTTGGCCCCGATTTATCCGGATCACGATATTTTGGTGATGTCCGACGAAGCGCATCGCAGCCAGAATGGAATTTTTGCAGACAACATGTGCGCCTTGCTCCCGACGGCTTCGCGTATCGGCTTTACGGGCACTCCGCTTTTAAAAGATGACAACATCACCGAAAGAACTTTTGGCGGCTACATTTCTATTTACGACTTCAAGCGTGCCGTAGAAGATGGCGCAACTGTTCCGCTCTATTACGAAAATCGCGCCGATAAAATCAAGGAACTCAAGAATCCAGAAATTACCGACAAGATTCTCAATGCAATTGAAGCCGCAGACCTTGACCCGGAACAGCAAGAAAAACTGGAAAAGGACTTTGCCAAGGAATACCACCTGCTTACGGCAGAACCGCGATTGCGTCTGGTTGCAAAAGATTTTGCGCATCATTATTCCGACTTATGGACTAGCGGCAAGGCGATGTTTGTTTGCCTGAACAAGGTGACTTGCGTTCGCATGTACAATTACGTGCAGGAATATTGGGCCGAAGAAATCGCAGCTCTCGAAAAGCAGTTGAAAACTGCAACCCAGCAAGAAGCCCAGGAACTGGAACGCAAAATCCAGTGGATGCGCGAAACGGAAATGGCGGTCGTCGTAAGCCAGGAACAGAACGAGCAACAGATTTTTGCCAAGTGGGGCTTGGACATTACTCCGCACCGCACCAAGATGGAAAAGCGGGAGCTAGACAAGGAATTCAAGGACCCCCAAAATAAATTCCGCGTTGTGTTCGTTTGTGCCATGTGGCTCACCGGTTTCGATGTCAAGTGCCTCAGTTGCCTTTACTTGGATAAACTGTTGAAAGCGCATACGCTGATGCAGACGATTGCACGTGCGAACCGCGTAAACGAAGGCAAGAGCAATGGCCTGATTGTAGATTATGCGGGTATCGTGAAGGCGTTGCGCAAGGCTCTCGCCGATTATACGAACAATGTAAGCGGCGGGCGTGCCGACCCGACAATCGACAAGTCGGAATTGCTGAATCGCATTATCGAAATTATTGCAAAAACGGAAGCATTTTTAGGCGGCCTCAACGCTCCTCTTGCAAAGGTTGTTGAATCCAAGGGCTTTGATAAGATTGCCGCAATCCAAGACGCAGCAAATGCAGTCTGTTCTTCGGCTGAAAACAAAAAGTCCTTCTCCACATACGCCGCCGAACTTTCTCGCCTGGTACGCTACACGAACCGCGAAGACGTCACAGCCGAGAATCGCGGCAAGATAAACGCGATTGACGCGGTCGCCCGCAACCTGAAGGCAAAACGCCGTCATGTGACCAATGTGGATTTGATGGTGGAACTGAACAAGATTGTGAACGAATACGTTCAGATGGACATTGGCGATAAAAAAGCCCCCAAGCAGTTCGACATCAGCAAGATTGACTTTGAATTGCTCGGCCGTGAATTCGCCAAGGCGAAGCGTAAAAACCTTTTGCTCCGCGATTTGGAAGAACTAGTAAAAGAGCGGCTCTCTTTGCTGTTGGCGGCCAACTCCGGCAGAATCAATTTTTACGAGCGTTACCAAGAAATCATCAACGCCTACAATAGCGAACAGGACCGTGCGACTATCGAAAAGACCTTTATGGACTTGATGGATTTGGCGTCGTCCATGGATTCCGAGCAACAGCGCTTTGTCCGTGAAGGTTTCAAGAACGACGAAGAACTCTCCATGTATGACTTGCTTTTCAAGGATAACTTGAGCAAGCAGGACATCAAGAAGTTAAAATCTGTTGCCGTAGAATTGCTCGAAAAGATAAAGGCGAAAATTGGGAGTCTGGACCACTGGACCGATAAGCAAGAAACCAAGGCCGCGGTGGACACCCTCATTCGTGACACGCTCTGGAAAGAGCTGCCCGAAAGTTACGACGACGTGGCCATCAACATGTATCGTGCCCGCGTTTACGAATACGTTTACACCCATTATAGAGTAGCATAAATCTGGAGGCCCAGTGCGTATAGAAGATATTCTCGCTATGGAAGAATCCCAGACTTTTGACCGCAAGAGCATAAACATTGCTCCGAAGGATTTTTCTAACCATGTGTGCGCTTTTGCAAATGCCGACGGGGGAATCATCGTTGTCGGCATTTCTGATAAAAATCGCCGCATCGAGGGTGTTGACCATCGTGAAAAAGATGTCAATGAACTCTTGCGTGTTCCGATGGATTTTTGTTCGCCGACGGTTCCTTTTGCTCATGAACTTGTTGAATGCGTTGATGCCAAAGGTAAGCCGAACCATGTGCTGGTATTCCACATAGAGGCAAGCCCCTTTGTTCACGAAAACCAGGCGCATGACGTTTATATGCGTGTGGGCGACAAGTCTAAGCTCCTTTCTTACGATGACCGTTTGACGTTGACCCTCGACAAAGGGTTGCGTTCCTTTGAAGATTTTCTTGTTCCTGACTCCTGCTACGAAGATATAGAGGAATCTTATCTCAAAGAATACTTGAGCTTAATCGGATATTCTAAATCCCCACGAGAGTATTTGCTGCAGAACAAGAACTTTGCAAAAGAGAAGGATGGCACACTGCAGTTAAGTGTTGCAGCCATTTTGCTGTTCGGCAAGAAACCGCAATCGTTTTTCCCGAGGGCCCGAGTCAGGTTTATCCGTTACGAAGGTACAGAAGAAAAATTCGGTGCCGAGATGAACGTTATCAAGGATGTGACTTTTGAAGGTCGCATTCTTGAGCAGATTCGCCAGGCGGTCGCCTACATCCAAACGCAAATCAAGGAACGCACTTATTTGACTGCGGGCGGAATCTTTACCACCGAACTTGAATATCCGGAATTTGTACGTACAGAACTGGTCGTAAATGCGGTAACCCATAGGGATTATTCCATTCGCGGAACCGAAATCCAAATCAAGATGTTCGATGACCATTTGGTAGTTGAATCTCCGGGGAATTTGCCCAGTCAGGTGAAAATCAACAAGATTCGTAATTCCCACTTTGCCCGCAATTCCCATATTGCGGAATACTTGAAGGATTACAAGTACGTGAAGGATTTCGGCGAAGGTGTGGACCGTATGTGCCGGGAAATGGAAGCGCAGGGGCTGCCCAAGCCGGAATACAAACAGGACTCCTTTATTTTGAAAGCCATTATCCGAAACTCGGGTTATGGTTTAAAAAAAGTTGACTTTGCTTCGGAAAAGGTTGACTTTAATCCTAAAAAGAGTGACTTTTCTCCGAAAAAAGTTGACTTTGACCTGCAAAAACTTAACTTTGAAAAAATGGTAGACGCTTCAACGTACAATATAACGATGAAAAGGCACATGAAGGCAATGATTACCGAAGTTGGGTTGCAACAGGTTTTTGGAGCCAAGTATGTTGCCAATTCCCTTAAGGTTAGCAAAACTGCCGCAATCGGAATTATAAAGAAAATGTTTAGTTTGGGCGTTATAAAGCCCGTGCAAGGAAATGGCAAAGGGAAATACATGCTCAATCAAGAAACTAGCAAGGACCAAAATGGATAACAAGAGCTTAAAGAAACTTGAAGCCGATTTGTGGGAATCTGCGGACTTGCTCCGTGCCGATTCCAAGTTGACGTCGAATCAGTATTGCATGCCTGTTTTGGGACTTTTGTTCTTGCGTTACGCCTATGGCCGCTTCAAGAGAGTCGAAGCCGAAATTCTCAAGAACCGCCCGAGTCGCGGTGGCCGCGTGCTCCCCGTTGAACCTAGCGATTTTGCGTCCAAGAGTGCATTGTTCCTCCCGAAAGAAGCGCAATTTGATTACCTGGTGAACTTGCCTGCAAATATTGCATCGGCAAAACTCAAGAACGCGCACGGTCAGCCGCTCAACAGCCTTGGCGAAGTCGTGAACAACGCCATGGAACTTGTCGAAGCCCAGAGTGAAAAACTGAAAGGCGTATTGCCCAAGACCTACACCGATTTCAAGGACGAACTGCTTGCCGAACTTTTGCGCACGTTCAACAACAACGCCCTCGACGATGTGGGCGGCGATGTGATGGGCCGCATCTACGAATACTTCCTCAGCAAGTTTGCCAAGAACATCGCGAGCGACGACGGCGTTTTCTTTACGCCAAAATCCCTGGTGAAGATGATTGTAAATGTGTTGGAGCCCACGCATGGCGTATTGCTGGACCCTGCTTGCGGATCGGGCGGAATGTTCGTGCAGACCGGCGATTTTGTGAATGCCGCCGGCATGGCAAGCAACGAAACCATGACCTTTTACGGCCAGGAAAAGGTGGAATACAACGCACAGCTTTGCCAGATGAACATGGCGGTGCACGGGCTTACCGGAGTTGTAAAATCGGGCGACGAGGCGAACTCTTTCTATCACGATGCGCACAACCTTGCAGGCGAATGCGATTACGTGATGGCGAACCCGCCCTTCAATGTGGACAAGGTAAAAGCGGAAAGTTGCCAGAATGCCGGGCGACTCCCCTTCGGGCTCCCTGCGGTAAACAAGGACAAGGAAATCGGCAACGGAAACTACCTGTGGATTTCTTACTTCTACAGTTACCTGAACGAAACCGGCCGCGCGGGCTTTGTGATGGCTGCCTCCGCGACAGACAGCCAGAGCAAGGACAAGGACATCCGCGAAAAGCTGGTGGCTACGGGACACGTGGATTGCATGATAAGCGTGGGCAACAACTTCTTTTACACCAAGAGCCTGCCGTGCACCCTGTGGTTCTTTGACAAGGGCAAAAAGAAGAAAATTCAGGACAAGGTCCTGTTCATCGACGCCCGCAACTATTACACTGTTGTGGACCGCACCTTGAACGAATGGAACGAATGGCAACTCAAGAACCTGAACGCCATTGTTTGGCTCTACCGCGGCGAAACGGACAAGTATGAATACTTGCTTGTGGAATACCGCAACACCTTGCTTGCCTACGCCGACACCACCGAAGACAAACAACTCGAAAAGATTCTCCGCAAGTCCGCAAAGATTGCAAAAATATTCGCGGAACTCAAGGAACATCGCGAAACGCTCCGTGCGCAGGCGAAATCCGCCGTAGAAGCCGCCGACAAAAAGAGCAAGAAGAAAACCCAGGAAGAATGGGACGCCCACCTCGCGGAACTCGACGAAATCATCGGAGTCGCCAAGGAAGCCGACTGGCTCTACGAAAAATTCGGTGACGGCAAGTACAAGGACATCCTTGGGCTCTGCAAGATTGCCTCCCGTGCCGAAATCGCCGAAAAGAACTACAGCCTGACCCCCGGCGCCTATGTAGGCGTTGCCCCCGTAGAAGATGACGGCGTGGATTTTGCCGAACGCATGACCGAAATCCACCAGGAACTCCTGAAACTCCAGGACGAAAGCAACACTCTCATGAAAACCATCTCCAAGAACATGAAGGAGATGGGACTGTGAGGAAAATAGTTTCTGTTAAAGAATTGGGTGAAATTATAACAGGAAATACTCCTCCACGGAATGATCCTGATTTTTATGGTGATTATAAACCTTTTATAAAGGCAACAGATATATCTGAATCTTCTAAGTATACATATAAACCCGAAGAATATTATTCAGAAAAAGCCTACAAAAAATATATTAGAAGTTTAATTCCTAAAGGCTCAACCTGTGTTGTTACAATAGGATCTGTAGGGAAAAAGATGACAATGGCTCATTGTGATTTGTTTATAAATCAAGCGATGAACGCCATTGTTCCAAATCAAAACTTTGATTCTGAATATGTATATTATGTGATGAAAAACAATATACATAAATTAAAAAAACTTGATTCTGGAACTGCTTCTGGACGCGAAAATGTATCAAAGTCGGCTTTTTCAAATATGGAGATTGAAATCGACGATGATATTACTAAGCAAAAAAAGATAGGACGAATCCTTTCCGCCTACGACAACCTGATAGAAAATAACCAGAAGCAAATAAAACTCCTCGAAGAAGCCGCCCAGCGCCTCTACAAACAATGGTTCATCGACCTCCGCTACCCCGGCCACGAAACCACCAAAATCGTAGATGGAATACCCGAAGGATGGAAGAAAGAGATTGTTGGCAATCTCATAAAAAAAGTTGAACGAACACCTCAAATAGAAGCTAAGGATTATCTATTAGAAGGAAAAATTCCTGTAATTGATCAAAGCCGTAATTTTATTGCTGGTTATACCAATAATGATGACGCAATTGTTAAAGAGAATTGTGCTGTAATCGTATTTGGCGATCATACTAGAATTTTAAAGTACATTCAATTTCCTTTTGCCAAAGGTGCTGATGGAACACAACTTATTGTTTCAAATAATGAATGTATGCCTCAATCTCTTTTTTATTGCAGTTTAATTAATGTTGATTTGTCAAACTATCATTATGCAAGACATTTTAAATATTTAAAAGCGGAAGAAATTGTTGTACCCGATGTTCAAATTGCAAATAAATTTGATAAATTAGCAAAAGAATTTTTTGCAAAAATACAAAATTGCCGACATCAAATTTTATCTTTGCAAAAATCACGCGACCATCTAATTCCCAAGCTAATGTCTGATAAAATTAAGATATAATACTTTCAACTATTAACATTAAAAAACGGGATTTATAATATGCGTGAATATAAAAAACAAACAAATGATTTTACTGTAGTTCCCGAGTACATTGAAAACGCAATGCAAGGACTTGCTTATTGGATTGGCTATAAAAAAAGTTTATATCATTATTATTCATTATCAGAATCAGCTACGGTTACCGAATTTTGTTCTCTTCTTCAAGCAGGGTTGAATAACAATGAGTATGTACTTTGCGAAAGACAGTATAGCAATTTTTTTACTCAAACTCCTGAAGGTTTAGAAAATAAGCGCATAGATATTACAATAGTAGAGATTTCTAAAAATGATACTGAAAATTTTGAGAAGAGTTTTTCAACGCCAAAAAACAAAAAAGAAAACGGGTTCTTGAAAGATTGTGCTAAAGTTGTTTTTGAAGTAAAATTATTGGATAGTCCCGACAGTTTGAAAAAGGAAGATTACAAAAGATTAAAAAAAATTAAGGAAGAAAATAAAAATATCATTACATATTTCCTATTGATATCAGAAAATAATCTGCCTCAGAAATATGTTAATGAAATTAGCGGTAAAGCATTGAAGGATGATAAGATTGATCAATGTGAAGATTACAAATTACATGTTGCAAGAGTTAGATATGCGTTAAAATCTAAATTAAAAACAAATGAGATGAAAAAAAGCAT
>Ga0310696_10006384_pt1 | contig 14015 bp, 6 predicted proteins | sample AusTroGonzalo_MG_4_FD_203885 | JGI IMG/M metagenome (GOLD analysis project Ga0310696, IMG submission 203885) | Bovine rumen microbial communities from tropical cattle in Woodstock, Queensland, Australia - Gonzalo_02 (v2) (version 2) | ecosystem: Host-associated > Mammals > Digestive system >...
GACGGCACCGTCAGCGGAGAAATGATGCCAGTCAATCCCGATTTCAAGATACTGGTATCGACCGAACGCTTCCAGGAGTTCCTGAACGACCCCAACTGGGAACCGTATCAGGCCTTCATCGAGCCCGTGGAGTTCGACCCGACAGACAGCCGTAAAGAGTATAACAAAGACGGTCTGACGTACGGCTATATTGTCAGTCCAGGCGGCATCCTGCAGACCTCACAGGTGGTGAGTCAGGACGTGTCGTGGTGGACGGCCCCTCGTATAGCTATCGAAGTGGCTTTGATGGCTGCCTCAATAGGCTCTTCCTTGGGGGGAAATGAAGCTGCTGACAATGTGCTTCAACAATCGCTTCAAGCTTCAATGACGGAACTCGAAACTATCGAGGGTTACCAGACTACTGTCACCGCTGCCAGGAACCAATTTCAGAATATGATAATGAATCATAATTTTAACAATCTCTTCACGGAATTGGAAAATGTGGCAGGCTCACCGTATACCGCGGCTGCTTGGAACGGCTTGAAAGCCAGTCTCAAGGATAGGATTGTCCAGGCAGGAGTGATGACTCAGGAAGGTCATATAGTAGAAGAAGCGGCGAGACAAGCAGTCATTACTTTTCTGAATAGTCAGACGAAACAGGCCGTGGATCTGCAATTTGATATTTTAAGCTATTTTCTAAGGGCAGTTAATGAGGTGACTAATGCGGCTACTGCACAACAGGCTGCAATTGATGTCATCAATCAGGGCATACTTCAGGCCGAACTGGCAGCTGCGAATCAGGCTCGTGCATTATTGATACAGAGAATACTGAAAGGCACCTTTGCAGCCTCCGTTACCACAAGCAGTCTGATCGCATCGAGTTGCTGGGGCGGCAGCGGGTCGTATAACGGCGACGCCCTGCAGAAGGGTATGCGCGAGAATATCCTGTCGAACATCCACCAGGTAGGCCTCGTAGGCGGCGGATACGTCATCACCACGCCGAACAAGAACCTGGTGTACCATACTTATATTAAAGAGGTGGACAAGAATTTGACGGAGGCTAAAATCTACGCAGGTGTTGATGACGACTATAATACCGACACCTCGGACCGCACGGTGACCTTCGCCAAGAAAGCCTTCCGCGACAAGACGAAGCTGAAGAAGGTGACCTTCTATGCCAATGATGGCCAGACGAGCAACGCCTCGATGCCTATGCTGCTCACCATTCCCGACTCGGCCTTTGTGGGCTGTACCGCCCTTGAGGAGTTCAGCACCCTGCTCGTCGACAACGACGGCGGCCGCCGTGCCCTGGGTCCTGAGAACTTCATCTTCGCCGGCGACAGCATCTTCGCCGGCCTCGACCCCGAGAAGTTCCACATCGTCATCGACCCGCAGCGCAAGCAGGACTTCCTTGACAACGCCTCGTGGGCTCCGCTGGAGCAATACTTCACCTACAAGAGTGCAGCTCCCGTAACCAAGCACACGCTGTATGGCGCCAATTACGCCTACGCCTACGAGATGAACTCCATCCAGAAAGTGAATAAGGTGCTGGGACACAAAATCGAGCACACCATCGTAACGGGTCCCGACAATGAGTTCATCGAAGGAAACCAGGGTGCGGTGAAGCTGATCAACGACCTCGGCAACTTCAACAACTATCAGTTGGACTACGTGATGCCGAAGGCCTTCTACGGCAACGAGCACCTGCGTACCGTGTCGTTCACCGACGTGAACGGCTTCTGGTGGATGGGCGACTGCTATACCGGACTGGATGTCACCCTGCAGGACTCCTGCTTTGCCAACTGCAAGAACCTGGCAAACGTCGATTTGGTCTATATGAAGACCGACGGCATCAACGAGCTTCAGCCGATGACGCCGCAGCAGATCAAGATTGGCAAGGGCGTGCTCGACGGCACCACTGCCCGCCTGAAGATGATGCCGCAGCAGGTAGCGTGGTTCGAGGCCGACACGACGTGGGCCGCCTATAAGGACCGCTTCCTGCCTTGTCTCATCCGACTCACCGACTCGGGTATTCAGGATGCATTAGAGGACATGTCCTACTACGACCCTGCCAACTCGGGCACCGACAATGCCTTATGGAAAGACTACTGCGACCTGGCCCGCATCGCCGGTGCAGGCTTCTCATGGCTCGACGGCAAGTTCCAGGCAGAGCATGAGAATATCCATTCATTTGGCGACTTCAAGCACTTCGAGAGCGTAGGACTTAACTACGTGGGCAAGTCGTGGTTCGAAGGCTGTTCAAACATGGGTGACATCCTGCTGCCCGACGGCATTACCGACATCCGCGAGAAGGCCTTCAAGGGCTGCTCCGCGCTGAAGCAGATTGAACTGCCGCAGAGTGTGGCCACCATCGGTAACGATGCCTTCGCCGATTGCTCGAAGCTGAACGCCATCCGCGTGCTGGGCGACAAGCCCGCCACTATCGGCACCGGCACGTTCCACAAGCACGACGGCCTGAAGATCTATGTTCCCGCAGGTAAGGTTGCCGACTACAAGGCTGCCTGGAGCGAGTATACCGACTATATCGTCGATGGTGTACCGGCCATCAACAAGGTAGTGACCGTCACCAAGACAGGTCAGCTGGCCGACAAGCTCGGTCTGACGCTGGTGGAGGAGAGCAGTAAGGTGCGCTACATCCAGGGACCCTATACCCAGTATGACTCGCTGACCGTCAGCGGCCCGCTGAACGGTAAGGACCTCGCCGTCATCCGCCATCTGGCCGGTGCCGACGCCTACGACAGCGACTGGACCGACGGACGCCTGAAATACCTGAACCTGTGGAATGCTGACCTCAAGCAGGATAAGGAACATAGCTTCAACGGCAACGGCATCGACGAATACATCACCGAGGACAACCTTGTGCCCGACTACCTGTTTGAGAACTGCCAGGCCATCGAGTCCGTCATCCTGCCGCAGTCGGCCACGAAACTCGGTGAGAACATCTTCGAGGATGCCCAGGCGCTGAGGCGCGTCTGCATAGGCCGCAAGACCACCTGGTACGATACCGACCTGCTGCAAAACCTGGATGGCATCGACGAGCTGGTGCTCCTCACCGACGACTTCGCCCATAATGATGCAGGGTGGTATGACGACCCATGGGAGGCTCCCATCGAATCGGTTGTCACCACGCAGCAACAGATAGGCAACTACATGGGAGACTACAAGTTTGTGCGCCAGGCACACAACATTGTAGCCCTGTTCGAGGACGACGCTGTCATTTGGACGCTGGCCGATAAGGGTCACTTCTTTCCGTCGTCGTACATGGAGAAAGAGAGCGTCGAGGGTATCTTCAACGCTAATACCGCCATCAAGAAGTTCGACGAGTTCTGCTACTTCACCCATGTGAAGCGCCTTGAGAATACCTTTGCCGGCAACAGTAGCATTACAACCATCACCCTGCCGTCATCGGTTGAGCACATCAGCGCATCGGCCTTTAGCGGCTGCACGAGCCTTCAGACCATCCACGTCAACTGCGACAGCGTGCCGACACTGGAGGCTGACGCCTTCGAGTCGCTGCCTGCCGATTTCCGCATTATCGTGCCAAAGCGCCTCTGCAAGCTCTACCGCGAGACCTGGACACAGTATGCCGATCACATCAATGTGGACAATTCTCAACTCTCAACTCTCAACTCTCAACTCATCACCGTCACCGTCACCGAGCCGAACAAACTGGGTGAGGCACTCGGACTGAACGTCACCACGAAACATTATACTGGAGGGGGAGGCGACTACGTCAACAGCATCAGGGGCGACTACAACAAGTATCGGAAACTGAAGGTCGTTGGTCCTATCTCGGGTGGTGACCTCGACGTACTGCGCTATTTGGGAGGTTACTGTACGTGGGCCAATTGCCGCAACTATGCCGGCCACCTGGAGTACCTCGACCTTTATGACGCTGATATCAAGGATACCGACATCGGAGTGATGGGCTATGAAAAGTCCATGCAGACATTCTACCGCTCAGAAGATGCCAAGATTTTCGGCGTCGTCGATAACACCCTTCCCCAGCATGCCTTCCTCAGGGCCTACAGCCTGAAGACACTTATCCTGCCCAAGAGCTGCACCACGGTGAATACACGTGCCCTGCAGGAGTGCGAGGGGCTGGAAGTGCTGGTGATCGGCGACGACATGCAGGACTTCAACTGGAGCGCCCTCGATGACGATGCCATGCTCACCCGCATGTACATCCTCGCAAAAAAGAAGGTGGATATCAGTTCTGATCTCTACATCTGGCGCAAGCTCTGCAACAACTACAACCCGACCTTCGACGCCTTCTACGTGCGGCCGAGCCTTTATCAGGAATACCTGCTCGACGGCTCGTACACGGGCAGCTCATGGCAGCGCACCAACAACATCTCGAAGGGGGCGTTCGACGACGACGAGTCGTTCTGTGTCTTTGCTTCACACGCTGCGGCAACAATCGACGACCTCACCTTTGTTGACAACGTGAACGGATGGTTCGACCAGCACACTGGCGTCCGCGACCTCACACCGTTAGTCTATACTGCTGTTGACTCGCTGCACACCGCCGATATCCAACCGCTGACGCAGTTAGAGAAGATTGTCTTGCCCACGACGCTCGAAGTGATGGAGGACAACCTCTTCTCGAAGGCCACCAACCTGCGCTACGTGGATATGCACCTGTGCGACTCGACAAACATCGTTGCCGACCTGAAGAACCATGGCTTTACCCGTCTCGGCATCGACAGCCTGCAGACGCTGGTCTATGTGCCCGCCACATACGGTGCCAGCGATGGTACGAACATCGTGGTGGGCGACAACGGTCAATCGTCAATGGTCAATGGTCAATCGTCAATGGTCAATGGTCAATGGTTCTGCAAGACCTTCCGCCTCGTTGACGGCTGGGACTACTATGTGCCCTACGCCTTCAAGACCGACAAGGTGGAGAACACCCGCACGCTGGCTAAGAGCGCTGCACCTTACACCATCTGTCTGCCTTACAGCATGCCGATACCTTCAGGCGCTAAGGCCTACAAGCTGTCGGGTCGCAGCACCAACGAGCTGATCTTCACCGAGACGCTGGAGACGTTGCAGGCCCTGCAGCCCTACCTCATCTGGACGGCCGACGGCGATGCCTCGCTCAACACAGATGCCGCCGACATCCCCGCCAATGGTGCACGGACAGTCGGCCAGCAGCAGGACGCACCAGGCTACTCAATGCGCGGCACGCTCAGCGGCATCAGCAATGCCGACGCTGCCGATATGGGTGCCTATACCCTGCAAAACGACGGTCTGTGGCATCCCGTGATGAACGATACCGACGAACACCGCGCTGCCCGCATCCTGCCCTATCGCGCCTATCTGCTGCAGAGCGTCCGGGCCGGTGCCCGTGCCATCGGCATGACCCTCGAAGGCACTACCGGCATTGAGCAACTGCGTACCGTCGACGCCGACGGCACCGAGCGCATCTACGACCTCAACGGCCGCCAGCTCTCTGCTCCCACCAAGGGCGTGAACATCATCAATGGTAAAAAGGTCATTGGGAAATAAATTGTCAAATAGTAAATAGTCAAATAGTAAAATATAATTATGAAGAACCTGAAAATTATGAGTATGCTGCTCGGGGGCTTGCTGGCCCTCGGCAGCCTGACCGCTTGCGGCGGTAGTGATGACAATGATGAGCCAGCCCCCACACCTACACCCACGCCAACAGAGAAGGTGCTGACCAGTGTGAAAGTTGACTACACGGCTACTGTTTCCCAGCAGTTGCTTGATGTGGGCACCGTCACCGTGCGTTTCGTCGGTGAGAACGGACAGGTGGCCAGTGAGCAGATGACCTCGACCACGTGGACGAAGAGTGTCACTATTCCCCTGGCCGCCAAGGCCGGCCTGAACATCCAGCCCACACTAAAGGGCGACGTGGCCGAGGGTGAGTACACGATTGCCGCCAAGGGGCAGATGGCCTACACCTGGCTCGACCAGGACGGTGAGCAGCTGAAGGATGGCTTAACCGAGAACACCCCCGACATGGAGGCCGTGTTCTATGCCACCGGCCTCGGACAGTACCTCGGTGCCATCACCGCCAACTGTCAGGTGGCCCGTGCCTTTGCCAAGGACTATGACGTCACCGAGACCACCATCACCTGGGGTGGCAACGCCGGTGAAGACAGCACACAGGGCACCGGTATCTCCAACGATGGTGCCACCGGTGACAACAGATAAGAACCAATAAACAATAACCAATAAACGTGAAAACAATGACAAATAAACGGGAAACGATAAACAATAAACGTGAACCAATAACCAATAAACGTTATTGGAAGCAGTTTATAATAGCAATCAGCCGGTTTTCGGTTATTGTTTATTGTTTATTGTTTATTGTAGGCTGCACCAAGGATGGCGAGACGATTATTCTGCCGACACCTGGCGAGGAGCAGCCCGCCACCACGCCCTTGGTCACAGTCATCTATGATCCTGATGGCCTGGGTGACCGCTCGTACAACGACCTTATCTATAAGGGCGTAGAGGCGGCGGCTAAGAAGTATGGTGTGCGCACCCTGCAGTTAGCGCCCGAAAACAGGGAACAGGGATTGGCTTATTTAGAGACGATGTTCAGCCAGATAGAAAACCTCAACGACACTGTGCGCCGACTCTTTGTCACGCCCAGCATCGTTTACGATGCCTACATCCGCGCGAACAACAAACGTTTAGAGGCCAACCCCTATACCGACCTGCTGTTCATGGAGACCACCAAGCCGCTTGATGGCAAGGGTTCTACATTCTATATCGATTACTATGGCGCTATGTATATGAGCGGCTGCATGGTTCACTATGCCGCCAGCGACCTTGTGGCGCTACTGTTGGCGAACCCCTACACACAAACCGTGAAAGAGGCGGGCGACGGATTCCAGGCAGGCTTCAACGACACGTCCCGTTTAAACACCGCCAATCCCCTTGTCCTGGATGTACGCTATCTGAGCGACGACCCAGCGGGCGGTTTCAAAATAGCCGACTCGACAGCCACGCGAATCTTCAATGAGGAGAGGCATTATATAACAGGAAAAAAAGCCAACAATGTGACCTTGGTACCTGTCTGCGGTGGAGCCATGCATGCATTCTTCCGAGCCGCAAAATCAATTGTTTCATCGTATAAATATGTGGGCATCGATGGCGATATGACTGCCGACAAGGACAACTGCATATTCTCTACGCTGAAGCGTATCGACAAGGTGATGGTCGACTACATCGGCATGTGGCTCAACGGCACGATGCCCAAGCACCAGACATTGGGGCTGGCCGATGGCGCTACCGATGTGATTGTTGGCAACTACACATACGCATACTCCATAAAAGGAGGACTATGGGACAATACATTGAATATGGACAGCTTGCGCCAAGTGGCTATCAGAAAGGAGGGGGAACATGAGAACCAATAAACGTGAACCAATAACCAATAAACGTGAACCAATAACCAATAAACGTGAACCAATAACCAATAAACGTTATTGGAAGCAGTTCATAATAGCAATCAGCCGATTTTCGGTTATTGTTTATTGTTTATTGTTTATTGTAGCCTGTAAGACCGAGGACGATACCATCATCTATAAGGATTCGCGCCGATGGGTGGAGAAGACGGTGGCCGTGGTGGCACCGCTTAACGACCCGATCATGAAGGCCCGTCTGGAGCGCACTGCCGAGTGGATGCTGAAGAATCTGCACAATGCCCAGCTGCAAGATACACTCTGCATCAACATGAAACTGGAGTGGTATGACGAATACGGCAACAATCTGAAGGTGCTGGGCGAACGCTTAGCCAACCGCGATGACGTGATGGCCGTGATAGGTCCCTTCGACAGCGACAATGTAGAGCAGCTGGCACCTTTCTGCCAGCAGACGCACAAACCGCTGATCCTGCCCACTGCCACCAGTGAGACGGTCATCCGCCGCTTCGCCATCACCAGTAGCGGCGACGGCCAGCAGCCCTTCCTATGGTCGCTCACCGAGACCGACATATCGCTTTCCGAGATACTCGTCAGTCTCTATGCCAACAGACTGAGTATGCAGGGCGGCACGATGTTTGAAGGTGATTCTGATGGAGCGCTTTTTGCACCAGCAGACAACTACGGACAAACGTTTGTTGAGTGGGCTCCGTTTTTGACGGCTGAGCTGGGCTTCAATCTCCGTCTGTGCGAACAATATGCCGACGACGCGGCACTCTACCAGGAAATGCGCCAGTACCTAAGTAGCCTACCTTGGTTCTCCCTCGAAATGCCGCAGTTCGTGGTAGCCCGGAATATCGAGCAGATTTATCAGATAGCCCGTATGCGCAGTGAGCTATGGGGTATTGATCCTGACGATCCTGCTGAAGACCAAAAGGATGGCTCATCACTACGTGTCCTCTGGGCCCCTGTCTATTACGCCTGTTCCAATATCACCGACGAGGCCATCGCAGCCCTCGGGCCACGCTGCATCGCGCTCACCAGCGGCTATCAGGGCTTCTCGCCTTACGCCGACCCGATGACGGGTTTCGAGATGAGCTACGAAGCACGCTTCGACACCAAGCCGACCTTCGCTGAGTGTAAGTTCTACGACGCCCTGCTCCTGGCCGCCTTCGCCGCCAACTATATGGAGCATCACCCCTCAAATCTCAAATCTCAACCCTCAACTCTCAATTCTCAATTCAACGATGCTGTCGTAAAAATCTGCACCACCGACAACCTCCTGTCCGGTCATGCCTGGAACGAGACGGGCATGGAGCTTTACCTCGCTGCACTCGAGCGGGGAGAGCTGCTTGGCTTCAAGGGCGCTTCAGGCCCTGTGCAGTTTGACAGCGAGTGCTATACTGCCGCACTCAACACCACATACGTTAACTGGATCATTACTGACGGACACTTGTATCACCAGAGCTATTACAGCACTCAGGGAAACGCCCAGACATCCAAAACGCTGGCATCGTGGAACTATCTGATGAAGGATGCCGAGAAGCACTTCGATTCCAAATACAGCCAGAGCATCGACACCATCACCTACCCCACCCTGACCGACCAATACGCCGTGCTCGTGCAGGGCAGCCACGGATGGGAGAACTACCGTCACGAGGCCGACGTGCTCAGCATCTATCAGATGCTCAAAGCCAACGGCTATAACGATGACCATATCATACTGATTACCGCCGACGACTGCGCCAATGCCCCGGAGAATACCGACAAGGGGGCCGTGCGCACCAACCCCGACGGCAAGAACCTGCGCGAGGGGGCTGTCATCGACTATCTCAATGCCGACCTCACACCGCAGGACATCTGCAACATCCTGCAGGGTGTGAAGACCGACAAAACGCCTGTGGTATTGCCTGCTGATGCCGGTCAGAACGTGCTCCTCTTCTGGAGCGGTCATGGCCGCAGCAAGGCCATCAACGGCATCAACGAAATGGCGTGGCGCAACCTGTCAGCCGGTCGCGGCATGACAGACGACCTGCTGGCAGAAACCCTCCGCACGATGGCCGCCAACAAGCAGTTCCGTCAGATGCTCGTCTGTCTGGAACCCTGCTATTCCGCCAACATGGGTGAAGCTTTGGAGGGCATACCCGGCGTGCTCGCCATCTGCGCGGCAGGCCCCTACGAACAGTCGTTCGCCGACTCGTGGAGCAATGAGCTGGGCGTATGGATGTGCGACCGCTTCAGCCGCAACCTCGTCGGCCATGCCACCGAATTCCCCGACGGCACCTACCGCGACCTCTACCTCTACTGCGCACAGCATACCCTCGGCTCGCACGTAGGTATATATAATAATGTGAATTTCGGTAACCTCTATACCACGGGGCCGAAAGATTTCTTCGTCAGAAAAAAATAGAATGAATTATAACGACCACAGATTACGCTACTATCACCGATATATGTGACAGATGTAAAGTCACGCTATCATCGGCAATGGGAGAACTATTTGTATAGTTTTAAGAAATCGGAACCCCTAATTATTTCTCGAGATAGCGCAAGATTCCGCAAGGCTTTGAGTGACTTTGCGGAATCTTGTGGTTTGGGGGCTTTACGGAAAGAGGTGGCTTTTATTTTTCATATCTTTTGCGGAATAACTTATGATATAGCGGGCTAAGCGTGAAATAACATTATCCCCAAATTTGTCAAATGTAAATAAATGTTCTTCCATCATAAATAGTTTCATTCAGGTTGCAAAGGTAAATGATAATTCTTGAACTGCCAAATCATTCCTACCACCTCTACAAACTGACATACGATGAGGTGCTCATCATTGCCCCAACTCCGCCATTCATGCAAGAAGAGTACGAAAAGGAAGAAAAATGAAAGCGCATGAGAATAGAGAAAAAACACTTACCTTTGCAACGTCAGAATGTCGTCAGAGAGCGCGAAACGCTTTGCTTTCATAGCAGGAATTCAAGCTGGACCTTTCTGACTACCATACGAGGACATAGCCTACAGGTTATGCCCTCAGTCTTTCTAACGACCGCGTCGTCGTCACCACTTGACGTAACCTCCGTTCTTGCCGTAACCTTCCTTGCACTTTGCCGTAATCTTCCTTCGTTCTTGCCCGGAGCAAGAGTTAATTCGCCGTTTGCGAACGTTAATTCACCGACGATGAACGTTAAATCCAAGGCCAAAGAGAAAATGAACTTCTTCGAGATATTCAAGCAACGTACTGGCTGGAGCGAAGAGGAAGTAAGAAAGAACGTCAGAGTGATCTAAATTTTGACGTTTCGTCAATAAAAATGTGTAAAAGCAACGATTATTCGTCAAGAAAAGTGTAAAAAAGTTTGTTTATTCGTCAAGAAAAGTGTATCTTTGCAGCAATTATTCATCAATAAAAATGTATAAGTAATGAAAAGAACGCTTTATAACCAGTTAGTTGAGTGGAAAAATAACCCTGCAAGAAAACCGCTTATTTTGGAGGGTGCACGTCAGGTTGGCAAGACTTGGCTCATGAAAGAGTTTGGTAAAAACAAGTATGAGAACATGGTTTATGTCAATTGTGCAGACGAAGACTTTGCTAAATCATTATTCTTGCGAGATCTCAAGCCCGACCGTATCCTGCGTGATATTGTTGCCAATACGAGACAACGAATTGAGCCAGGGAAGACGCTTCTTATCTTTGATGAGATACAAGAAGCACCCAATGGTATTACGTCACTCAAATACTTCTGTGAGGATGCTCCTGAGCAGCATGTCATTGCTGCAGGCTCGCTGCTGGGGGTTATACATCACCCAGGTGAGTCATATCCTGTTGGCAAGGTTAATATCCTGAGGCTTTATCCCATGTCTTTTGAAGAATTTCTTTGGGCACGAGGTTACGAAAAGCTTGCGGAAATCTTAAAGACTTGTGAGTGGGAATCTATAGAGGTATTACAAAGTACGCTTGAGGATTTACTCCGCCAGTATTTTTATGTTGGAGGTATGCCTGAAGCAGTATTGGACTGGACGACTCAAGAGGATGTCCTTAATATCCGGGAAATTCAGAATAGAATCATCAATTCGTATGCCAACGACATTTCAAAACATGCTGGTGCTGAGGCTGAAAGAATAAGAATGGTTTGGAACAGCATACCAGCTCAGTTAGCCAAGGATAATAAGAAGTTCATCTATGGTGCGGTGAAGAAAGGCGGACGTGCAAAGGATTTCGAAGTGGCCATTCAATGGTTGGTTGACGCAGGGCTTGTACATAAGATATATCGAAGCAAGTCACCTGAGATGCCTTTGAAGTTCTATGAAGATTTCAACGCATTTAAACTGTTCCTTCTTGACGTTGGGCTGCTTGGGGCGTTGACGAATGCCAGTCCGGCTCAGATGATTGTCAACAATGATGTGTTCAAAGAGTTTAAAGGCACTTTTACGGAGAATTATGTCTTACAGCAAATTGTCCCTGACAGGTTCTTATCTATTTGTTATTTCAGCAAGGACAATTCAAAGATAGAAATAGATTTTCTTGTTCAGACATATAGCCGATTGATACCTATTGAAGTGAAGGCTGAAGAGAATGTCAAGAGCAAGTCGCTGAGGCAATTTATCACAATTGATCATGCGGAAAAGCAAATGAAAGGCCTTCGCTGTTCAATGAAACCCTATATTGACCAAGGATGGATGGAGAACATACCACTCTATAGTATTCTTGGCTATATCAACAAACAATTAGAAAAGGAGAAAAATGCGTTTAAAGTTTAAGCATCAGCAATTCCAGAAGGACGCGGCGCAGGCGGTTACTGACGTGTTCTTTGGCCAGCCATTTTCTGACAGGAACACCTATCAGATAGACCAAGGTTCGGGTTTTATCTTTCATATAACCTTATCGGAAACAAAGCATACCTTTGCACTATAATTGCGAGGTTGCTTTGTGATTGCTGATTTGTTTAAATAGGGTTGCTGATTTGTATAAATAGAAGGAATTTTGCCTAAAAACTTGCTTATTTGTTATTTTTTAATTGTTTATTTGTGTTTGTTATTGCGTGATTGGGATATTTTGACTATCTTTGCTGCAAAATTTTGTACCTCAATAACTAAAAGCAACAATTATGAAAAATCTGAAAATGATGAGTATGCTGCTCGGGGGCCTGCTGGCTCTCGGTAGCCTGACCGCCTGTGGCGGTAGTGATGACAACGATGTGCCGGAACCCACACCTACACCAACGCCAACGGAAAAGGTGCTGACCAGTGTGAAAGTCGACTACACGGCTACTGTTTCGCAGCAGTTGCTCGACGTGGGCACCGTCATCGTGCGTTTCGTCGGTGAGAACGGACAGGTGGTCAGCGAGCAAATGACCTCGACCACGTGGACGAAGAGTGTCACCATTCCCCTGGCCGCCAAGGCCGGCCTGAACATCCAGCCCACCCTGAAGGGCGACGTGGCCGAGGGTGAGTACACGATTGCCGCCAAGGGGCAGATGGCCTACACCTGGCTCGACCAGGACGGTGAGCAGCTAAAGGCTGGCTTAACCGAGAACACCCCCGAGATGGAGGCCGTGTTCTATGCCGACGGCATCGGCCAGTACCTCGGTGCCATCACCGCCAACTGTCAGGTGGCCCGCGCCTTTGCCAAGGACTACGATGTCACCGACACCACCATCACCTGGGGTGGCAACGCCGGTGAAGACAGCACACAGGGCACCGGCATCTCAAGTGATGGTGCCACAGGCGATAACAGATAAAATGAAAAATGAAGAATGAAGAATTGAAGAATTGAAGAATGTATTATAACGACCACAGATTACGCAGATGGCACAGTTTTTTTGGGGGGATTTTGTCGCAAAGCGACGGATTACACGGATTCTACGTGCAAGCAGAAATCTGAGAAATCCCAATATAATCTGCGCAATAGCATTGACAAAGCGCAGCCAAAATCTGTGAAATCTGTGCAATCTGTGGTAAAATAAAACTTTGAAATGTTTAATCAATAACCAATAACAAGCAACATGAACAAGCTATTATCATCCCTTTTTGCAGTGCTGTGCGCAACAACGACCTGGGCACAGACGTTCCTGGGTAGTGGTAACAGTACCGACCCCTACCTCCTGAAGTCGAGTAATGAGTGGGAGGCTCTGGCCAAACAGGTGGCCGAGGGCAAGAATTTCCAGAACCAGTTCTTCAGGCTGTCGGCCGACATCGACACCAAAGGTATTCAGGTGGGTTCGATGGAGAGACCCTTCTGCGGCACGTTCGACGGCAACAACCACACGCTGACATTTACCGTCGGAGATAACACTGGCGGTAATAATGCCAAGGACCCCACTGCGCCCTTCGGCTGTCTGCGTGGAGCCATCGTGCGCCATGTCAAGACCACGGGCACGGTGTATTGCGACAACCCGCAGAACGGCGGTATCGCCGTGTGTATCGACGATGCGGGTGCCAGCCGTGGCACGACGCTCGTGGACTGTCGCTCGGACGTCACTTTCTATACCTTTCATAAGGGAACTTTGACCACTGGCGGCCTTATCGGTAAGATCAACAGCAACGTCACCGTGAAACCTGTCTTGGAGAGATGCGTCTTCACCGGCTCATTCAGTGGCTGGGGAAGCCGGATTGGCGGTCTGGTAGGCG
>Ga0310696_10006385_pt1 | contig 14014 bp, 7 predicted proteins | sample AusTroGonzalo_MG_4_FD_203885 | JGI IMG/M metagenome (GOLD analysis project Ga0310696, IMG submission 203885) | Bovine rumen microbial communities from tropical cattle in Woodstock, Queensland, Australia - Gonzalo_02 (v2) (version 2) | ecosystem: Host-associated > Mammals > Digestive system >...
CAGATTCTCGACTTCGACGAGCAGAACCACAAGCTCAGCCTCGGCCACAAGCAGCTCATCCCGAACCCTTGGGACGAGATCGAGGCCAAGTTCCCGGTCGGTGCCACCGTCGAGGGTACCGTCGCTTCCCTGACCGACAAGGGTGCCAACATCACCCTCGGTGCTGACGCCGAAGGCTTCGCGTTCAGCCGCGAGCTCGTCAAGGAAGACGGCAAGCAGGCCGTCGCCGGTGAGACCCTGCCGTTCAAGGTGATCGAGCTCCGTCGCTCCACCCGCCGCATCCTGGTGAGCCACCTGCGCACCTACCAGGAGGTCAAGGAGCGCGCCGCCGCCACCGAGGCCGAGACCACCAAGAAGGCCGTCAAGAAGGTCAACGCCAATGTCGAGAAGACTACGCTCGGCGACATCGACGCCCTGGCCGCTCTGAAGGAGAAGCTCGAGAAAGGCGAGTAATATCCGATGAACTTCACACTCACGATAATGGGCACGGCTTCGGCCATGCCCATTTCTGATAGGAATCCAAGCGCCCAGATGCTCGCCGTGCACGGGCGCTTGTTCCTCTTGGATTGCGGGGAGGGCACGCAGCAGCAGATGCGGCGCGCCCACCTCTCATTCATGAAGGTGGAGGCGATCTTTATTTCCCATATCCACGGCGACCATCTGTTCGGCCTCTTCGGTCTGCTGAACACGATGACGATGTACGGCCGGACGGCTCCGCTCTACATTTACGGGCCGCAGGCCCTGGGCTCCGTGCTCAACTTCTACAAGAGTTTCTTCGGGGAGTGGGACGGCTATGAGATCAAGTTCACGGCCGTGGACTGCCGCGAGCCGCAGCTTATCCATACATCCAAGCACGTGACGGTCAGCGCCTTCCCGCTCCGGCACAAGATCGAGTGCTACGGTTACCGCTTCGACGAAATCGTAACCGAAAGGCACAAACAGGAGAATCCCGATTATCACCCGAAGAGCTATGCGTATTGCTCCGACACCGTTCCCTTCCCGGAAGAGGCGGAATGGGTGCGCGGGGTGGATCTCCTGTACCACGAGGCCACCTATCCGCAGGAAATGGCGGACAAGGCCGTCGCCCGCTGGCATTCCACCGCGCGGCAGGCCGCAGAATGCGCCCGCGACGCGGGAGCCGGCCGGCTGGCCATCGGCCACTATTCCTCGCGGATCACGGATTTCGACGCCCTCCTGCAGGAGTGCCGGGACGTCTTCCCGGACACCCTGGCCGCGCAGGATGGCGATGTGATCGAATTTTAGTATCTTTGCCGTTGATGAAACGGATCCTTCTTCTCCTCGCGGCGGCGACGCTCTTCCTGGGCGCTGCCAAGAACCCGCGGCAAGCCTACATCGACCGGTACTATCCGCTGGCTGTGCGCGAAATGCAGCGTACCGGCGTGCCGGCGAGCATCACGCTCGCGCAGGCGCTGCTGGAATCAAGTGCCGGCCAGTCTCCGCTGGCCACCCAGGCCAACAATCATTTCGGTCTGAAATGCCACAACGACTGGACCGGGGAGACGTTCATCAAGGATGACGACAGGTCTGGCGAATGCTTCCGCGCCTATCCGAGCGTGGAGGATTCGTACCGGGCACATTCGGATTTCCTGCGGGGTCGGAAGCACTATCAGTCGCTGTTCGAGCTCGATCCCACGGACTACAAGGAGTGGGCGAGGGGATTGCGCCGCGCCGGCTACGCCACCGATCCGAGCTACGCCAACAAGCTGATCACCATTATCGAGGACTTCCAGCTGTACCGCTATGACACGATGGCGGAGGACGAGCTCCCCGCCGAGGAGCCGGCCGCTCCGGTCGAAGAACCGAAAGTGAAGCAGCAGGAGGCTCCGGTCGTCGTGCCGGTCGTCCCCGCGCAGCCGCAGCGGGTTCGGGAGGAACCTGCCCGGGTGCAGCGCACGCCCGGCCGCGCGCAGCAGCCGCAAGCGGCGGAGCCCGGTGAGACCGTGTCGCTCTCGCTGTCCCGCGAGGTCTATACCATGAACGGCGTCCGCTACGTTCGTGTCATCGAAGGCGAGACCTGGGCGTCCCTGGCGGCCGATTACCATTTCTCTGAAAAACAGCTCCTGCGCTTCAATGACCTCGACGCGCCGGTTGCCCTGCAGCCCGGCACGATGGTCTACCTGGACCGCAAGAAGGCCCAGGCCGAGCCCGGTTACGGGCGATATGAAGTGGAACAGGACGGCATGACCCTCTGGGACATCTCCCAGATGTTCGGTATCCAGCTGGGCAAGCTCCGCCTCTACAACGCCTTCCGCGGCTCCGCCCCCCTGAAGGCCGGCGACACGGTCCTGCTGAGAAAGTTCTAGCCTACATACTCCGACGGAGGGACGCCGAACTGCTTCTTGAAGGAGGTGGAGAAGTGGGAGAGGGTGTTGAAGCCCGTCATCCAGGCGATCTCCGACATGTTGTGCTTCCCTTCCTTGAGCAGGTCGGCGGCGCGGTTGAGCTTGTAGCGCTTGAAGAAGACGCCCGGATTCTCGCCCGTCAGACCCTTGACCTTGTAGTAGAACTTGGTGCGGGAGATGCGCATCATTTCCGTGATGCGGTTGATGTCCAGTTCCTGATTCGCCAACTCCTTGTCCATCAAGTCGTAAAGCTCCTTCATGAAGGCGTTGTCGCGCGGCGACAGTGCTTCGGGTTCGATATCCTCGGTGCTGGTCACGGAACCCAGCCGCTGGCGCAGCTTGTCGCGGTTCTCCAGCAGGGATTTCACGAGCGCCAGCAGGTAGGACGGGTTGAAGGGCTTGGTCACGTAGGCGTCCGCGCCCTTGTCGAGACCCTGCACCTGGTTCTCCACGGCCACCTTGGCCGTGACCAGGATCACGGGGATGTGGCTGAGCTCGAGATTGCCCTTGATGGCCTCGCAGAGTTCGTAGCCGCTCTTGCCGGGCATCACCACGTCGCTGATCACGAGATCCGGCGCCTCCTCCTCCAGCGCCTTGAGCGCTGAATCGGCGTCGAAGTGGACGAGGACCTGGTAATACGGGGAGAGGAGCACTTTGACGTAGTTGGCCACGTCGATATCGTCGTCCACGACGACGACACGCCGCCTGTCGGCGGAATCGTCCGCAACCGGCACGGCGGGTTCGCTCTCCTGGACGGGCATGCGCTGGCGCAGCGGATCGTCCGTAGTGCGCTCGTCGTCCGTGTAGGAAACGGCGTTGACGGGCAGGACCAGGGTGAATTCGGCCCCGCCGCCGGCACGGTTGCGCGCGTGGATGTAGCCATGGTGCAGCTCCGCGAGCGCGCGGGAATAGTAAAGACCGATGCCGGTGCCGGCCACGTCGCCCCGGCCGGCCTGGTTGAAGCGTTCGAAGATCTTCTCCAGCTGGTCCTCCGGGATGCCGCGGCCCGTGTCGGAGACGCGGATCTGCGCGTACTGCGTGTCCACATCAGCCTCCGTGAGCGCGAATTCGCGGGCGACATCCTCGCGGGGGAGGACGTCGAAGGAGAGGGCCACCTTGCCGCCCGGGGGCGTGAATTTCATGGCGTTGGACAGCAGGTTCATCGTGATCTTGGTCACCTTGTCGGCGTCCCGCCACATGGTGAAGCTGTCCTCCAGGCCGTGGGTGTTGAACTCGATGCCCTTGGACTCCGCGTTGAAGCGGAACAGGTCGGCGGCTTCGCTGAGCGGCGCCACGATGTCGCCCTGGGCCACCTTGAGCTGCAGCTTCTTGTCGCCGATGCGGTTGAAGTCCAGCAGCTGGCCCACCAGCGAGAGCATCCAGGCCGTGTTGCGCTGGGCGATGCCCACCAGCTTGCGGTCCTGGCCCTGGATGGCAGGCGAGGCGGCGAGCTGCTCCACCGGACCCGCGATCATCGTGAGCGGGGTACGGAATTCATGCGCCACATTGGCGAAATAATTCATCTGGACGCGGTTGAGGCGCTGTTCCTCCTCTTTCTCACGCTCGGTCTGCTCCTTCTCGCGGCGCACCTCACGGATGTGCTGGGCGGCCTTCTTGCGGACGCGGTGGATGTTGCGGTAGACCTGCCAGAGGAAGGTGATCACCATCAGCGTGAGCAGCCAGAACAGGAGTCTGGCCCACCAGGTGCGGTACCAGGGCGGCAGGATGCGCACGGAGAGCGACTGCTCGCTGTCCGGCTCGTCCTGGATCCGGGCCCGGAAACGGTAGCGTCCGGCCGGAAGGTTGGCGTAGTAGGCCTCGTTCGCCGTACCGGCGTCGATCCAGTAGCCGTCGAAGCCGTCCATCATGTACTCGTAGCGGATGCCGCTGTGCTTGGCGTAGTCCAGGGCCGCATAGGAAATGCTGAAGCCGTTCTCCTCATGCCTGATGGTGATGTCGGGCAGACGGGTCAGCTCCGTGGCGATGGGCCCGTCGGGCGAGGGGAGCACCAGCTCGTTGTGGATCTTCAGGTCCTCGAACACGAGCTTGCCGGTGTATTTGCGCTGGATGTCCAGCGGATTGAAGAAGGTGAGTCCGTGGGTGCCGCCGAAGACGAGCGTGCCGTCCGGCAGCGCGCAGGAAGAGGCGTTGTAGAACTGGTTGCCGCCGATGCCGTCGTTCTCCGTGAAGAGGGTGATGTCGCCCACCGTGCGGTCGTAGCGGCAGAGTCCGTTCTGGGTGCTGATCCAGATGTTGCCCTGCTGGTCCTCCTCGATGGAGCAGATGTCCGGGCAGGAGGTGCCCTCGACCGGGCGGGTGCGGCGCAGGGTGTGGTCGTGGCGGAACAGGCCGTTGCCGACGGTGCCGAGCCAGACGTCCCCGACGCTGTCCAGGAACAGGCAGGTGGGGTTCATGACGGCATGGCGGATGCTGTATTTCCATTCCTCGTCGGGCGTCTCGATGAAGCGGGCCTCGCCGGAATTGGTGAACACCTCGCTGACCAGGTTGTCGTAAGAGGCGACCAGCATGCGGCCCGGCGAGATCTGCACCATGGCGGGGGCGTAGGTCCATTTGTCGCCCGGCAGCATGAAGTGCTCCGCGACACGGGTGTTCTTGTCGTAGCGGACCAGCTCCTGGGAATAGGAGGAAATCCAGATGCGGTCCAGATCGTCCTGCGAGACGGCGATGGGGTTGACCATGTCGATGCGGTCGACCACCTGCAGCTGCTTCCCGTCGTAACGGCAGCGGAGCGCGCGGTATTTCTCGGTCATGACGAGCCAGAGCTCGCCCTGCCGGTCGCAGAAGAGCCCGGAACAGCGGATGTAGCCGACGGTGTTGTCCGGCACCAGGCGCTTCATGTCGATCCTCTGAAGCGTCTTGGTGCCCAGGTCATAGACGAACAGGCCGTCGTTGAGGGTGGTGATCCAGAGGCGGTTGTCCTTGTCCGCGCAGAGAGATACGACGGATTTATGCTCGAACTGGTCCGTCAGGTAGCGGTTGCCGTCGAATCCGCCCTTGTCCGCGTAGGAGACGCTGTAGCCCTGGTCGGTGGAACCGAACCAGAGGTTGCCCCGGCTGTCGCGGAAAATGATGCGGTACTCGAAGGTCGGGATGTCGTAGGGAAAGCCCGGATCGCTCTGGTGCAGCAGGCGGCCGTTGGTCTGGTTGTAGCAGAACATGCCGTCGGCGATGGAATGGAGCAGGATGTCCGTGCCGTTGACATAGAGGATGTCGATGTCGCCGCCGATGAGCCTTTTCTCCTGCCGGATGGCGGCGGGAAGCGGCTGCCAGTTCTCCGAACGCGGGTCGAAGATGCTGAGCTCGCCCATGCCGGAGAGCCAGATCTCGCCGGAGGCGGTCATCGCGGAATGGTAGACGGGGTGGCGCGCCGGCCAGGTCCCGGCAGGGGAGAAGTCGGAGGGATTGAAGCAGCGCAGCTCCGTCATGGTCGAGGTCCAGATGCGGCCGTCCTTGCCGACCAGGGTGGTCATTCCGCCGTAGTCTAGGATGGCGGGCACGATGCGGTCGGTCGCTTCGTCGTAGCGGGACAGCTGGCCGGTGCAGTTGAAGAGCATGCGGCCGTCGCGCGTCTCGACAATCTCGTTGACGTTGCGGTTCTCTCCCGTCATGCAGATGCGCCGGAAACTACCTTCCTCCGTGCGGAGGGCGACCCCGTTGGCCGTGCCGACCCAGAGCTGGCCGGCGGCGTTGCAGTACAGCGCCGTCACCTGGTTGTCAGGCAGGCCCAGCGTGTCGTCCGCGCAGAAATAGTGATGATACTCCTGGATGCTGTATTTGTTGAGCCCGCGGAAGGTGCCGATCCAGATGTGGCCGTCGGCGTCCTCCGCGAAGGCGTTCACCCGCTGGTTGGAAAGCCGGTCGGCGACGGCGACGAGCTCGGAGCCCGGAAGGGCGTCCTGGCTGTGCTGCGGACCGGCGCAGGACAGCGCCAGCAGGGGGAGGAATAGTAATTGCTTTATTTTCATACCTCTATATTAAGAAAATTTTGTCAATTATCGTGTGGTTTGAACAAAAAAGAATAAAAATGAACAAACGGAAAGGTGCCCTTGTACGGCAAAGAAAGCATTTGAAAACTATAGAAAAAGAATCATCCCTATTCCATCTAATTTTGCCATTGGTTAAAAAGGGAACCACAAATGAAACAAGTGAAAACACTATTCCTGATGATCGCGGCTTGCCTGGTGCCGCTCTCCTGCGGCACCGGCAATCCCACGGTGAAGTCCGATGTCCAGCACGAACTGGAGACTTCCGCCAAGGCCGCAACCGTGCAAATCCAGTCCGGTGCCGTCGCCGGTTACATCGAAGACGGCGTCTTTACATTTAAAGGTATTCCATATGCCAAGGCCGAGCGCTTCCAGCCCGCCGCCGATCCCGATGCGTGGGAAGGCGTCCGGGCCAGCCGCGCCTACGGCCCGACCTGTCCGCAGGGCGCCCGTACGGGTTGGTATGACGATAATCAGGCTTTCGCCATGCACTGGGACGACGGCTTTCCCGACGAGGACTGCTTGCGTGTCAATGTGTGGACTGCCGGAATCAACGACGGCAAGAAACGTCCTGTAATGGTTTGGTTACATGGTGGTGGATTCAGCGCTGGTTCGAGCCAGGAGCAGATCGGCTATGACGGCTCGAACCTCGCGCGGGATCACGGTGTCGTGGTCGTGAGCCTGAACCACCGCCTCAACGTGCTCGGCTTCCTCGACCTGTCCGGCTTCGGCGCCAAATACGCCGCCTCCGGCAACCTCGGCATGACCGACATCGTGAAGGCGCTCGAGTGGGTGCGCGACAACATTTCCGCGTTCGGCGGCGATCCCGCCAACGTGACCATCTTCGGCCAGTCCGGCGGTGGCGGCAAGGTCTGCACGCTGCTGGCCATGCCTTCCGCCCAGGGCCTCTTCGGCAAGGCCATCGTGGAGAGCGGCTCCATCCTGGAGGCTCTGCCGCAGAAGTGGTCCCGCCGCATCGGCGCCGCCACGGTCCGCGAGCTCGGCATCAGCCCCGCCCGCATCGACGAGATCCAGGCGGTTCCGTACGCCACCCTGCTCGCCGCTTATGATAAAGCGGTCGCGCTCGTGCGCGCGGAAGCGGAACAGGCCGGCGAACTGCCCGCCAACTTCCTGAACCAGATCATTTTCGGCACGCGTCCGGTGGTGGACGGCACCATCCTGCCCGCCCAACCCGGCGCCCCGGCCTCGATGGCCCTGTCCAAGGACATCCCGGTCATCATCGGCACGACCTACCATGAATTCACGCGCGACCAGGAGGATCCGATCTTCAAGCCGCTGGCTGTCCAGCAGGCCGCCGACCGGGCCGCCGCCGGCTGCGCGCCCGTATACCTCTATCAATTTACCTGGGAATCCCCGGTGCTGGACGGCGCCTTCGGCAGCACGCACTGCATCGAGATTCCTTTCGTCTTCGACAACGTCCAGCTGCACCGCACCTTCACGGGCGGGGGAGCGGACGCCGTCGAACTGGGTCACCGCATCAGCCGCCTCTGGACCAACTTCGCCAAGACGGGCGTCCCGTCCGCCGACGGCATTCCCGAGTGGGAACCGTATCCCCATACTATGTTGTTGAACATTCAGTCCACATTGGAATAAACTATTAATAATCAATATGAAAAGATTTCTTACTCTTTGCGCAACCGTGCTGCTCGGTCTCTCTGCTTCCGGGCAGGAGGCCCTGTTCAACGCCGGCCAGGCTGATTCTCCCGTGATCAACCCGGACGGCACCGTGACGTTCCGCTACCGCGCCCCCAAGGCCGTACGCGTGACCGTGTCCGGCGATTTCCTGCCCACCCAGAAAATGGAGTTCGAGATGAATGGCCAGAAGATGAGTTTCGACGCCCCCGGTGTCGGTGAGCTCCGGGAAGGCCGCGGCGGCGTGTGGGAATACACCACGCCTTTCGCCGTGGCTCCCGAAATGTACACCTACACATTCACGGTGGACGGCACGCAGGTCATCGACCCCGGCAACGTGTTCGTCAACCGCGACATCGCCTCGCTGACCAGCGTGCTGCTGGTGCCGCAGAAGGGCGCGCGCAGCGACCTCTACGCCGTTCATCGCGTCCCGCACGGAACCGTGTCCAAGGTCTGGTACCACAGCGCCACGGCTGGCTTCGACCGTCGTCTGACGGTCTACACCCCGGCCGGCTACGAGAACAACTCCAAGACTCGGTATCCGGTGCTCTACGTCCTGCACGGTATCGGCGGTGACGAAGATGCCTGGGTGACCCAGGGCCGCGCCACGCAGATCCTCGACAACCTGATCGCACGCGGTGAGGCCAAACCGATGATCGTGGTCTTCACCAACGGCAACATCTCCGAGGAGGCCGCTCCGCTGGAGAACTCCACCGGCTACACCCGTCCGACGATGTCCCTGCCGCAGACGATGGAGGGAACCTTCGAGACCGCTTTTCCCGAGGTCGTGAAGTTTATCGACAGCCATTACCGGACCATCGCGAAGAAGCAGTCCCGCGCCATCTGCGGCCTGTCCATGGGCGGTTTCCACACGCTCTACATCACCCTGAACAATCCGGATATGTTCAACTACTCCGGCATGTTCTCCGCCGCCATCGGCACGGGCTCCGAGCAGGCCGCCGCGCATCAGGAAATCTACGATAACGTGGACGCCAAGCTGAAGACCTATTTCTCCAAGAAACCTGCGATGCTCTGGATCGGTATCGGCAAGACCGACTTCCTCATCCAGTCGAACAACGAGTTCCGCGCCAAGTTGGACGCTGCCGGTTATCCTTATAAGTATATGGAGACTGAAGGCGGCCACATCTGGCGTAACTGGCGTATCTACCTGAGTGAATTTGTTCCATTATTATTCTAATAACCCAAATGAAAAGAATCGTTACCATCCTCTCGGCCGCCCTCGTGCTGGCCGCGTCCCTGCAGGCGCAGGAACTGACCAACTTCAACTTCGGCGGTCAGGCTCCCGTGATCTCTCCGGAGATCCAGGGCGACAGTGTGACCTTCCGCCTGAAGGCCGACTACGCCACCATCGTGAAGCTCTCCGGCTCCTGGATGCCGAATCCCTGGGGCGATACGATCGAAATGACCCGCGGTGCGAACAACGTCTGGTTCGTCAAGATCGCGCTTCCGTCCCCGGAAATCTACACCTACAATTTCGTGGTGGACGGCGTGGCCGTGAACGACCCGCAGAACGTCCTGGTGCAGCGTGACGGTACCCGCTATCTCCCGATGATCACCGTCCCCGGCGAGCGTACGGAGAACTACGGCGAGGCCGTGAAGCAGCACGGTACCGTGAGCCACCCGTGGTATGAGAGCAAGATCCTCGGCATGAACCGCCGCCTGACGGTCTACACGCCGTATGGCTATGAGGCCAATCCCAAGAAGAAATATCCGGTGCTCTACCTCCTGCATGGAGCAGGCGGCGACGAGGAAGCCTGGATTTCCATGGGCCGTACCGCCCAGATCCTGGACAACCTGATCGAGAAGGGGCTTGCCGAGCCGATGATCGTGGTGATGCCGAACGGCAACGCCAACCAGGCGGCCGCCCGCACCCTGAACATCCCGGAGACGCAGATGGACTGGCGTGATCCTTCTCTGCAGAACGCTTATGTCAAGAGCCTCTGCGAGGAGATCGTTCCCTTCATCGAGAAGAACTTCCGCGCCATCGCCAAGCCGGCTTCCCGCGCTATCGCGGGTCTGTCCATGGGCGGCGGCCACACCATCTCCGCTTCCATCCTCTATCCGGAAATGTTCGACTACATCTGCCCGCTTTCCGCGGCCGGACAGGCCACGCCCGAGCAGATCGCCACGCTCAAGAAGGCCGGCGTGAAGCTCTACTTCCTGGCCTGCGGCGACACGGACTTCCTCTTCGAGGGCTCCAAGGCGCTGGACAAGACGCTCACCGAGCAGGGTCTGGACCACATCTTCTACGTCTCTGACGGCGGCCATGTCTGGTCCAACTGGCGTCTCTACCTGAACACCTTCGCCCAGAAGTTGTTCAAATAATAGAAGTAAACCAACTCTATTAATACCAATATCTATTCAACATGAAAACCAACAACTTGCTCAAGCGGCTCTTCGCAATCGCCCTGGGATGCATCCTTGGCGTTGTGTCGCTGTCCGCCCAACAGATGATTACGGTGAGCGGAGTCGTTCTTGACTCCGAGAAACTGCCTATCATCGGAGCCGGTGTCATGCAGTCGGGAACGACTGTCGGCACGGCCACCGATATCGACGGTTTATTCACCTTGGAGGTCCCGGAAGGGTCTGTGCTTGAATTTTCTTCCATTGGTTACGAAACCCGTAAACTGAAGGCGACCACCGCTCCCATGGAGGTCATCCTTGTGGAAGACTCCGAATTGCTCAACGAAATCGTTGTCGTCGGTTACGGTGTGCAGAAGCGCGAGTCTTTGACCGGCGCTATCAGCCAGATCCGTTCCGAAGACATCGCCGCCACCAAGTCAGCCGACGGTGTCGCAGCCCTTCAGGGCAAGATTCCCGGCCTGCTCATCACTCAGAACAGCGGTAAGCCGGGTGCCTTTGCTTCCGAGATCAACCTCCGCGGTTTCGGTACCCCGATGATCGTTGTGGACGGTGTGGTCCGCAGCACTACCCGTACGCGTAAATCCACCTCTTACAACACGGACCCTAACGCCCTCGAGTCCTATACGGATCTCTCCGTTCTTCAGGAGCTCAATCCGGATGACATCGAAAGCATCTCCGTGCTGAAGGACGCTTCCGCTACCATCTACGGTCTCGGTGCCCAGAACGGCGTGATTCTCATCACCACCAAGAAGGGCCAGGTCAAGAAGCCGTCCGTGAACTTCTCCGCCACCCTGCAACTCGCCGCTCCGGTCGTTCCGCGCGACGTGGTCGGCTGGACGGATTTCATGGAATATGAAAACGCCATGTCCGACGTGGCCAAAATGCCGCATCGCTTCTCTGATGAGACCATCGCAGCCTACAAGCGTGGCGATCCCGGTCTTGTATACACCGACTGGTACAACGAGGTCTACAAGAAAGTCGCTGTGAACCAGCAGTATAACGTGTCCATTACCGGCGGTACCGAAAATATCAATTACTACTTCGGCGCCAATTATGCCAACGACAACCCGATTCTGAAGGGCGACAGCTATGGTTATCAGCGCTATGGTTTTAACGGAAACATCTCCGTCAAGCTCCTGCCCCAGCTGACGATGCGCTATACCACCAGCTTCCGTCAGAGCACCAACAACGGTATGGGTGACTTCGATATGGACTGGAACATCTTCTACTATATCTATCAGTCCAACCCGATGGTCGGCGTCCACACCAAGGACAACCCGAAGCACTATTCCGACGTGGAAGAGCATACCAACCCGGTGGCCCTCCTCGATACCGAAGCTTCCGGCTACACCAAGACTGACCGTAAAGACTTCAGCAACACGATCGACTTCACCTTTGACGCCCCGTTCCTGAAGGGACTGCAGTTCCAGGCTACGGGCGCCTATGACTTCGGCCGCACCAAACAGCGCACCCTCGTCAAGAAGATGAAGCTGTACAACTATTACACGGATATTTCTGAGCAGGGCATGGAAACCCGTCAGGAGACCCAGTACGCAGAGATGTGGAATGATAACGCCCGCGTGTACGGCCGTGTCCAGGCCCTCTATAACCAGAGCTTCGGCCAGCACAACATTTCCGCGATGATCGGTGCTGAATTGACCAGCATCACCAACGCGATGATCGGTGCTTCCCGTTATTACGGTGCTGACGGCGATCATTACCTCTACACTCACGATGTGATTAACCAGGGTCTTGCATCCCGTTCCGACAACCAGGGTACCCGCTCTTCCAGCCGTACCGCCGGTTACATCGGCCGTATCAATTATAACTATGCAGGCAAGTACCTCGTGGAGGTAATGGGTCGCTATGACGGTAACTACATGTTTGCTCCTGGTAAGCGTTGGAGCATGTTCCCGTCTTACTCCCTCGGTTGGCGTATTTCCGAAGAGAAATTCTTCAAGAATGCCCTTCCGTTCGTCAACAACCTCAAGTTCCGCTGGTCCGACGGTTTTACCGGCGCTCCGCAGGGTTCCGCCTATGCCTATATCAATGGTTATACTTCCAGCGGTTCCTGGGTGTTCACCGACGGTGCTTCTACTACGGGTTATGCCAACAACCAGGTTGCCAATACGCTCCTGACCTGGGCCAAGGTCCGCATGATGGACTTCGGCGTAGACTTCGAGCTCTGGCATGGCAAGTTGGGCGGTACTTTCGACTGGTTCAAGCGTGAGATGATTGGTACTGCCGCAGTCCGCGACGCCTCCCTGCCTGACTTCTACGCCGTCTCCCTTCCGTCCGAGAACCTCAATCGCAGCGAGACTCAGGGTCTGGAACTGTCTCTCTACCACCGCAATACGGTCGGCGAGTTCAGCTATCGCATTCAGGCGACTGCTACGCTTTCCCGCAACCGTGCCACCTATATCGAGAGCGAGAATACGAAGGTGTACAAGTCCTCCATGGATTATTGGAAGAACTGCTCCCTGAACCGTTGGAACGGCTACTTTGGTGGCAGCACCTATAAGTGGGCCGGTGGCCAGTTTACCTCCGTCAACGAGGCGAACGCCAGCGAGATTCTTTATACGACCAATGGTTCCCTCGAGGGTAACCGGGGTCTTATCGTCGGTCAGTATAAACTCGTTGACCGCAACGGCAACGGCTTCATCGACGGTGAGGATGTGTTCTACACCTGGGGTTCCGGTAACCCGCCGCTCCAGTTCGGTCTCACTTTCAGCGGCAGCTGGAAGGGATTTGACTTCAGCTTGATCTTCAATGGTGCAACGATGAAGTACAAGGGCTTCGGTCTGAGCGCATATGCTGGCTACGGTAAACTTAATTACCTGCCGACCCAGTACACGGATTCTTATCACGTGTCTGTCTCGGGTGCCGATCCTTGGGATCCCGCAACCCAGTGGGTCGCCGGATACTGGCCGGCTCTCGTGCGTGTATCCCAGGTGGGCTCCTACAATAGCCCGTCCTACGGATACAACCAGCCTTACGACTACATGGATGCCACCTATCTTCGTCTGAAGACTATCGAACTCGGTTATCGCTTCAGCCCGAACTTCCTCAAGAAGGCCGGCATCAAGAGCGCCCGCGTGTTCTTCAACGGTGGCAATCTCCTGACCTTCTGCAATAAGCTCCTCAGGTATGTTGATCCTGAATCCAACGACAGCGGCCGCGCCGGCGGTGAGTTCCAGATCAACAAGACCTACAGCTTCGGTCTCAATCTCAACTTCTAATCCTGCATCACCATGAAAAAGATATTTACATATATCCTGATTGCCGGACTTTCTTTCGGACTCGTGTCCTGCGACAAGTTCTTCGACAGCATGGAGGGTGACCTGAGCAAGGTGGCCGCCGAGGACCTCCTGTCCTCCGACAACGGCCTGCTCGCCCTGCTGGCCAACCTCTACTCCAACCTTCCGGGCACCAGCCTGACCGACAACGACAAGTATCAGATGTTCGGTAACGCCGCCCGCGACGTTCCTGATTACAAGAACACCACGCCTGGTTTCTGGGATTACAAGAGCGTCCGCGCCGTCAACAAGTTCCTCGAGGCCGTCGACGAGGCCTATGAGAAAGGCATGTTCGACGAGGCTACCCGCGACG
>Ga0310696_10006386_pt1 | contig 14013 bp, 7 predicted proteins | sample AusTroGonzalo_MG_4_FD_203885 | JGI IMG/M metagenome (GOLD analysis project Ga0310696, IMG submission 203885) | Bovine rumen microbial communities from tropical cattle in Woodstock, Queensland, Australia - Gonzalo_02 (v2) (version 2) | ecosystem: Host-associated > Mammals > Digestive system >...
CTTGCAGATTTCGCGGGAAATGGCAGGTCCGATACCATAGATATAAGTCAGGGAAACCCAGACTTCCTTGTTGCTAGGTATGTCGACACCTAAGATTCTTGGCATTGCTTTCTTTCCTGTTTTTGTTGGCGGTTGACAGTCCGTTCAAGGCCAGAGCGACCCAGAGGACCGATTACTGGTAACTCCCTCAGCCCTGGCGCTGCTTGTGTCGGGCGTTCTTGCAAATCACGCGAACAGTCCCGCCGCGACGAATGATGCGGCAGTTGTTGCACATTCTCTTGACTGATGCTCTCACTTTCATTGACTGTCTTCCTTACGCTTGGGATGATCCTTCCGGCGCTCCATGTCCACATCCCGCAGGCTCGCTGGCGGCCGGAAACTTTGACACCAACAGGCCTAATTTAAGCGGGTAAATAACATAATATAATCACCTGTCGCTAGATTTGCAAATACAGATGACAAAAATATTGGCTCCGTCAGAAAGATGTCTTGGAATAAATTTGGGGATAAGTGGCTGGATGCAGTGAATCAAGCTCCCTGAACGCCGCCGTTGACCGTGGGAAGGCGCGGGAGGGCCGAGCGTCTGCTCGGCCAAGGTGCACGTGGAAAAATGCGCCACCGGACCGGTAGGGCGGCCAGCCTCCCTGGCCGCCGTCATGCCCTGGGGAAAGGTTGGCCGCCACCCGGTAGGGCGGCCAGACCCCTGGCCGCCGCAGATGCCCGGGGCAAGGCACGCCGCCGTCCAAAACTGTCGTTATTTTTCAGGAGCGGGTGGCGGTGGGGGGGGATTGTCGCCGTCCTGCGGGTTGCCTGCGGGTGGCGGTGGGGGGGGTGGGAAAGCCCCAGGTCTGCCGTGTTCCGGCTGTTCTTCCTGCAAGAGGATTTGCAGGCGCTTTTCCTGGATTGCCTCGGCGTTCTCCTGCATGGAGGCCAGCTGCTGCTGGAGGTTGTTCAGGCGGGCGGCAAATTCCTCTACGGCCAGCTGATGAGCCTCCTTCAGTTTCAGGCGCAGCTGCTCTAGCAGTTCCTGCTTTTTGGCAGCATCTTCGCAGGCGCGGATTTCCCCAGCCAGACGGCGGCACTCGGCCTCATTGGCAAAGAGCTTCTGGCTGTTTTCCGAGGGCTGGGGGCGTGACAGGCGGCGGATTTCCTGGAAGAATGCCTGTCTGTCGTTCTTGCGCAATTCGCAAAGTCTGGCGTATTCTTCTGGATTTTCCTGCTCGAGTTTCTTCAGCAGTTGCGAGATATTGGCGCGCGGCTCGCGGGGCAATCCCGGATGCTGCCAGAAATCGCGTCCCCTGTCAGGCCTGGGACCGCGCGGAGGACGCCGCATTTCGCCGTCAGGGCCTTCGCCTCGCGGACCGCGCGGAGGACGGCGCATTTCGCCGTCAGGGCCTTCGCCTCGCGGACCACGGGGCGGACGCCGCATATCCTTTTCACCCGGGACGGGGGCTTCAGGCGGCGCCTGGTCAGGGGCCTGGATGTCCTGGCCACCTTCCGGCGGCGGGGGCGGAGCGACTTCCTGGGCATACGCAAAGCATGTCGCCCACAGCAACAACGTGCACAGCAAAGTTTTTGTCTTCATGATTTATCTCCTTGTGATTAACGTGTTTCAGTAGCAGTTGGCCAGCAGATCCATCTGGATTTCCAGGTCGTCGATTTCGCCGGAGGTCAGAGCCCAGTCGCCGAGCAGTTCGTCTTCCTGGGTCAACTGCTCGCGCTGGGCCACGAGGCCAGCGTGCGGTGAAACCGGCTGTCTGTCCTGGACGAGTTTGTTCTGTGACAGGCAAAGGCCGATGACCACTGCGGCGGCCGCTCCAAGCGTCCCCAGCCACAGGCGCAGACGATGGCGACGCTGCCTGCGGCTGCGCGCAAGGCGCAGGCATTTGTCGTCAAGTTCTGCGGACGGCTGGCGCCCCCAGGCCTCCACCAGACTGAGGACACGGCAAAACTGCCGGCATTCCTGGCAGCTGTCCAGGTGAGACAAGGCCTCCGGAGGCAGTTGTCCTGCGTTTTTGACTGCGAGTTCTGTGACTTCCTGGCAATTCATCTGGTGAGTTCCTTGAATTTTAAATTACAGATATTCCTGCATGAGGCGACGGAGATTGATGATGGCGTAGTGCATGCGTCCGAGGGCGGTGTTCAGGGAGATTTTTCGGCTGCTGGCGATATCCTTGAAGCTGACGCCCGCCAGCCTCTGCTGCACGACATCCTGCTGTTCCAGCGGCAACTGGCTGATTGCCTCCTGAAGAGCGTGCTCCAATTCGCCCGCATGGAGTTCCTCGTCTGGCGAGAGTTTTTCGGAAGCGAAGGATTCCAAGAGTTCCTGGTATTCCTGGCCGTCGCCCCGGCGGAAGCAATCCATGACCAGGTTGTGCGCGATTCGGAACAGCCAAGACAGAAGTTTCTGCTGGTCCTGGTAGGCTCCGAGCTTTTGGGCGGCCCTGGACCAGACCTGCTGGAAAACATCATCCACCAGGTCGCGACGTCCCGGCAGCAGACGGTGCAGGTAGCCAAACAGCGGCAGCCGGTAACGCTCGTACAGAGCCGTGAAGGCCTGTTCGTCGCCCTGCAGCCACTGGGCGACTAGTTCGCTGTCTGACATTTGACTTGGTATCGGCTTTTCCATAATCGCGTCTCTGCCTAAATAACGCATTTCCAGATTAAATATTGGCTCTATCCGAAAGAAATGTGGCAAGACTGGCTATTTTGCGCGGGGCAGAGCCCGCGCATCTCCATGTCCCATCCCGCGCGTCTCCCATGTCCTACCAATGCTCACCACGGCGGCCAAGTCTGGCCACCCTACCAAACTGGCACCTTGGTCGAGCAGACGCTCGGCCCTCCCTGCTACCAAATCCAGCGTTCCATTGGCAACGGTGCCTGCTGGTTGGCCTGCAAGTAATCGACAACTGCCTTTCGCGTGGAAATCCCCGTATCCTGCAACTCGGCGGCGGCTGTTTGCAGAATCTTTCGCAACAGCGGATAGCGTCCGCCACCCGCCACGGTGAAACTGTTGAACGCCACAAGGTAGCGCTTGCCAGCATCCGGCTTGTCCTTCCCCACGCGCAGAACCGTCGCCGTTCCCTGGGCGTCAAGTTTCACTCTGGCACCCCAGACGCCGCAATACGTGTACACGTCGCGCTGTGCCCACTGCTCCGTGACAATCTGCTCGATTTCCCCGGCTGTAAGTTTGGCGGTGAAGATGGTGTTTTCGTAGGGGACAAAGGCAAAGACATCCTTGCCCGTGACGGGCTTGCCTGCCTCTAAGGTCTTGGTCGCCAAAGCCCCATGGAAGACGACCTCGGCTCCGGACGCCTTGGCCAGAGCCAGGCAGAACAGTTCGCTCGCCGAACAGTTGACGCCGGGGCGTCCTTCGGGAGTGACCGCATACGGCAGTTTGGCGACCAGAATCTCGTCCAACTGCTCCTGGCAGACACGCTGCCATTTCTGCAAAACAGGCGAAACCAGAGGCACGGCGGGCGTGCTTTTCGAGACATATTTCAGGGAGGAACTGATGTCCACGACCTCATGCTTTGCCGTGTCGATTTTGACGGTGGCGACGCCCAGTGCCCGCCCTTTGCAACCGCTTTGCAGGTACCAGGTATGCCTGCCCAGCCGCTGTCCTGGCAGGAAACGGTGGGTATGGGCACCGAGAATCAGGTCGATTTCCGGGAATTTCTCGCTGATGGCGGCGATTTCGTTGACCCCCCGGGCGTCATTGCCCTCCAGCCAGCCCTGGTGGGCGGCGAGAATAATCATATCAGGCCTGGCTGCATGAATTTCCGGCAGCAGACGCTGCAGTTCGTCCACGGCCTTGGTCACCCGGCAGAGGTTGTCGTCCTTGCCGTTCAGCCAATGCGACATGTACGAGGCCGTCGCCCCGATGACGGCAATCCGCGCCCCGCCGCGCTCGAACATCTTCCAGGCGCAAAAATCTTCCCCTTGCAAGGGATGGAAGTTGGAGCAGAGCACGAGGTCGCGATACTGACGGCTCAATTCCAGAAAACGCGGAACGCCAAAATCCATCTCGTGGTTGCCGGGCACCCAGATGTCGTAGCGCAGTTCCCGCAGAACCTGCAAAGGTGCCTCCCCGCTGGACAAAGTTGCCAGCAGCGTCCCCTGGCAACTGTCACCGCAATCGACAAGCAGCAGGTGGTTGTCGTCGTACTGCTTGCGCTGCTCGGCAATGAGATGGCCAAGTTGCTGCCAGGAGCCCTGTCGCCCTTCCTCCTGGAATACGCAGCCGTGGACATCCGTCGTCTGGAGAATCTGGATCTCCACCACGGCGGCGTTCAGGAAACCTGCCAGTGCCAGCAGGAAATACAGGCCAATGGCCATCTTGTTCAGGATAAAACCACGTTTCATTTGCCAATGGTGATTAGTGGTTGGTGGCATGTCCCACGTCCCGCGTCCCTCGTCCCATGTCCCGCCAATGCGCAACACGGCGACCAGGGTCTGGCCGCCCTACCGTCAATGCCGGTCATTTGCCTGCCAGAGACAACTTGTCCAGTGCCTCACTGGCATACTGGTGGGTCTTTTCGTCCAGCCAAGGTTGCTTTGTCAGCCAGAACAGACCTTTCTGAAGGTTATGGATGCTGTAGTCAAGATAAATCGTCCCGGTCCGGCAGATGGACACGGCGAGGCCCGTCAGGTCGGCGGCCTTCAATAGCACTTGCGGATAATAGCCCATGGAGGTTTCGTGCTCCAGAGCGTCGTGGAGACGCGCCAGGCATTCGACGTCATGCCCGAAATCCTCCAGCAGTTCCTCGAGGCCGCCGCCCAGACCGGGCACGGGGATTTCCAGCAGTTCTTTCCAGAAGAGCGTCAGTTCCTCCACGCTGCAATTGTGCATGGATTCCAGGCTCGCCCGCCGTTCCAGTTCCTGCGGGCAGAAATTGTTCAAGGCGGCCTTTTCCTGTTCCAGGAGGTGCCAGTCAGGGACTGTCTCCAGCAAAAGAATCTCCAGTTGTTGCCGGAAAATTCGCTTGGCCTTGATGGCATTGCGGTAATTCTCCCGCAACAGCGCAGACGACCCCGTGAACAGCGGAAGACCTTCCTCGTCGTAATTGAAGGCGCTGAACAATTCCTGCAAGCCGGCCTCCAGGCAACGCGCCCGCGCCCGCCGGGTCGCTTCCTTGAGGACAAAATGCGCCCAACGGACGCCGAATATCCGCTCCATGTCCACGTTGTCGTGCTCCTGCACCAGCGGGAAGCAGACGCTGCGCAGAACCTGCTCTTGGACGTACTTGTCCAGGTCTTCGCGCAACAACTGGCGGAAGGAGACCTTCATCTCGGCATTCCAGCTGCCGTTGACTTGCATCTGACTGCCTTCCTCCAGATAGCCCTTCAGGAGCATCCTGGAGTCATCAGGGGAGAAATGCCGTTCGCAGACAAGATAGGACATGAGCACGGAATGGAAGGTTTCCGCGCATTTTCGGATTGGTGAGATTGGTGCTTCGTTCATCTCTGGACGGAGTAGGAGCCTGTCCTATTGTTCTGGGTTTTCCGTCGCCTCGTCGGCCAGGCGGATGTGCAGTTCCTCCAGCTGCTTGGCGTCCACGTCGCTGGGTGAATCGGTCATCAGGCAGCAGGCCTTCGCCGTCTTCGGGAAGGCAATGACCTCGCGGATGGACTTGGCGCCGCACATCAGCATGGCGAAGCGGTCGAAGCCCAGGGCCAGACCGCCATGCGGCGGAGCCCCGAAACTGAAGGCTTCCAGCAGATGGCCGAAGCGCAGTTTCGCCTGCTCCTGACTGATGCCGAGAATCTTGAACATTTGCGCCTGCCGCTCGGGATTGTGGATTCTGATTGACCCGCCGCCAAGTTCAATGCCGTTGAGCACGATGTCGTAGGCAATGGCGCGGACTTCGCCCGGAGCCGTCTCCAGTTTAGCGACATCCTCCTCCATTGGGCTGGTGAACGGATGGTGGACAGCCGCATAGCGCTTTTCCTCGTCGTCCCATTCCAACAGCGGAAATTCGACGACCCACAGGAAATTCAGTGCCTTCTCATCGATGAGCCCGGCCTTGGCGCCGACTTCCAGCCGCAGACGCCCCAGCGCTTCGCTGGCGACCCGCCAGCTGTCGGCGACGATGAGCAACAAGTCGCCCGCCTTCGCCTCCAGAGCCGCCAGCAGAGCGGCCTTCTCGCTGTCGGTCAGGAATTTGGCGGCGGAGCCGGCAAGCTGTCCGCCTTCCTCGACCTTCAGCCAGACGAGACCGGATGCCCCGAACAGCTTCGCCGTGGCCGTCAGTTCGTCGAGCGCCTTGCGGGAGAAGGCGGCGGCCTGTCCCTGGGCATTGAAGCCTCGAATGGTCTTGCCGGTGGACAGCGCTTCGGCGAAAGGACGGAAATCGCTTTGGGCGAACACCTGGTCCAGCGTATGCAACAGCAGTCCGAATCGGCGGTCCGGCTTGTCGGAGCCGTAGTATTCCATGGCGTCCTTCCAGGTCATGCGCTCAAACGGCGTCTTGACCTCGATTCCGCGAACTTCCTTGACCACGGCGGCCACGAGCTTCTCCGTGATGGCGATGACGTCATCCTGGTCCACAAAACTCATCTCCAGGTCGATTTGCGTGAACTCCGGCTGCCTGTCGGCGCGCAGGTCCTCATCGCGGAAACAGCGCGCAATCTGGTAGTAGCGCTCCAAACCGCCGACCATCAGCAACTGCTTGTACTGCTGCGGGGCCTGCGGCAAGGCGTAGAAGGTGCCGGGACGGACGCGGCTGGGCACGAGATAGTCGCGGGCGCCTTCTGGCGTGCTCTTGCTCAAAATCGGGGTCTCGACCTCCACGAAGCCGTTGTCGTCGAAGACGCGCCGCATGACCTGCGCCATGCGGTGACGGAGCCGCAGGTTCTGGACGAGGCCGGAGCGTCGCATATCGAGATAGCGGTATTTCAGTTTCAGGTCGTCGCTGACGGCAGGGTCATCAAGGTGGAAGGGCATGGGCAGTGCCTTGTTGAGGACGGTCAGAGCCGTGACCTCCAGTTCGATTTCGCCGGTCGCACGATTGCGGTTGACCATTTCGGCAGGACGCGGGCGGACCACTCCGCTGGCAGAGATGACCCATTCCTCCCGGATGTCCTTCGCCACGGCGGCGATGTCAGGGGTCTTGGCGGGGTCGATGAACAGTTGGGTGATGCCCTCCCTGTCCCGCAGGTCCAGGAAAATCATGCCGCCCAGATTGCGGCTGGAATTGACCCAACCGCAGACAGTGACGTTCTGGCCGATGTTGCCTGCCTTCAGTTCATTGCAATTATGCGTGCGTGTAAACATGGTTTTCACTCCTCGAAATACAGATGAACAGTGGTTAGTGATTAGTGGTTAGTGGTGTGGGAGGGCGCGCCTCCTTGTCGCGCCGTAGCGCTAGCGAAGGCGGACGTGCGCGCCGTTGGTCCTGTGGACGCGCGTTCGCGCGTCCATCTTGGCATGCGGTTTGTTACATCCGGGCTGCCAGCCAGTCGCCGACCTTTGCCAGGGCGACGGACTCCTGAGCGGAATCGCGCATATCGCGGCAGGCGACTTCCCCTCGGGCAAGTTCATCGCCACCCAGGAGCAGGACGAAACGCGCGCCCTCGCGATTGGCGGTGCGCAGTTGCGCCTTCAGGCTACGGGCACTGAAATCAACCTTGACCTGGCCGCCCTGCCCTGCCTGGCGCAATTCGCCAGCCAACCGCAGACCCGGCAGGATGGTTTCCTCGCCTAGGCAGGCGATGTAGGTATCGGCCGTGGGCGCGGTTTCCTGGCCGCCGAGACCGAGACTGTGCCTGGCCAGCAAGAGCCGCTCCATGCCGGCGGCGAAGCCGATGCCTTCCAGTGGCAATTTGCAGCCAGGCATCTGGAAGCGGTAGCGCCCGCCGCCCGCCAGAGCATCCTGCGCGCCCAGGCCGGGGTGGGTTATTTCAAAGACAGTATGCACGTAGTAGTCAAGACCACGAACCAGACGCGGAGCCAGTTCGTAGGGGATCTGCAAATCTTCCAGAGCCTGGCAGACGCGGTCGAAATAGCCTCGGCTTTCAGGTCCCAGCAAATCGAGGATGCGCGGAGCGCCGAGCGCGATTTCATGGCAACGTTCTACCTTGCAGTCCAGCATGCGCCAGACATTCGTCTCCAGACGGCGGCGGCAGTCCTCGCACATTTCGCCCGCGAAGGGCGCGAAATATTCCTTGAGGGCGGCGCTGACGGCGGGGCGGTCTTCGGGGAGTCCTCTGGTGTTCAACAGAACCTTGCCTCCCGAAACGCCTATGCGCTCCAGATAATGGCAGAGCATGGCGATGCATTCGGCGTCTGTCCAGGGAAACGTGGTTCCCACACATTCCACGCCAATCTGGTGGAATTGGCGGCGACGTCCGGCGGCGGGACGTTCTCCACGGAACATCGGCCCGAAATAGAAGACGCGAGCTTCCGCATTCTGCTCCAGGCCGTGCCCGGCGATGGCGCGCATGACTCCCGCCGTGCCCTCGGGGCGCAGGGTCAGACTGCGGCCGCCACGATCCTGGAAAGTATACATTTCCTTCTGGACGACATCTGTCTCGTCGCCCAGTCCCCGCACGTAAACCTCCGTGCGTTCGAAGATTGGCGTGCGCAATTCAGAATAGCCATATCTGCGGAAAGTCTCCCTGGCTTCAGTCTCCAGTTCCACCCATTCCTGCACTTCTGGCTGCCAGATGTCTGCCGTCCCTGGCAAAGGTTCCATTGCTCCAGACATTTATCCTCTCCGTCTCGTTGCGTAGGTTCAATCAATGATGCCCATTAAATTGGGTAAAAAGATAATATAATCCCTAAATCCGCAACAGGACAATGTCTGCACATCTTTCGTGGCGCACATTCTGCGCGGGGGGAACAGAATTGCGCGGGGCAGAGCCCGCGCATCTCCATGTTCCTTTGGCGAATTTTCCAGACGGGCGCCACGGCGGCCAAGGGTCTGGCCGCCCTACCATATAAAACCAAACAAAACCGCCTCCAGTCCGATGGGGGACTGGAGGCGATTGGTGCTTGTTATGGCTTGTTATGGCTTTTAGGCCAGTTTGGCCAGGCGGATGTCGTAGTTGCCGTCCAGGTAGACCTTGTAGTCGTCGGTGGTCCAGGCCATGTAGGAGCCGTCCATCGCGCCGGTGGCGGCCACGCCGTCGATGGTGACGGCCGTCAGGTTGTTCCAGCCGGCGGTGGTGTCAAGGCGTCCAGTGTAGACGGTCCAGTCGGTGCCAGCCACGACCGAAGCGGCTCCGTCGGCGAAGGTGATGTTGATGGTGTCGCCGTAGAAACTGTTCTTGGCGTGGTTGCTGGCGTTCTCCTCCGTCGTCATCACAGCGTTCTTGTCCTTGAGTTCGAAGTTCCAGGTCGAGGCAAAACTGAAGTCCTGGTTCTGGCCAGCGCCGAGCAGCCTGACATAAGAGCCGTTCTTGAGGGTCACGGTATCGAACGAGGGTCCCTGGACATTGCCGGAGAAGGACTGGGTGAAGCCGTCGAAGACGAGCGTCTTGGTGCCTTCCACGTAGTCGGTCGTGCTGTAGGCGTATTCGCTGGCTCCGGAGACGAAACTGTCGGAGTCGAAGTGCAGTTTGGCACCGTCGCCCTTGAAGGTCACGGTGACGTTGCCGCCGACGATGCCCGTGCCCATGCTGCCGCCGTAGACATTGCCGTTGAGGTAGATGTTGGCGTCAGTGCTGTCGATGGTCAGGTTGGCGTTGCCGGTCAGGCTGGTATTGGCGGCCTTGGCACCAGTCTGGCCGACGTTGCCGCCGAAGACCTTGCCGTTGAAGGTGCCGCCGCTGATCGTGACGGTCGTGGAGGCCACGGTCGCGTCGCCGCCGAAGGAGGCACCGCCACCGTAGACGATGCCTTCGAACAGGCCGTCCGTGATGTCCAGCGTGGACGCACCCTGCGTGGAGGAGGCGCCGGCACGCGGCGTGGAGCCGTTGCCAACTGCGCCGGAGAAGGTGCCGCCGCTGATTTCCAGGCTCATCGCGCCAGCACCGAAGGAACTGCCCGTGCCGGCGGTGTAGATGTTTGCGCCGTTGTAGACCGCGCCGTAAACGCCGCCGCTGATCTCCGTGGAGACGGGGCCGACGGTCAGTTTGCCGCCGTTGTTGACGGCACCGCCGCCGTACACGGAGTTGGTGCCCGCATTCACGTCGGTCAGCGTGAGGCTGACGCTGTCGGCCGTGGCGGTTCCACCGTTGGCATAGGCACCGCCGTAGACGGCCTTGCCCGCAGCCTGGGTGCTGTCGGTCAGGCTCAGGCTGACGTCGCCGTCGGCGATGGTGCTGCCGGTGTTGGCGCGGCCGCCACCGAAGACGTTGCCACCGATGGCGGCGTCCTGGAAGGCAAGGCTCGTGGCGGAGGAATCTCCGCCCAGTTTGCCGCCGTAGAGGATTCCGTTCCAGGAGAGGTCGGTCATGGCGATGGCGTTGCCGTTGGCGAAGACCATGCTGGAATCGGCGGAGGCGATGGCCGTGTTCGTGGCGCCGTTGCCCTGGAAGACCTGGTCGTGGCCGATGGTGTTGCCACTGAAGGTGCAGGTCGTGCCGTCGGTCTCGGCGGCGAAGGTTATGACACCGGACGTCACGGCAGTGGCCGCCAGGGCATCGTCGAGGGAGGTTCCCATGCTGACCTCGACGGAGGTCACGGTCAGCGTCAGGGCGCCGCTGGCGAAGTCGAGGACGGCGCCATTGGTCATGGCCGTGCCGAGCGTGGCGCTGAGGCCGTTGACCGTGAAGTTGGAGCCAGTCAGGCTGGTGATGCCCGTGGCGATGGTGGTCACGCCCGTAGTCCAGACGTTGTTTGTGTCGACGGTGATGGCCTTGCCGTCGAGGGCCTGGCTGTTCAGATCGACAGCCGCATCGCCCGCGAAAGTCACGGTGGCGAAACTAGAAACGTCGGCGGAGAGGCTGAGAGCGGCATAGTTGTCGATGATGATGTTGGTGGCCGTGCCTGCGAGGATGTCCGTGGAGAAGGTGCCAGTGGCGGTCAGGGTGACGACCGCATTGTCGGCGGCGGCGACGGCCGCGTTCGAGGCGAGTGTGAAGTCCTTGGCGATGGTCACGGCGCCGGCGAGCGTCACGGTGGCATCGGCCAGGACGGCGATGGTGCCGGCGTGGGCGGTGGTTACGGTGAAGTTGCTGTCGGTGATGGTGACGCTGCCGAGGTTCAAGGTGGTGGCATCGGCAACGGCGATGAAGTCGACATTCTTGATGGAGTCGCTGATGACGCTGGCGGTGGCACCGCTGATGGTCAGGTAGGAACTTCCCATGACGCTGTCGCGGGCGTTCTTGCCGATGACGTTGGCAACGGTGGAGGCGTTCATCGTCAGGTAGATGTCGCCCTCCATTATGTTGCCCTTGGAGCCGTAGAGGAAGCCGGCGGTGGAGTTGTTCATCGTCACGCTGGCGTTGCCGTTGACGTGGACGTTCTCGCTGCTACCAGAGGCCCTGATGTCGCCGAGGTCGGCCTTGATCGTGCCGTTCTCGTTGTTGTGCACCAGGGTGTTGTTCACCACGATGTTGATGTTGCTGAAGGAGGTTCCGGTGTCGCTGGAGGAGGAGAGGCTTATGCGGTTCGTCACCGAGTCGCTGATAGTGAAGTTGACGGTACCGCCGACGCCGCTGTTCACGCCATCGGACAGGTAGAAACGGGAGATGTTGGAGTTGCGGACCGCAAAGTTGAAATCGCCTGTGATTCTGCTGTTGCAGGTGTAGACGTACTTGTTGGCGGCGGCGATGTTCACCAGTTCCAGATCGGCACAGTCGATGTACTGATTCCTGTCGGCGGTGAAGGTGACACCGTCGAGAATCAACTTGTCGCTGTTGGTGGCATTGCTGTTGCCGGCGAGGGCGACATTGTGGACGCGGACAGTGGCGACATCGGAGGTCTGGGCCAGCGTAGGAGCGATGCCCTCGAAGGTCAGGATGCCGTCGGCGGCCAGGACTGCCTTCGCCGTGCTGAAATCGCTGAAGGCGTTGCCTTCCCAGGTCAGTGCGACGGTAGTGCCGTCGGCGAGCGTCGTGGTAGCGGGAAGGTTGGCGCTGGTCCAGGTGTCGTTGTAGAAGACCTCTCTTCTCTTGTCGGTGGCGTCGATGACGGTGCCGGTGTAGCCAGCATAGGCGGCCTGCAGATTGGCGCTGGTGTCGAAGTGCGTGGCATCCTCAGGAACATCAAAGCCGACGTACAGCGTGTCGTAGATGCTGATGGACAAGGCGCTGTCGGCGAAGTTGACGACCTGCGCGAGCAGTCCGTTGGAGGAGGCGGAGGTGCCGACGCCGCTGGTCAGCGTCGTGGCCGTGCCGTTGACGGTGATGCTGGTGTTGATGGAGCTGATGCCGTCGGCGACAACATATTCGCCGGCCTCGCCGCGAGTGACCGTGATGGCGACAGCGGAGAGATCCTGGGAGGCGAAAGTGACCTTGCCCAGGCCGTCGAAGTTGACGGCGGTCAGGCCGGTGGCGGCGCCGCTGGCCGTCGTAATCTGCTTGGCGAGGGAGATGTCCGCATCGCCGCCGAAGTTCAAGGTCAGGCCATTGGCCTGGTAGGCTGAGCCGCCAGTAATGGAGGCGTTCAGCAGGACATTGCCCTTCAGCGTCAGGACGGCGGCACTGCCCAGGGCGACGGTGTCGGAGGCGGTCTCGAAACGGCAGCCGTCGATGGTCAGGTTGGCGGAGGAGTAGATGGCGCCGCCGGTGGTGGAGGTATTGGCGGAGAAGGTGCTGCCTGTGATGGTGGCGGGGCTGTTGTTGAGGTAGATGGCTCCTCCGCCGCCGGCGATAGCGATGTTCTTGTCGAACAGGGTGTTGGCAATGGTGATGCTGCCGGTATAACTGTACACGGCACCGCCGCCGTTGGTGTTCGCCGTGTTGCCGGAGAATGTCGAGCCGCTGATGGAGGCTGTGTTTCTATTGGCGAAGGCGCCGCCCCTGTCGGCGTCGAGGTTCTTATCGAAGAGAGAATTATTGATTACGGAACAGGCGCTGTTCCAGTTGGCGACCGCGCCGCCCCAGGAGTTGCCGTAGTTGCCGGTGAAGGTCGACGAGTTCAGAGTGACGGTGCCGCTGTCGACGAAGATGGCGCCGGCATAACTGTTGGAGGAGGTGTTGCCGTCGAAGAGCGAGCCGCTGATGGTGGCGATGGCGGTTTTGTTGTAGATGGCGCCGCCGTAGCTGCTGGTGGCTATGTTGCCGGTGAAAGTCGAGCCGGAGATGTCGAGCGCGCTGACATTGTAGATGGCGCCGCCAGTCGAGGCCTTGTTGCCGGTGAAGGACGCATTGGTGACGGTGGCGGCTCCGAAGTTGTTGAAGATGGCTCCACCGACCGAGGCGGCGGTGTTGGCGGAGAAGGCGCCGCCGGAAATGACGCTGGGGCCGCCGTCGAAGAAGGCGGCGCCGCCGCCCTGGTTGGTGGCGATGTTGCCCTCGAACAGCGAGTTCGTGATGGCGATGCTGGCGCGGTAGTTGTTGACGGCGCCGCCTTCCGCCGCCGTGTTGCCGGAGAAGGTCGAGCCGCTGACGGTGACTGAGCCTCTGGTGCCGAGGGCGCCGCCTCTGCCCGCCACATAGTTCTTGTCGAAGAGGGAGCCGTTGACCTCGACAACGCCTGTCGTCCAGTTGGAGACGGCGCCGCCCAGGTCTTGGGCGACGTTGCCGGTGAAGGTCGAGGCGTCCACCGTCAGGCTGGAGCCGTTGTCCGAGAAGGCGGCGCCACCGTAGTAGTTAGTGGCGGTGTTGCCGTCGAAGCGCGTGCTGCTGATGGTGGCTGTGGAGGCATTGAAAACGGCGCCGCCGTAGTTGGTGGCGATGTTGCCGGTGAAGGTCGAGCCGCTGATGTCGATTGTGCCGGCGTTGTAGACGCCGCCACCGTTAGTCGTTGCCTCATTGCCGGTGAAGGTCGAGCCGCTGATGTCGATAGCGCCGGCGTTGTAGACGGCGCCGCCGGTGGTCGAGGCTTCGTTGTCGGCGAAGGACACGTTGGTGACGGTGACGGAAACGTTGTCGATGTAGATGGCGCCGCCGATGCTGGCCAGG